>Ga0209755_10007537_pt1 | contig 11772 bp, 9 predicted proteins | sample TergutCo191P1_FD_187301 | JGI IMG/M metagenome (GOLD analysis project Ga0209755, IMG submission 187301) | Cornitermes sp. P1 segment gut microbial communities from Petit-Saut dam, French Guiana - Co191P1 (SPAdes) (version 2) | ecosystem: Host-associated > Arthropoda: Insects > Digestive system >...
TTTGAATTTGATCCAGGTGCAAAAAAAAAACTTGGGTGCTGATACACCTTTAAACCTAGTTACACACATTTAGTAATATTAATAGTTACTTGTGCCACTAAATTGTGTGTATTTTAAAGCTGTTATAAGAATTTTCTTCATAACTTTTTATGGTTTCTTGCTAAAGAGCGATAACCTATTTTTTTAATGTGGCCAAATAATCCAGTTTATGTTGCATGACAGTTCATAATTTATTTTCCATACATTTCAGTGTTGCTTTGGTGGACATATTGAAACCACATTATACAATTTCTCTTCAGTGATAAATTTAAAATTTGTGCAGTGTTTACTTTCTGTTGGAATGGGAAGAGCACTACCTGAAAATCATTTAACATTTTTCAGGTAGTACGTACATTTGCCAGGCATTTCCAGACACAGGAATGTATGCCAGAAGACATGCTGGTGCGTCTCTGTGCATCAAAACATCTGTTTGCTGCTTCAGAAATGCAATTACAGGTTTTTTACTCCGCTCTTGATCAGCGGTATCATGGCTTACATCCTCTACAAGGATCTACAACTGATGTGTTGGCTGAACTGCAAAATCAGTACTATGGCATACCATATGTTCCAAACACAGTATGTCAGTAGCCTCTAGTTTTATTACTATACTTATTATAAAAAGGAAAGTTCTAAAATTGCATGGGAAGAGACCAATAAGAAGACCCAAAGTTTGGGAGGAGGATGTTATCAACACATATCTTAGAATAATCTATTGTGAACATATTAATTGGATTTGAAGAGTCCCAGGGTAGAGTCCAGTGAAAGGACTTTCATTTCAGGCTAATGTATCTTTGGGTTCCTTAAGCAAATTCTTGACTGGGTAAACAAATATCAGCTCTTACAGGAAAGCTTTATATCATTGAGGTAATTACTTTCTCTCTTCACCTGTCCTCATAGTTTGTACACTGGTGGAGCACTTAATTTACATTAAAAGCAAAGAAGCAAGTGTCTTCCCCCCTCCCCCATACTAATGAAAGCTGTATACTTGGGGTATTCCCCACTCTGAACATATAGTTATCCAAAATGGTCTGATTACAAATGAAGTAACTCTTGCATCACTTGTTCATCCCTTTGTCTACTTACATTTTTGTGTACATTGCCATCTAGGTTACTAGACACATGCTTCCAAGAGGAAATTCAAGTTGTCTTGGGTGTTTATAAAGATCTGCTAATGATCCTCCTTGAACACTTGGTAGTTTGTCAGGTTAAGAGTACAAGTTGTTAAGTTACTTATTATGTAATTGTGTCCATTTTCATCATCTCCAAATACAGGGTTCCCTGTGTAAGAAGTTATTAGTGGGCCAGTAAAAAAGAACTTGACAGGAAAAACTTCTTATAAGGGAAATGTAAAAATTAGGTTAATTTTTTGGATCTGCTTTTGTATTGTTGTCTCAGGCAGTTTTTGCGTAATTATTTCACTTACCACGGTTACAAATGTATATTATTAAGGAAACTTGGATATGCAGTTTAGTGTTCAAAATTCACAATAAGTCATCATGTAGCACCTAAAAAACACAAGTCCAAAATAATTTGTTATTAGTACATTACACTTTCTTCATTCACCTCACTTATGTCCACCTCAGGGCTCTAATCACACTGGTGCTCAGTGCTCATTAGGGCACAGAACATTGTCATCTACTACAACAAAATTGTCACAACCACACTTGAAGTTAAAATCTTGCTACAGCATCAATTGTGAAAAATGAAAAATTGAAGGACCCCAACAGATGTGGCCAACACCTTCAATAATTTCTTTTCAACAGTTACTGAAAAATTAAGCATTCAAGAAATAGGAAAGGATTATGCTATCTTAATTCTGAAAGATTCATTTCCTGGAAACTTCCCCAGCATAAAAATAATCCCAATTAGTGACGGTGAGATATAAATTATAATACTTCCCCTAAAACTAAAAAAAATCATCAGGTTATGATGAAATAACAAGTAAGATATTAAAAGCTTGTGCCTGTCTCATTAGTAACTCATTAAGTTACATTTATAATCTCTTGTTTTATACAGGCATTTTTCCTGACTGTCTTAAAATTGCAGGAGTAAAACCACTTTACAAGAAAGGAGACAAAACTAGTATGACAAATTGTAGGCCTTTCTCATTATTAACAGTTTTTTCTAGGGTACTTGAGAAAGCTGTGCACAGTACATTAAGCCAACAGCTGCATACAAACAACATACTGGTCACAGAACAATATGGTTTTAGGGAAGGGATATCAACTGAAGATGCTGCCTTCAGACTAACAGATAGTGTATTTAAATCTATTAACCAAAAAATTCATGTTGGAGGAATTTTCTTTGATTTGGCAAAGGCTTTTGATTGTGTGAATCATGAAATTTTATTACCTAAATTACATTTCTATGGTGTTTTATGATTATCCAAAGATTGGTTCAGATCCTATTTAACTAACTGAAGATGGAAAGTTGAAATAAAATCACCTAATTCGAACCAAAATTTTTTCTCTGACTGGGGTACATTGAAACATGGTGTTCCCCAAGGATCAATTTTAGGGCCTCTGTTGTTCGTAATACATATAAATGACTTCTGTTGAGGATAAATTCGGTATCAGAACCTGTATTTTTTGCTGATGATAGTGTCATAATTTTAAGCAGAAATTAGAAAATTTTTGTTCAGTGTCAAATTTAGTTCTCTCATATGATTAAATGGTTTGCTGCTAATAATTTAGTTATAAATGTAGATACAATGAATATAATGCAATTCATAACAAAGAATTCATCACATTCTACATTACATATTGGTATTAAAAGTATACAGATGAAACAGTATATACAAAATTTCTTGATATACAAATTGGTAACCATACAAATTGGAAGAACCATTTTGAGCAAATGATTCCTAAGTTAAGTGGAGCATGTTTTGCCATTAGGTTGATGGTCCATATCAGTAACATTAACGCTCTCCAATTAGTTTATTATGCATACATTCATTGTTATAAAATATGGAATAATTTTTTGGGGTAACTCTTTGTACAGTGAGATTGTCACTTTACAAAAGAAAGTCTTCAGAATTATGGCTGGTACACAACCCAGAACCTATTGTAGAAGTCTGTTTAAACAATTAGGTACAAGTTACCTAGCCCTGGTGGTCTGGAAGGTGGCCCAGGGCTTATGTTGCATACATTTTTGTCTTTCTTGGTAGTATCATTATTTGTTGATTGTATGAATTAACCCTTTCAGACCAAGCCCAAGTCACTCTGCAACTGAGAGTCAACAGTGTCAAGAATCTTAGCTAGTCTGCTCCTGTTGGGGGGCCAGAACCCAATTTTGGCAGCCCTGGGGAACATTATGCTCTTCTCAGCACTTTTTCCTTAAATGCCTTTGTGTTCCTCCCTCAGAGTGGAAGACAAAATTCATGCCCATAGTGTATACTTTTATAATTTTAATTTTTAGCTCTCTTATGAAAAGACAAGAAAACATTTTGAACTTAATGGATATGGACTGCTATATTTCTTCATGTTACAGGCATGGCAGTTGCGATTCTCACACCTGGTTGGGTATGGAGCAAAATATTATTCTTACCTTTTGTCACGTGCTGTGGCAGCATGGATATGGCAAACATGTTTTGAAGCTGATCCTCTGAATTCATCTTCTGGGGAACGATATCGTCAAGAATGTTTGGTGCATGGTGGAGGTAAGCCAGCACGTGAGCTTGTGGCTGATTTCCTGGGACGAGAAGTCACACCCGCCAATCTTGCCAATAGTTTAATAAGTGAAATTGACAGTAACAGTGAGCAAATTAATAGAATTCGGCAGGGAGGTTCTGTGATGTGAAATGTGCTGGAAATGCTGGCCCATAAATCATCTTAAGGTACAGAATAAAATTTTAGTGGCTTATGTACCTTAGTATATAGTTAGTTTTTTATATTCCTACTGTAATCATCTAATTTATATATAATGTAAATAATGTGCAAATAAAACCAAATATTGTATGAAATAAAGGTGATTTGTAGCACGGCTGGGGGACATGATATGCTTGCAGACCTGTGTAAGGAAAACCTGTTGGAGAAGCTGCTAAAGAATGGCAAGGAATACAGCTTGTTGCCATTAGGCACCCCAGTGTTATCACTACATTTGGTGTCAGTCTAGTGAGTTTTGCAGTCACCCCTCTGCATGGCTGTTTTATTGATATGTATGTAAAGTGAGATCCACAACTTTCTGATGACCGATTTAAAAGAACAACATCTTTGCATTACGTTTATCTTCATACTAAGGAAGAACTGCTTTGGAAATGCATGAAATGCTCACATTAGTTTTTTGTGACAATGCCACAGTATAACACAGACTTTTGAGTGGTTTTCTTGCTTCAGACATGGGGAAGCTTGGGGGTGAAAATTGTGTGTTGAGGCTGTCTCTCAAGTTGCACAGATAAAAACATGGAAAAAGTCTACAGAAGTGACAGGAGACCAATGAACTACCATTTTTCAGATGCTTGCATGTTAGGCCTCTGGTATAAACATGCCAGGAAATTTAAGGGAGGAAAATAACATTTACCCTCAAGGGTCATAACAGGAGACAAACCTTGGATTTACTGTTACAAGCTAGGAGGGTGTATTATGAAGCCTGCAGCCACATTTGTAAATTATATATACACCATAAAAATTACACAATAATTAAGACTGTTTGATATACCACTTGCTGACCACCCACCTCCACCTAGTACTGAGTTTAAAGAAAGAGTACAGCTATACCTCTAATCCCCCTCTGGGCTGTCATGTCCTGTTCTAGGGTGAACTTTACCTTTTCAGTATACCACTTACTGTTATTCTTCCACATGCAGCCTGTGAACCATTCCACAATATGGGTGTGACCCTTTGCCATAAAAAGGCTTGCGACCTATGGGTTAAACTATGTCTCTGAGAGTTTTACTGAGCAACTGGAAGAAAACTGAGTGCTTGCATCTTGCACAAAGCTGTACAGTACTTTACAACAACTCACAGAGGCAACTGTTGTAAAACATATTTGTCCAATCGAAATCTCTCAGAAAAGGATAAAATTCCAGTTCTTTATCACACAGGTTCAGCATCTTAACATGACCATGGCAGTAATGAACAACAAATGATAAACAGAAGAAATGCAGATTGTAAATCCAGGGCAAAATACACATGTTCTGTTTCATGGATATTAAGTAACCCCACTGCCAATCTCAATATTTGAGACAACCAGTTAAAAATCACAAGCAACAAATGATAAAATGACATTGCAGTGATGCAGTAAAAATACTGAATTTCTTATCAATGCCACAAACCTGAGGGCTATGCAACCCTCATACAGATTTTGATAAACTTAAGAAAAAACACTTTGTCCTAACCTACAGTTCACCAGAATTTCTGTGTAGAAAGCAGGGAGTGGAATGGTGTAAGCCAGTGGTGCACACATACAATTCTGCTCTTTGTTTCCAAAATTTCATGACCAAAAACACAGGTATATGACACACACATACACATTGTAAAACCTCATTAATTTGAAGTGTTAGGGATAAAAAATTATTTTTGAATTCGCAGCATCAAATTATAAAATTTTTACAATGCATGCCTACCTGTTATCAAGGTTGATTAGATCCTGGAGTTGTGAGTTACGATTTTTAGACACGTTAGCAAAATTGCAAAAACAACTATTAGCCTTGTCAGGACAGTCTGTATGTCTATGTAGAACTCAGCTCACACTGGACGGATTTTCATGAAATTTGATATTTGAGTACTTTCCAAAAATGTCACGAAAATGCAAGTTTCACTAAAATCTGACAATAATAACAGGTACTTTACATGAAGAATGAATTACATTTTTTATGAATCTCTTTTTCTTAGAATGAAAAATGTTTCAGACAAAAGTTGTAGAGAAAATCAAAACACACATTTTTAAAGTTCAAGAACTTTTTCTTTCAAGAAGTTTATGAGATACTGTGGAAAAATACTGTAGAGCCATGCAGGCTACAGATGACAATATGGTCCATGCATATTGCCTGCTAGATACTTAACACTCAAAATGTCATAATTATTGCTTTTCCACTGAAACAATGGTTATATGAATGTGCCTCAATATTATGCTATACATACAGTGCCTGTCTTGTTTCTCTTAACTGAGTAATTAAGAGAATTACCATGTATTTATTTTATAAACTGCCTACTGTATAATTCAGTGCACTTACATCAAAACGCAAGCCAGCAAACAATTCACACTGTCTTACTTTAATCATAGTGCACCACTACAGAATAGGGCAGTCTTAGTTCCTGCAACACAGTAGCAATGCTCAGTCCTGCATGGTAGCTCAGCCAGGTTATACCAATGTACACAAGTTACGATGTGGAAAAATGTCAACTACATGTATGGAATCGCGTTCATGTTAGAGGAAGGTTACAGGCTGATGTCATTGGTAATACCATTCAGATAACATTTCATTGCTCTTGTTACACAATAATGAATGACACCAAAAAAATACCAAATATATATATAGTTGAAATGGTTTCATCACAGCAAGGTTAGTCAGTAGCTGGGATCAATGGATCAATGAGGAAAAGCTTGCTGAAGCTCCCAAGACAACCCATGTGACCCTGCAATTCCTCCCACCAATAGCACATCACATGCAATGACTGGCAACTTGTCCACTGTGCAGTTCATGACAGGAAACAGTGATCCCCAAACTCATGCGACCATTGCAGGGATAATGAAAACTCAGCTTATTATTACATTCAGCACACAAGCATGTACAGCTGAATTTTTGGTTGCTTCTGTGAAGGTCATGCTTGAATATAACCAAGTTTGGGACTGACACTGCTCTGAGTCTTGTTGCCACACTGTAAGAAATGTGACTGCACTACACTACAGTGATTCAGATACTGTCCGCAACACAATAAATTCTAAATTATTCAACTCAAAGGGCTGTAATACAGCTTCATATTACAAGCTGACAGTTTTGCAAATTAACTGTATAAAAAGTACACTAAGTCCTACATTTAACCCTTTAATGCTGGAACTAAATTCCTCCAAGCAACGCTGCCTGCCAGGATTTTTTACTGGGGATTTTAAATTTTAATGCTTACTCTTAAAAAAAAAACATATCTCACAGACTTTTCCTTCAAATTTAATGAAATAAAATTTGCTGTCTGCTTATGAATTGGTTCATCCAGAAAAAAATGTTCACCTATTTTTATAATAAGTTTAGGCCTATGAATCACATGCATTATATAAAATGTGGTGTAAATAGTTCATTACTCACATAATTCTGGTTGCTGTAGAAGGTCTGTAACACTGTGGATCACTGTTTTATCACGACACATTATTCACAATGACGGTGATTTACAAATTTACTTTTGTGTGATATTCCTCAAAACAAGGCACCACGCACAGACCCATGTCACATCTGGCGCCCTTATAGACTATGCGCTTTCTTTGGCCACAAGAAGAACACAGACAGCAACGGATAGAAGAGTTTTAAAAAATCGCTAGCCTCAGAACCTGATTCAGAGTCGGTGTCAGCAACCAGAATTTCACTGATGGCTTCCTTGTCAAGTTTTATTTTTTTCCCGGCCATTGTAATAGACACCTACAACAGTCCGCCTTATTTACACTCTGGATAACTGGCGCAGTTTAGGGACCTAATGTGGCTTAGATAGGAACATCTTCCACAGTGACAGCAAAACAGATCTAAAGCTATGATGTGACAGCTGTATGAATTCCAGGTATTTGGGGGTGCCAAGAAGTTTTAAGTAGATTGACAGCTGTGTGTTGCATGTTACTACCCCACAACCCCTACAGATTACCCCAGCACTACAAGAGGCACGTCTGTGGGCCCTCCTGTAGCTGTAAACATCGATATTTGTACCTCTAATTTTTGAGCATTACTTTTGTCTGATTTATATGGCTACAGTATGCCAATGACAACCTTTCTGGTCAAGAAGGATTTTTTGCTTCATAGGCTAGTGTTATTTCCACCCACAGTGAACTCCACAGCAAGCAATAATCAAAGCACGCAGTGTCAGAACCATATTAGTCAGCTGGGAAAAATGTGCAGTTACTAAGTGTCTGTGTCTATATTGGTGTTTGTGGAGGGGTTTAGAAGGTGGAGGGGATACATTCTGGCTCTTGAATGAAAGCCTGACCTTCAAGTGTCCAGATGCATAGCCACAGCAGTTAACTGAATAGGAGTGAACAAAATTTCATCAAACTTTGATACACTGTTTGTGACCACTTTAGAGGCCATTCAGCTATTTAAAGGGCTCACTGTGCAACCTCTTTATAGGCCATTCAGCATTAAAGGGTTAAAGGTGGAGAATGTCACATGTCTCTAATTATATAGTATTTAGAATTAAATTTCAAGTTGAAGAGTTCTGTATGTGTGAGTTACAAGCAGCAGAAAATCAGCCAGTCTGAATAATGATATAACCTGCTACAGTGCCTCAGTTTGTTTACTGGCAGCAGAAGGATTCTTGGAATTAAACTTGACTCTGCTACAACACATAAATATCAAGAAAATGCCGACCATTTAGAATATTTTCTTTCAAACAGTTCTTGTTTGTAATGGGCAGCTATGCAATTCTTCCAGTAGTGCTGGCAGCATGAAGGTTAAAGACACAATGGATGTCTCAGAAGTAACAGAAACCACTTGTTATTTCTGTTAGTTAAAGAAGTACTTGTATCTACAGTGACTAAAATGAAGCCATTCAATGGGCTGACAGACTGTCAGAAGACTCGAAATGTTTCTCTGTTAACCTTTATCATCCTGAGAGACCACATGCATGTCTCTAAAATGTACTGGCGAATGGTCTAGCAAGCCATATGAGGGTCTCTGTATTTATATGTCCATGCTAAGCCAGAAAAACCCAGGCCATCAAGAGACACAACTGATGTTCACATCTGTCTCCTTGGAGGTTAAAAACTGGATTCAAGTAATAACTTAGAATTTCTATATCCAAAGGCCTCAATGAAACACCCCAATTCAGCTTTTCCTTGTCTGAATGTCTGAAACATCTGTGTAACAGAGGATTTATAGTATATGTCACACTCTGCAGAAGACTCAGAACAGTGACAAAGAAAGGTAAAAGGTAAAGGAACATATTTAACAAGAAGTTGCACTAAGGTATCAATATTTTAAGGTATATTCAAAGACACGGTTTCAGCGGCTTGCTCCTTGGGTAACAATGCACAGGCTTCAGGTGTAATCTGATGAATATTCAGCTGGGCCTAAATGTATGAAATGATGGATAGTGGTAAACCTCTTAGAAAGTTCTTTTTGGTATTTTAATATCTGGGAGTAAAGTCTGGGATAAATATTGCAGCACAACAGACAAATGTCGCAATCTTCTAAATATGTTAGACTGACAAATATTCCTTTTCACCTGTTCCATACAATGTCCATGCAATCTTGTAGGACAAGCCATTTCAGTGTTACCTTCAGCACTCATCTCAAAAATTACTTAACACTGCAATCATAAATTAACTGCAAGTTTCAGCAACTGTATAGTCAGTATGTAAGCATTACAAAAGCAAGATTTTAGGCCTAATCCTTTAAGACTCATTCACACTGGACAACTTCCAAAATGCACAATATAAAGATATCAACAGTAATATTCTGTCTTAAAAGCAATCAACTTGTATGACATTCAAATTATATTTTCAGATTCAAAACTTTCTCCTTTGTAAAATACTCTCCACCACCTTGACTGTATATAGAAGACAAACAGTCAAAGCTCTAGGGTGTGAAGGTAACCACATCCTTAAAATGCAAAAACAAGAGATGTAACCTTGTGTTAATAATACATAAAACACTGTTACAATTTTTGTGTTGCTATTTTCTTTACATCTCCCATCAAAATTAATACAGAAAGCAAACGAATAATCTTTTGTAGTTCCCAAAATTTTAGAGTGGCCCAAAACTTCAAGGACATACACAAAAATTTAAAAAAACCTTTCAACAATTCTTAGTTTGATATAATGATTCTATAACACAGTAACAATCTGTGTAACATAGACCCAAAGTTGAAACTTCCTTTGCTCAGTGCCTGCACTTTGACATTTATACTGCAGGTTGCAGATGGTTCTCACCATATTCATGTTATCAATACAGGGTAGTTTATGTAACATGCACTCTTCTTAGTCTCTCAAACAAACAAGTTCAAAGTCAAAGTACGATGCAGGCATACCTAATACCATGAAAGTGTACAGGAGGCATGAATGCAAGGTTCTACACATTGCAGATCTTGATCTGTTTGGTGTAATCATGCTAAATGCTCTAGTTTCCCAACAGAACCCTAGACTGATTGCGCCTCAGCACTGTTGCTGCACAGCAGGTCTGATGAGACTGCATTCAGGTCCTAATGTGTGTTTATGAAATATACAAATTTACTTTCACAATATCTGTTATTATGGTATGTCAGAAATGTGAAAAACTTTTGAGACTAATCAAAAGTAATGACAGAAAAGAGGCACCACAAATCTACCTGCACTCCCCCCCCCAAAATCACTGAAGTACTAGAAGAAAATTAACAAACGAGCAAAGAGTTTTTGTTTTATAAATCACGCGGAAAATAAATTAAGAAACGTCAAGAAGTAATTGCAGAATTTACTGAGATACTTCCCAGTGACGAATGAACTAGCAAGCAATGCAAGGCTTGAAGAGAATCGGAAGTATCGGAGGCTTACCACAAAACAACAGCACAGAAGTGGCTATGTTATAGCATGACTGTACCACAAGATTTGTCACTAACTGTAACAAGTAATTAAGGAGAGGTTCAACAGAATGAGAACACATGACCCGAAGTAGCATAAAATTAATGTTACCTTGTCAACGAACAAAACCACACAGACTTGCGCCGCAGTGTAGGTAAGATTTTCACTCTTCTGTGGTGTTACAAGGCATAAATTCCAAGTTGTTTACCATAGTTTCAGGACAACCTTTTGGTCACATCTGCCCATCAAGCAGTCGGAATTCTTGATCCCCAGAAGGTGGCAGCGATATGCTGTCTCTAAACGTTGGTGAATATATTTTATTTCAGTAACATACCAACAAATACACATATATAGTCTTTAATAATCTAAAATTTACATTAAAACACTTAAAACGCTCCTACATGTTCTGATCATATGATCATCCTGAGGAAGCATACTTTGTTCCTTGCTAAAGTTACAGTTTTAAACTGTAACTTTAGCAAGGAACAAAGTATGCTCCCTGCGGATGATCATATGATCGAAACATGTAGGAGTGTCTTAAGTGTTTTAATGTAAATTTTAGATTATTAAAGACTATATATGTGCATCTGTTGGTGTGTTACTTAAACTACAAAATGTACAGTGCAATGATAAAGATAGTCGGTAAGTATCTACAATTCTACGTCGCATAACATCCCAGAACAGCAAAGACCTCATACAGACTTTACTTGCCGTATGTATTTCTTGACAGTGACACATGGACAGATGGAATTGCAAACGTGTTTCCTGATTAACCAAGAGGAAGATACCAGATTTAAGGAAACAAGAACCTGTGAACAGGTCACGGAAGTTTCAACACAAATGGTAGGCTAGACGGACACACACAGCCACGTTTGTTGGAGAAATAAGATACATTTATAAACATAAAGGAAGAGCTCAATATTCCGGGGGTGGCAGAATGGTCAGGCATTTGGGTGACAGAAGTAATTCGGCCTTCTGTCATCGATGGCGCTCCCTGCTACATGGAACTTATGTGCTGCAGACTAAACAGCACCATGTGGTCTG
>Ga0209755_10007538_pt1 | contig 11771 bp, 12 predicted proteins | sample TergutCo191P1_FD_187301 | JGI IMG/M metagenome (GOLD analysis project Ga0209755, IMG submission 187301) | Cornitermes sp. P1 segment gut microbial communities from Petit-Saut dam, French Guiana - Co191P1 (SPAdes) (version 2) | ecosystem: Host-associated > Arthropoda: Insects > Digestive system...
TTCAAGGGCATAAAGGTCTTCTGGATTAAAAATCGCCGGCAGCGCGGCCCTGTTTACCGTGCCTTCAGGCGTCATGGCGTCTCCGGTTATGTTTTGGGTGTCAGGCACCTGTTTTACCAGAACTACTATATTCAGTTTCATGCAGTTCTCCTTGTGGGTATCATAGCCGGAAGGGCGGCTTAAAAACAAGAGTCTTTCGTGACATTTTTTGAAAATGTGTCAAGGTTGCGTAAACGTTTTGCCCTGACGGCTGGAAAGCGCAACGGCGTCTGGATTATTGGGATGACATAATCTAAGATACAGGGCAGTATCAACTATGAAAATCAGCGATATATTAAGCAGTGGGAAAGTGACTGTTTCCTGTGAACTCTTTCCTCCCAAGCACGGTTCCAGACTTGGGGAGGCGAAAGAAATTGTCCGCCGGACAGCGGAGCTCGCCCCTTCGTTTATCAGTATCACTTGCGGAGCGGGCGGCGGGACAAGCGGCAACACCGTGAGCCTGGCTGACGAAGTGCAAAACGGATGCGGAATTACCGCGCTGGCGCATCTCACCTGCATATCATCCGGCCGAAGCACAATCAAAGAAATTTTAGCGGAACTTGCTTCTTTCAATATTGAAAATATTTTGGCTCTGAGGGGGGATATGGCCGCCGGCGCCACGCTTCCGGAAAACGCGGACTATAGTCATGCCTGCGATTTAATGAAAGATATCCGGGATTACGGCGGCTTTTGTGTCGGCGGCGCGTGTTATCCGGAGGGGCATCCCGAGTCGGAGAGTTTACAGAAGGATTTGGAAAGCCTGAAAATCAAGGTAGATTCGGGCTGTCAGTTTCTGACAACACAAATGTTTTTTGATAATAACATTCTGTATAATTTCATGTACCGCCTTTTGCATAACGGTATTGAAGCGCCTGTTATTGCTGGAATTATGCCGGTCACGGACGGAAAGCAAATTGCCCGCATCTGCAAATTGTCCGGCACTGTGCTCCCGGCAAGGTTCCGGGCGATTGTGGAAAAATTTTCCGCAAATCCGGCTGCAATGAACCAGGCCGGCATCGCCTACGCTACGGAGCAGATCATTGATTTAATCGCTAACGATGTCCAATACATCCACATTTACACCATGAACAAACCTGACATCGCGGGAAGGATCATGCGTAATTTGTCAGAGATTTTTAAGTGATGGAAATATCTGATATAAAAATATCTGAAAATGAAGTCTTGCGCTATTTGGGATACCGCGGATACGAAGCTGACGGGCGCGTTTCTGCACTGATAAAAGAATTAAGCGTGGTGTTTGCCGAAAATACGGCGCCCAAAAGCGTATATGGGATATGGGATTGCAGCGTAGATTCTTCTACAGTTGCGCTTGACGGTATGACTATAAACAGTGAAAACCTGGCGAGGCATTTGGCCGGCAGCAGCAGCATTGCGCTGTTAGCCGCAACTTTGGGAACGGAAGCAGACTCGCTGATTCGCCGATACAGCGTACAGGACATGGAAAAGGCAGTAATTGCCCAGGCGGTATGCGCGGTTTTGATCGAGGCGTATTGCGATAAAATCGAAATTGAAATCGCGCAGAAAAACGGGCCGGGCGGATTAAAGGGCACAACGCGCTTCAGCCCCGGTTATGGCGATTTTGATATTTCCTGCCAAAAAGATATCGTGAAGCTGCTGAACTGCGACAGGAGAATAGGTCTTACATTAACCGGCGGATATATGCTGACGCCTTCCAAGTCGGTTACCGCAGTCATTGGTTTTACGTCTCAGTGCGTGGTGTCTACACCTGCCGGATGTGAGCGCTGCGCCGTTAAACATTGTGAGTGCCGGAGGGTTTAATTTATGGATTTCCTAAACAGGCTGGGAAAAGAACGGCTCATTTTTGACGGTGCAATGGGAACGATGCTCCAGGCCGACGGGCTTGGAGCCGGAGAACTTCCCGAACTTTGGAATATTACCAATAGCGAAACGGTGGTGAATATTCACAAGGCATACATCAAGGCCGGCTGCCATCTGATAAAAACCAATACCTTTGGAGCGAATCGCTTAAAACTGGAAGGCTCCGGTTTTACCGTGGAACAGGTTGTTTCAGCCGCCGTAGCGAACGCGAGAAAAGCTGTTGAAGCCGGAAACGTGTGTATCGCGCTTGACATCGGCCCCACAGGCAAACTGCTCGCTCCCTTCGGGGATTTGGATTTTGAGGACGCGATCTCTGTTTTCGCGGAGATAGTCGCAGCCGGTACGCGGGCCGGCGCCGAACTCATCCTAATCGAAACCATGAGTGACTGCTACGAGATTAAGGCGGCGATGCTCGCTGCAAAAGAAAACAGCGATCTTCCGGTGCTGGTCACCTTTACGCCTGATTCTTCCGGCAGGCTGCTTACGGGCGCGGATATTCTAACCGCCGTGTGCCTCATCGAAGGGCTGGGAGCGGACGCTCTGGGTTTTAACTGCGGTCTTGGCCCGGGTCAGATGAGGTCGCTGCTTCCCGAGTTGATTAAATACACCGGCATTCCTGTTATTGTTAATCCAAATGCCGGAGTGCCGGAGCAGATAAACGGAAAGACGGTGTTTCGCGTAACGCCGGAAGAATTCGCCGCTGACATGGCGGATATCGCGGCCTGCGCGCATGTTACTGGCGGCTGCTGCGGAACCACGCCTGAACATATTGCGGCGATGGCTGCTTCATGCAAAGGGATTCCGCTCGCGCCTGTTGTGCCGAAAAGTTATACCGCCGTGTCTTCCTATTGCAAAACCGTTTTGTTAGGCGAAAAAACCGTCATCATCGGGGAGCGGATTAACCCGACAGGAAAGCCTCGTTTGAAGAAGGCCTTGCTGGAAAACGATATGGAGTATCTCTACCGCGAAGGAATCGAGCAAACGGAAAACGGCGCGGCGATACTGGATGTGAACGTGGGGCTGCCCGGCATTGGTGAGACGGCTTTGCTTGCGAAAGCCGTTACCGGATTACAGAGCGTTACCGGCGCGGTACTTCAAATCGACACGGCGAATGCCGCCGCCGCTGAACGCGCGCTGCGGCTCTATAACGGCAAGCCGCTGCTCAACTCGGTAAGCGGAAAGCGGGAATCCCTTGAGGCGATTCTCCCCCTTGTGAAAAAATATGGGGCGGTGGTTGTAGCCCTGACCCTTGATGATGACGGGATTCCCGAAACTGCCCAGGGCCGAATCCGTATAGCCGAAAAGGTCATCGCCGAGGCCGCCCATTACGGCATTAATAAGAAGGATATTATCGTTGACACGCTGACCATGACTGTGAGCACCAACAGGGACAACGCCAAAATCACGCTTGAAGCGATGGAATTTGTCAGGCGCAAGCTGGGCCTTCATACAGTGCTTGGCGTGTCAAATGTTTCTTTCGGCCTTCCCGAACGGGAAAAGATCAACGCTGTTTTTTTCTCCCTTGCCCAGAGAAGCGGCCTTAGCGCCGGTATCGTTAACCCGATGAATGCCGCGCTTATGGACGCTTTTTTCGCGTACGGGGCGCTGAGTGGAGAGGACGAAAACTGCAGCGATTATGTCAAACGCTTTTCTGCGCGGGAAACTTCGTTGCATAATGCGCAGATTTCATCACCAACTTTGCTGGTGACGCCTGCTTCGTTGCCGCCGCCTACTTCGTTGGCGGCGCCTACTGCGCAAATAAATCTTCACGACGCCATCATAAACGGATTGCGGGAACAGGCCGGAAAGACTGTTAGTGAAATGGTTGCGAATACGCCGCCGCTTGAGATCATTAATAAGCACCTGATTCCGGCTCTGGATAAAGTGGGGAAAGATTTCGAGGACAGGAAAATTTTTCTGCCGCAGCTTTTGATGAGCGCCGAGTCTGCCAGAACCGCCTTTGAGACTATTAAGTCGTACATGACGAAGCAGGGGAAAACAGAAGAAAAGCGCGGAAAAATTGTACTTGTGACGGTGAAAGGCGACATTCACGATATCGGCAAAAATATTTTGAAGATACTGCTTGAGAACTATAATTTTCATGTTATCGATCTTGGAAAGAATGTCGAACCGGCCCTTGTTGCGGAGACTGTTTTAAATGAAAATGTCCGGCTGGCCGGCCTTAGCGCCCTGATGACCACAACGGTAGTTTACATGGAAGAAACAATCCGCCTGCTCAAAGAAAAAGCACCGCACTGCCGGGTCATGGTAGGCGGCGCTGTCTTGACGGGCGAATATGCCGCCCGGATTGGCGCTGACTTTTATTCAAAAGACGCCATGGGCGGCGTCCGTTTCGCTGATGAGTTTTTTAGATAGACCCGACCAGACACATCCACTCGGCTTCCGCCGCCAGTTCATCGCCGACGTAGGCTTTGCCCTGTTGTTTAATCATTTTTGCGGAAACCCGCAGGTTTTCTACTTCTGAGCGCACCTCGTCACCGGGCCGAACCTGCCGCCGGAATTTTACCTTGTCTACGGCGGCAAGAAAAAAGAGGCCGTCTTCCCCGATGATGCCCTGTTTCCGCAGGCCAGCGCCGCCTGATTGGGCCATTGTCTCAATCAGGATTACTCCCGGCACTACCGGGTATTCGGGGAAATGCCCCTTAAAGAAAAATTCCTTTTCGGTGAAGATGTGTTTTGCGACGATCTTTTTTTCATCGGCATGCACAATTTCATCGACAAACAAAAACGGCTCTCTGTGCGGCAGTAAATCTTTTATCTCATCCATAACTACTCCAAATTGTCTCTCATGAAGGCGCAGAGGGAATCCAATCTGGCTTTATATTCTCTCTGCGCAGCTCCGCGAGAACTATTCACGAAATGTACTTCCTGAAAATCACCACGCCGTTGTGACCGCCGAAACCCAGTGAGCCTGAGGCTGCGGCGTTAACTTCGCCGTATTGAACCTTGTTTGGCACATAGTCCAAATCACATTCGGGATCGGGATTGTCCAGGTTGATAGTCGGCGGGAAGAAACCGTCACGGATGGACAGAATACAGGCAATGGCTTCAAGTCCGCCGCCTCCGGCGATGCAGTGACCGTGCATGCTCTTTGTGCTGGATATCTTCAACTTATATGCGTGAGCTCCAAAGGCGATTTTCAGCACTTTTGTTTCCACCGGATCGTTGATTTCAGTGGAAGTGCCGTGGGCGTTGTAGTACTGAATGTCTTCCGGCTTCATGCCCGCGTCGGTGATGGCCGCTTTTAGCGCGTAACTGCAGCCGGCGCCTTCCGGATCCGGAGCCGTTATGTGATACGCGTCGGCGCTTGCGCCGTAACCGGCAAACTCGGCGAGGATTTTTGCTCCGCGCTTTTTGGCGTGTTCCTCGCTTTCCAGGATCAGGACGCCTGACCCTTCGGCAATAACAAAACCGTCACGGTCCGCGTCAAATGGGCGGGAGGCTTTCTCGGGCTCATTGCAGCGTTTTGTGGAAAGGGCTTTCAGCATCTGGAAGCCGCCGACGGCGAAAGGTACTATAACCGCCTCGGTTCCGCCGGAAATCACAACGTCGCAGCGGCCCGCGCGGATCAGATCCAGAGCCTGACCCAATGCGTCGGTTCCGGAAGCGCAGGCTGTAACCTGGGTGAATGCCGGTCCTTTTGTCCCGAATAACATAGAGATGTTTCCGGCGGCTTCGTTCGGGATCATCAATGGTATAGTCAGGGGCAGCATCCTTTTGGGGCCCGAATCAAAAAGTTTTTTGAATGACTCGGTGACAACTTCAAATCCGCCAATTCCATTGCCGATAACAATGCCGGTTTTTTCCGGCTCGCTTTTTACGTGTTTCCGGCCTTCGGCATCAGCCTCTTTCAGGAGATCGGCCTGCATGAGGGCCTGCGTAGCGGCGGCGGCGGCGAACTGGGTAAAGCGGGACATCTTGCGCGCGTCTTTTTTATCCATCCAGAGGGTAGGGTCAAAGTTTTTAACTTCCCCGGCGATAGTAACATCAAAACCGGTGGTGTCAAACTGGGTTATAGGCCCAATCCCGCTCTTGCCGGCCTTTAAACTTTCACAGAATTCTTCAACTGTGTTGCCTATTGGTGAAATCGCTCCCATGCCGGTAACAACTACTTTCTTTGCCATTGTCTTTCCCCTTTAATGTGGTTGCTTTGATATGGTTAAATAAACATTCCCCCATCCACTGGGAGGACCTGTCCGGTGATATATGTTGAACTGTCCGATGCCAGAAAAAGTACGGCTTCGGCAACATCCTGCGCTGTGCCCATGCGTTTGAGGGCGATTTGCTCCAGCATCGCTTCTTTTACTTTGTCGGGAAGAACCGAGGTCATGTCGGTCGCGATAAAGCCGGGCGCTACGGCGTTCACCCTTACGCCCCGGCTTGCGGTCTCATGGGCAAGGCTCTTCGTCACGCCGATGAGCCCGGCCTTGCTGGCGGAATAGTTCGCCTGTCCGCCGTTACCGTGAATTCCAACAACGCTGGACATGTTAATGATGGAGCCTGAGCGCTTTCGAATCATGTCTCTGCCGACTGTGCGGGCAACAAGAAAAGCCGCGCTTAGGTTTATGTCCAGAACTTTTTGCCATTCTTCAAGTGACATTCTGAAAGACAGGTTGTCTTTTGTGATGCCTGCGTTGTTAACCAGAATATCAAAGCCGCCGGATTCCTTGATGGCGCTCTCGATTTTTGCCTCCACCGCGTCAAGTTTCGAAAGATCAACTTCGAGCCAGTGGAGCTTTCCGCCCGCCGCCTCGACTCTGCTTGAGAGATCTTCCGGTGTTTTATAATCCAGTCCCCAGACTTCAGCGCCTTTGGCGATAAACAAATCCGCTATAACTTTGCCGATTCCCCTTAAAGCTCCGGTGACAAGAGCTTTCTTGTTTTCAAGTTTCATGCTTTCTCCTGTTTTGATAACGCGTTGATCTCCGCCGCCGTCCCGGCTCCGTAACAGGGAATGGCGTTTTCCGTATCTTTCCAAAGGCCCTGCAAGACTTTACCCGGGCCGACTTCAAACAGCGCTTCCGGCTTCAACAGGGTTATTGCCGCTTCTTCGTCGGTCCAGCGCACACCTTCCAGAATATGCCTGTGAGCCAGGATCTTTGCTTCACCTCCGCTCTCAACCTGCTTACCTGTTACATTGGAAAAGAAGGGAATTACCGGATCGCTGAATTTGATTTTCTCCAGGGCTATACTGAATTCTTCCGCGGCGCTTTTCATAAACGGCGAATGGTATGGGCCTGCAACAGCAAGGCGCATAACACGCCTGGCCCCCGCTTCCTTAAAGCGTTTCTCCGCTTCCTCCAGCGCATCGGCGCTGCCCGATACCGCTACCTGTTTGGGTGAATTGATATTTGCAGCGTTCAGACCGGCAATGCCCCATTCGGCTATTAACGCTTCCACCTTTTCCGGGGACAGGCCAATAACGGCTGCCATGCCGGGCGGTCTGGGATCGTTTTGATTGATCCTGTCAATCGCGGCCTGCATGGCTTTTCCCCGCTTTGTTACCAGTAAAAGGCAATCTTCTTCGCTTATTACTCCCGCCGCGGCAAGGGCGCTGTACTCACCCAGGCTGAAACCGGCTGCTCCCGCCGGTTTTATTCCTTTTTCCGCCAGATATGCGGCGGCGGCCAGATTTGCCAGGGTAATGGTCGGCTGGGCCATGTCTGTGGGTTTCAAATCATCCGAGCTTGAGTTGCGGAGTATATCCGCCATGTCTTTCCCAAAGAATTCAGAAGACAGGGAGAAAAGGCGTTTTACCCCAGCGCTTCCGGATTCCAGCAAATCCAAAGCCATCCCGGGATATTGCGCTCCCTGTCCGGGAAATAGATAAAAGGTGTTTTGCATCAGGTGTCTCCAGAGTTAATCCAGATTGACAAAATACTAATATTTGTCACGCTTAATTTAAACATATCTTTGAGATTTGTCAATATAAATTACGCTTTGCTGGTACTAAAAATAAAAATTTTACGGTGTAAACGGTTCGATGTAACCGCTTGTCGGCAGCATGGAGTTGTATACTTTGTCAATCTCAAACAAAGAGTTTTTTAAGCGGGTACCCTTCACGGTGTTGAACCAGCGGCCCTGGAGTAGCAGGTTTTCCTGCTCCGGCTCCGGATTGGCCAGAAAAACGGCGGTTTTCGCGCTCTGCGGAATTTGCCTCAGCAATTCTCCGTAGGGGAAAGAAGAAAAAACCATCCTGTTTGCGTCTGTTGCCTGCCCCTGCATGCAGGGATAGATCCTGGGATAACCGTTGGTATCCACATAAGCTACGAATTTTAAACTTGTTGAATTACCGGCAAGTGTTACTCCGTACGGAGGCATTTTTTCAATTTTCCGCTCTCCCGGTTCCTGAGCTACATTTTTTAAGACACTGCTTTTTATGACTCCCGAAAGGAAAAAGCCCAAGGCAATTTTAGCCGGTGACAGTTTTTCCGCGGCGCTCACATCGAATAAATCCTCGTAGTGTACCGCGATAATGTCGCCGCTGAATAAAGGTTTGCTTGTGAAATAATCAAAGTCTTCACCTTTGACCCTGCTGCCAGTGTAGAGCGCTTTGCCTGTCCACCAGAACCGATCCGGAGAGACAACGAGGAAACCGGTTTTGGCATTGTCTATGATGTATTTCTTGGAAAGTCCCTGCGAAAATTGCGCCCAAATGAGGGTCTTTTTATTTTTTACGCTTATTGAACTGATCAGCGAGATATGGGGATAACCGTCAGGCGCTACAGTACAGAGCAGACCGGTTTTGCCGTCGCTTTCAAATGCCTTTTTATTGTTTTCGTCAAATTCGTTTCTGAACGAAAGCGTTGTTCCCATAAGCCATTATATTCCGGCTTGCGGACTTTTTACCAGATCAGAAGGTTCGCTCCGTAGGTGAGTCCGGCTCCGAATCCCACGGTTAAAATCAAGTTCCCGGGCTTGAGCTTTCCTTCACGGTTAAGTTCACTCAAAGCAATGGGTATGGATGCCGCGGAAGTATTCGCGTATTCCTCTATATTGAGAAAACATTTGCTCTCAGGGATTTTCAGGCGTTTTAACGCGGCCTGGATTATTCTGGCGTTTGCCTGATGAGGGATGATTAGATCCACATCGTTTATCGAAAGACCTTCCAGGGAAAGGATTTCCGAAACAGTGTCGGTCATCGCCTTTACAGCGAAGTTATAAACCGCCTGGCCGTTTAGCGTAATATATATCGGTTTTTCCAGGACTTCCCCTGCTTTGAACGGGCCCCGGGATCCGCCCCCTTTGAATACAATGTGTTCCGCGCCGGAACCGTCAGCCCGGAGTATCGTCCTGATGAGTCCCCGCCTGTCCTTTCCTTCGCGGGGAGCGGAAGTTTTTTCCATTATTATCGCCCCGGCGCCGTCTCCAAAAAGGACACAGCTTCCGCGATCGTTCCAGTCGCAGAATTTTGTAAGCGTTTCGGCGCCGATCACCAGAGCCCTCTTCCGCTCGCCCATTGAAAGCAGCCCCGCGGCGGTTTCCATCGCGTAGATAAATCCGGTACACCCTGCGGTAATGTCCATGGCCGCGGCCTTTTTCGCCCCCAATTTTTCCTGCACTAAACATGATGTACTTGGGGAGCCGAAATAATCCGGGGTGGCTGTGGCAAGAACAATTATGTCAATTGTAAGAGCCGCGTCTTCCGTGCCGCCTGTGATCATGGAAAGCGCTCCTCTGGCCGCTTCTACGGCCAGATCGCTTGATGCGGTTTCATCGCCGGTAATGTGCCGCGCACCTATACCGGTGTGGGAACGGATCCATTCATCGGTTGTATCGATTTTTTTAGCGGAAAGTGTAGCGGAAAGCTCGTCGTTGCTCACACGTCTGGAAGGCACTGCCATACCTGTTCCGATTATTTCAAATGCCATATCATCTCCGTGAAGAAAAGTCCTTTTATTATGACAAAAATATTTATTTTGTCAACATTAAATTTTGCCTATTATTCTTATACCGATGTGGACACTGCGGATTTAAATGAATATCATTCTTTATATAATGATTGGGTTTTGGATAAAAAAGAACTTTTTCGACACGTGGGATAATCTGTTTAAAGTCGCTCTCATTAATATCGGTTTTATCATTTCCGTAGCGTTTCCTGTCTTTGTCCCTTCTTTGCTGGAGTCAGTTCCGCCGTTGGCTCTCTCGGCTTTGTTAATAGGTATTCTTTGGTGCTTTGTCTATCTTGCCGCTGCTGCTCTGTCCATAAAGGTTATTTCCGATTACGGAAATTTTGGCTTTGCCGAGTTCTTCGCAAACCTGAAAATAGTTTGGCCCTTCGGTCTGTTTTTGGGGGGCCTTGTGTTTCTGGGTTATATGCTTTCCTCTTTTGTGATTCCCTTTTACCTGAGCATGGAATCTGTCTTTGGATTGTTTTTGGCCATGATTATTTTCTGGACAATGATAGTTTCGATTCTGGCCCTTCAATTTTTCTTTGCCATTCGTTCCCGGCTGGATACCAAACTTTCAAAGGTTATAAAAAAGTGTTTTATAATATTTTTTGATAATCCCATGTTCTGCATTTTCTCTCTGATTTATTGCATTATTACTTTGGTACTTTCTGTTTTCACTGCTTTTCTTTTGCCCGGCCCAGCCGGTATTCTGCTTTTTCTCGATGAAGGTCTGCGCCTTCGGCTTTTGAAGTACGACTGGATAGAAGCCAACCCCGAAGCGAACAAAAAGGAAATTCCATGGGATGCCTTGTTAATTGAGGAGAGAGAAAAAACCGGAAGCCGGAGCCTTAAAAATTTTATTTTCCCGTGGAAGGATTAGGACGGAATTCCAATTTACCAAACTGAATGCTGATATATTTTTAAAAAATCAGCCGGAGAAAGGATAAATGATTCTACCGGGAAATGCTTGATATTGCCGGTTATAAGAAAGGCCTGCGATGTGATAGAACACCCGATCATCTTTATCTGGCATGGCAATAACACCGGGCTCATCGGGCTTCAAGTCCGTCACATCAACTGCTATACCGGTTCTCATAATATCATCAAGCAAACGAGAAACCTGAAAAGGAAAAAAATTGAATTTTGGGCGCAGTAAAACATTTAAATATTCGCTCACTATAAAATCATTAAAGAAAGGTGTTAGCTTGCCATCGGCAACCAAATCAACAATAACAGCCGGCGGACCACTGGAAAGCAAAGATGAAACGAGCACATTGGTATCCAAAACAACCTTAATCTTCACAGAGGTTTCTTTTTCCGTCCTCTCCTTACAGCGGCTATTTCAGCGTTAATCTCATTCAGGGACATTTCAGCATTACCGCTCTGAATTGCCGCGAGTCGCATTTCTGTGAGGTTTTGCATAAATTCTAATTTCTGTAAAAGTGATAATGTCTGTTCTAAATTACTTCCGTCAATCTTAAATATAAGGGCTTGTGGTTTGCCATTGTTTGTTAAAACAGCTTTGCCATCCTTTGACAGTCTGTTAAGAGTATCCTTTGGCGACTTGCTTAATTCTCGCACCGTCATGAATTCCATGGTGTTGCCTCCGTCTCTAACAATAGACGGTTGTCGGACAATTGTAAATAATAAATTTGACGAAGTTTCCGGAGTAGACAGTAACGATGAGCTTAAAAATGAAGGTGCGGTTTTAGGTGACGCTCTGAAAAAGCTATATCTCGCGGTACGGGAATGGTCGCCCTTGCTGCCGCTATGGGCAGATTCCCGTACCTGCGGGGTATAACTGATACTTCAGTTTAGTAAATTAATAATCGTTCCTGCCCTTTCTGGACTTTTTCATCAATTTCCGCGCGATGGCCTTTTTTTTCCGGTTAAGGATTGTAGAGGGCTTTTCGTAGTATTCCCGTTTTTTAAATTCCCTAATTATGCCTTCTTTTTCAA
>Ga0209755_10007539_pt1 | contig 11770 bp, 9 predicted proteins | sample TergutCo191P1_FD_187301 | JGI IMG/M metagenome (GOLD analysis project Ga0209755, IMG submission 187301) | Cornitermes sp. P1 segment gut microbial communities from Petit-Saut dam, French Guiana - Co191P1 (SPAdes) (version 2) | ecosystem: Host-associated > Arthropoda: Insects > Digestive system >...
GGAATTTGTTTCTTTTGAGCTGGCAGCTTCCGGCATTGAATGTGTCCTTGACCTCGCGGAAGACGCGCCCCCGGTTTATTATGACGAGCGCCTTATGAAGCAGGCCCTGCTTAACCTGGTAAAAAACGCCATCGCCGCCATGAGCGCCGGGGGCAGGCTCAGTATCAGCACCGAAGCCGCGGAGGGAGAACTGAAACTCACCATCGCCGACACGGGGACGGGAATCCCCGAAGCAAACCTTTCCAAAATATTTGAGCCGTATTTTACCACCAGGGATTCAGGTTCGGGCCTTGGCTTGACCGTGGTGTTTAAAATCATCAAGGAGCACCAGGGGGAAATTGTAGTCAGTTCAAAGGAAGGGGAGGGGAGTGTTTTTTGCATCACCCTGCCCGTGCCCCAGACAGCGCAGCGGCTCCTGCCTTTTGAAGCCGGTGCGGAGGCGGCCCCATGAAGTTCCGCCTCCTTGTTGTTGACGATGAAAAAAACATACGCCGGGGCCTTGCCGCCGGTCTTGAACTGGCCGGCTACGAGGTGGAAACCGCCGCTGATGGGAACGAGGGCCTGAGCCGCTTTCTGAAAGGCGACATAGACCTTGTGATAAGCGACCTAAGAATGCCCGGCCTTAGCGGGGATGAGCTGCTTGGTAAAATACTGGAAGAAATCCCCGGCTTCCCGGTGATCATCCTTACCGGCCACGGCACGCTGGAAGCCGCCGTCAAAGCCATGCGTCTTGGGGCCTGGAACTTTCTTTCAAAGCCCGTCAACCTCGATCACCTCAGCGAACTGGTAAAGCAGGCGCTTGAGAACCGCGAACTGGTCCTGAAACACCGGCGGCTTCTTGAGGAGATGGAAAGGCGCAACAGCTTCCGCGCCGTTATCGGAACGAGCGCCGCCATGCGCAAGGTCTTTGACACCACCAGCAGGGCGGCCCCCACAAAAGCGTCCATACTCATCACCGGCGAATCGGGCGTGGGAAAGGAACTTGTGGCCGACGCCATCCACGGCCTTTCGCCCCGCAAAGACAAACCCCTCATTAAAGTCCACTGCGCCGCCCTTGCCGCAAGCCTTTTGGAAAGCGAACTTTTCGGCCACGAGAAAGGGGCCTTTACCGGCGCAGGCTCCCGCAAGCGCGGCCGCTTTGAACTGGCCAACGGCGGCACCCTCTTTCTGGATGAAATAGGCGAAATCGATCAGAACATACAGATAAAACTTTTGCGCGTACTGCAGGAGAGAAAGTTTGAACGGGTGGGCGGGGAAGAAACCGTAGAAACCGATGTCCGCATTGTTTCCGCCACGAACAAAGACTTGAAAGCGGAAATCGAAAAAGGCACATTCCGTGAAGACCTGTATTTCCGTCTGAACGTGGTGAACATCCACGTCCCCCCCTTACGGGAACGCAAGGACGATCTCCCCCCGCTTATCACCGCCTTCCTCAAAGAGTTCGCCGAAGAAAACGGCAAACGCATAGACGGCATAAACGACAAAGCCCGCTCCTGCCTGTACGCGTATCCCTGGCCGGGGAACGTGCGCGAACTTCGCAACTGCATAGAAAGCGCCGTAGTCATGTCCCGCGGCAGCCTTATCACCGAAGAAGACCTCCCCCCCACCATACGCCCCTCCTGCGGCGATGACGGCTGGATACGCATCCCCATGGGAAGCACCATGGAAGAAGCCGAAGCGATTATCATCCGCGAAACCGTTTCCGCCCAGAAAGGCAACAAGACAAAGGCCGCGGAGATTCTGGGGATAGGACGCAAGACCATACACCGCAAACTGCCGGGGTGGCCGGATGAGGATGATTAGGTACGCCATCTCCTTGCGAACCATTGCTCCGATTATGGGAAAAATAACCCTTCGGAGGTGACAGGCATAGCCCCGGACACGAACTTCAAGAACAATCGGGTGGAAATCTGCATGCAGCTCTCGCAGACAAGCCAGAAACCGCTTCATTTGCCCTGGAAGCAAGCCAAAACCTGACCAGGTGCCACGTAAGGTGGATCACCTTACGTGCCATAAGGGGGATCGCCTTACGCGGCGAAAGAGGGGTCACCTTACGGCCTTGACGATGGCTTCCCTCAAGTGCTATTACTGTAGTGTGGCCCCACCCACATTTAGGGCACCCTGCGTCCAGTTTTATGGGTGACCCTGGTGAAACCGGTATGGGCGGTTTCCGACCCCTCTTCGGAGGGGCATTTTTTTGCCCTATCCGCGCTGCCCGGTATAGTTTACTCAAAAAACTCCCAAATTTCGAAAAAAAACTTGCGTATTTTCAGCTGTCATGATAACCTTATGGGGAATGCGGGAAGTTTTCCCTCCAATGCGTATCAAAATATGATAAAGGAGAAAAGCATGAAAATTGCGAAACTCATGTTATTGCCGATCTTGGTTTTTGGGCTTGCTGCCACATCTTGCCGCCGTCAGGAAGACAATGTTCTTACCCTCTGGACAATGTTTACGGGGGCAGACGGCACAACGTTTACCCAAATGGTTGAGGCTTTTAACGCGACAAACCCGACTTTCAGGGTTGAACACATCCCTATAACGGCAGAGGATCTTTACTTGCGCTTGCAGCTTTCGGTTAGTTCAGGGGTAGGAGTGCCGGACATTGCCGTCAACCACATTGAACGTATTGCCCTTTTTCAGGATTTCGGAAACGTAACGAATTTAGCTCCGTTCCTTGCCCAGTCCCCGATCAGGAGAGAAAATTATCTGGCCGGTGCGTGGGATGCGGCTTCAATTGCCGGCGGACAATATGGAATCCCCCTGGATATTCATTCATATATCCTTTATGTCAACTGGGATCTTTATACGCAGCTCGGCCTGAATGTCCTGGATGATGGGATTTTGACCTGGGACGAGATTTTGCAGGTTGCCCCAATTGCCCTGGAGCACGGCATAGTCCCCATCGGGCTTGGCTGGATACGGGTCATATTCCTGGCGTCTTATGCTCAGATGGGCGGAACCTTAAGCGCAAATGGGATAGATCCCAGCTTTGACAACGAGATTGCGCGGCAGGTGCTTAGGCATTACCGGAGTTTGGTAGAGTCCGGTTTGACCCAGATGCCGGGCGAGGATTCCTGGATGATGTTCCTGGGCGGCAACATATTGTTTATGCCGGAAGGAATATGGATGTATAACCACGTAAGGGAAACCGGGCTTAATACCAGGAGCTTTGACTTCCCGGTATTCTCCGCGGACAGAATAGTCAATTGGACTTCTTCACATCAGTTTACTATCCCCACGCAGAGGAACCCCAACCCGGAAAGAATCGCCGCAAGCCTGGAATTCATCGATTGGATAGGGCGGAATTCCGAAATGTGGGCCGAGGCGGGACAAGTCCCCGCGCATGTTGGCGGACAGACCGCAAGGTTTGGGACATTCCATCAGGCGTTCCTGGCCGACCGCACCAGCGACCAGCTTGACATCTCTGATTACAGGTACTTTGGCTATGCGGTAGAGGCTTTGGACACGGTTCTGGCAGATATAATCTTCGGGAACATCGATCTCTATGTCGGCTTGAGGCAAGCGGAACAGGAAGTCAGAGACCGAATCGCTTTCGGCAGATAGTTGTTAGGCGCGCGGGGGAAACGCAGTGAAAAAAATGAAGCACAGTAAATTAACACAGTCAAAATACCACTATGTTTTCCTTGCGCCGCATTTTATTATCTTTTGCATATTTTTCGTGGTTCCCATTGTTTACGGCATATATGTTTCATTCACACGGTGGGATATGTTCACCCCGCCTCAGTGGATTGGGTTCTACAATTACCAAACTATACTTTTTAACTCGGAATCCACGTTTCACAGGCAGTTTTGGACAGGCTTTAGAAACACCTTCCAGTTTGTGTTGATGATGGTTCCCATTCAGATCGTTGTTCCGCTGGCTCTGGCTCTTGCTTTATTTGCGAAACCAATTGGAGGGCGGATTTTTCAGGGGATATTTTACATCCCTACGCTTTTCTCCATATCGGCGGCAGTTCTGACATGGTATTTCATTTTACATCCCGGTTTTGGCCTTTTGAACAATGTGGTGTTCACTGAACACATAAACTGGTTTGGAACCCAGCCCTTTGCATGGATTTCGATTCTTGCCGTTACAACCTGGTGGGTGATAGGCCTGAATATGATCATCTACATAGCGGCCCTTCACGGTATCGATGATGGAATTTTGGAATACGCAAAGCTCGACGGCGCGTCAGGCTTACGAAGGCTCCTGTATGTATACCTTCCGCTCATCAGGCTGCCGCTGCTTTTTACCGTGATTGCGTCGACCGCTTCCCAGTTTAACATTTTCGGGCAGCCGCTCATGCTGACCGGGGGCGGCCCTGCGGAGAGTACGCACGTGCTCATAATGTATATAAGGACGCTTGCTTTTGGAATAGGCCGCCCGATCGCGGGTTTGGCTTCTTCAATGGCAGTGATGCTGGGCTTGTGCATCGGGATACTTTCTGTAATCCAGATGCGTATCATCATGAAGCTGGATGCCCACAACTGATTTTTTTGGATACTATGGTTTTTTGTGAGGAGAGAAGATGAAATTGCCCACAACAAAAATAGCCGCTTTTGTGTTCCTTCTTTTCATGGGGCTATTGTTTCTTCACCCAATTTTATGGATATTTATTTCATCGTTTAAAGTAGAAACAGAAATTCAGCAGGCAGGGGGCTTTCTGCTGCTGCCGGAGACATGGACACTTGCGAATTTTGCCACCATACTTGACGTGCGGAACGTCCAAACCCCGGTATTCACCTGGTTTGCGAATTCCGCCTTTGTTTCCGGCGTTACCTCAATTTTGGCGGTTCTCATCGTGTCCATGTCCGCGTACGCCTTTTCAAAGCTCCAGTTCAGGGGGCGCGATGTCCTGTTTTTAACGATACTGTTTGTTTCTTCGTTTCCGGCCATCGTAACCATAGTCCCGCTTTACCGGGTTGTGCTGAATTTCGGATTGCTGAATACGCCCTGGGCGCTTATTTTCCCCTGGCTGGTCGGGGTTTTCAACATATTTCTTGTAAAACAATTTATGCGGGGCATCCCTGACACCATTATTGACGCGGCAAAAATAGACGGGGCGGGTGAATTCCGAATCTACGCAAGAATTATGCTGCCCTTAACAAAGCCAATCCTTACAATCGTTGGGATTTTCAGCTTCACGGCAAGCTGGAACGACTTTTTGTGGCCCGGCATCGTTATGAAAGAAATACGGACCCTTACGCTCACCGTGGGGCTCCAGCTTGCTCAGGGGACCTACGAGCAGCACCTTTCCCTGATGAGCGCCATTTCTGTTATTGCCGTAATTCCCATGATCGTTCTGTATGTTTGCGCCGAAAGGTTCTTTGTGCGGGGCGTGTCCATTTCGGCGGGAGTTAAAGGGTAATCGTTTACCTGTTGTCATCAAAAACATTATCACCGGATTATGGAGGAGTACGAGTATGAAATCTTATGTTCCAGCGGATTATCCCAGGCCGCAATTGGTAAGGGAAAGCTATAAAATCCTCAACGGCGAATGGGATTTTGCCTTTGACGATGAGGATGCCGGCCTTTCAAAGCTATGGTACAAAAATTTTCCCGAAGGGAAAAAAATCATGGTTCCTTTCAGTTACGAAACGCCGGCAAGCGGGATAGGCGATACTTCACGGCACGATATCGTCTGGTATCGCAGGAGTTTTTCGGCAAAAGAATCAGGCAAAAGGACTTTTGTCCATTTTGAGGGATGCGACTTTAGAACCACGGTCTGGATCAACGGTGAACATGCGGGAAGCCATGTCGGGGGCTACGCCCGTTTCTCGTTTGACATAAGCCGCTTTTTGAAAGACGGCGACAACGAAATTGTAGTCCGTGCCGAGGATTCTTTTTCCCTGGCCCAGCCGCGCGGAAAACAGCGGTGGAAAAACGAGAGCTTCGGCTGCTGGTACATACAGACAACCGGCATCTGGAAAACGGTCTGGATGGAGGAAGTGAACGAAGTTTTCATCGAATCCGTCAAAATGACGCCCGTTTTTTATGAAGGGAAACTGGAAATTAGCGCTGCTGTTTACGGGGCCGATCATTTTTCAGCCGCGCGTTTTTCGGAGCTTGAACTGGAGGCAAACGTTTCCTTTGACGGCAAGCCGGTAAGCACGACCGTTGTTTCGCTGAACAGCAAGGACACTGTTTTTTCCGTGAACGTTTCTTCGCGTGAAATCCATGAATGGGGTTTTTTCGCATGGTCGCCGGAAAACCCCGCGCTTTACGACATAGTATTTTCGCTTAAGGACAAGGGGACGACTGCGGACGAGGTTTTTTCGTACTTTGGCATGAGGGATATCCGAATCGAGGGAGACAAAATCCTGCTGAATAATGCGCCGATTTACCAGCGGCTGATCCTTGATCAGGGGTATTGGAAGGACACGCACCTGACCCCGCCCAATGACGACGCGCTTGTTGAAGATATTGATAAAGTTATGCAGGCGGGTTACAACGGCGTCCGCAAGCACCAGAAAACCGAAGACGCGCGCTTTTTATACTGGGCGGACGTAAAGGGCCTGTTTGTGTGGTGCGAGGTGCCGGCAAACTACGCCTTCTCGGACGAGGGCGTGGAAAACTTTACGCGCGAGTGGATGGAGATTGTAAGGCAGAATTACAACCACCCTTCGGTTATCACATGGACGCCGTTCAATGAATCCTGGGGAATTCCCTCTGTAAAACGGGATCGCAAACAGCAGCTTTTTACCGAGGCCATTTACTACCTAACCAAGTCCTACGACGCGATGCGCCCGGTGATTTGCAACGACGGCTGGGAGCACACTATTTCCGACATAATAACGCTCCATGATTACGAGGAAAAAGGCGAGGATTTCCTCAAGCGCTGGAGCAGGCTGGACGAAATTCTTGGCAACGAAATTGCGCACAACAAATCCTGGTATGCGTTTAGCGACGGGTACGAGTATTGCGGACAGCCTGTCATCGTAAGCGAATTTGGCGGCATAGCTTTTGACAGCGGTTCCGGCTGGGGTTACGGCAACAAAGTTTCCAGCAAGGAGGACTATGTCAAACGTTTCGACGAGATAACCTCGGCAATCAAGCAGCTCGACCGCGTTTGCGGATATTGCTATACGCAGGTAACCGATGTTCAGCAGGAGATAAACGGGATTATGGACATCGAGCGCCGCTTCAAAGTGGAGCCCGCAATACTCAAGGAGATAAACGAGAGAAAGATAAGCGCGCTGTATCGGTGAGTGTTGGTTTTGTGCTTGCGGAGTATTATAGGGGAGGGCGCTGATGCTTAAAATCGCGTTTTTAGGCGCGGGCAGCACTGTTTTCGCGCGCAATGTGCTTGGCGATTGCATGTCGAGCGAGGTTCTGCGTGAGTGCGAGATTGCGCTGTACGATATTGACGGGACAAGGCTCAAAGAGAGCGAATCCCTTTTGTCAGCCATCAACAAGGGGAAGGGCGGAAGGTCAAAAATCGTAAGCTACATTGGGGTTGAAAACCTTGAAAGCGCTTTGCGCGCGGCTTCCTTTGTCGTCAACGCTGTTCAGGCTGGCGGATATGATCCTTGCACCGTCATTGATTTTGAAATCCCCAAAAAATACGGACTGCGCCAAACCATCGCCGACACGGCCGGAATCGGCGGTATAATGCGCGCATTGCGCACGATCCCCGTAATGGAAACTTTCGCGCGGTCGATGGAAAAAGTCTGCCCCTCGGCATGGCTGTTAAACTACACCAATCCGATGTCCATACTTACTGGTTTCCTCCAACGTTACACCGGCGTGAACACCGTGGGGCTTTGCCACAGCGTGCAGGTTTGCACTCCGCATCTTTTTAAGTCGCTTGGCATGGAAGACAGGCTTGAGGGCAGAAAGGAACTCATTGCCGGTATCAACCACATGGGCTGGCTTCTGGACATTCGGGACAAAAACGGCGTTGACCTGTACCCTGAAATCCGGAAAAGGGCGAAAGCGAAAAATGGCAGTGAAAAGCACGGTGACATGGTTCGCTTTGACTACATCGACAAGCTCGGCTACTACTGTACCGAGTCAAGCGAGCATAACGCCGAGTACAACCCTTTTTACATAAAGGCGAAATACCCGGAGCTCATAGAAAAATTCAACATCCCGCTTGATGAATACCCCCGGCGCTGTGTGGAGCAGAGGGCTGGATGGAAGGCGGAGTATGAAAGCCTTGCCACACAGGACACGCTTGCATACGAGCGTTCCTGCGAATACGCTTCTCGCATTATGGAAGCGCTTGTTACGGGAAATCCGTATTCCATCGGCGGCAGCATGCTGAACCGGGGCGGTCTTATCGAAAACCTCCCTGCGGAAGCCTGTGTCGAGGTTCCGTGCCTTGTCGATGCCGGCGGGATCAGGGGCTGCTATGTGGGGAAACTGCCCGTCCAGCTTGCGGCGATGAACATGACGCACGTTAATGTTCACCTTATTACGATGGAGGCGGCGCGCAGTAAAAAGCGTGAGCATATTTATCACGCGGCAATGCTCGATCCGCATACTGCGGCGGAACTTTCACTTGACGACATTCGTTCTATGGTGGATGAGCTGATCGCGGCGCACGGGGATTGGCTGCCAAGGTTTAGATAGGAGTCTGCCGGGCTTGGGAGAAAATTACAAATTCCTTTTGGACAGAAACCGCAGCCTGTTCGCTCTTGCTTTCCCCTGAAATGATTCGGGATATAACCGGCCTGGATATTGAAACCATAAGAGGAGCACAATCCGATGAAAAAAACATCTGCTTTTAGCAAGAAAGAGAGGTCTAACGCGGAATTATCTGCCCTGCGCTTTGCTACCGTGCGACCGAAGGCGAGGACAGCCGTGCCGCCATTTCCTTGCGAACCATTGCGCCGATTATCTGAGAGGGAGTCTTACCGGCAGCTTCGGCCAGGACGTGAATATAGTTTGCGGCTACGGTATCAAGGCTTTCCAGCAAAAGCCGCTGACGTGCAAACATACCAGGCCGCGAAAAGTTTACCGCGGGGGTTTCCTGTGTCCACTTTTCGTCCAGCGCAGCGTATTCTTCATCGGTTAATCGCGGCATAGTTGTTCCTCCAGGCCTAACTTTACAAGCCATTTTTTGCGGCACTCCATAGCATGAAACACCAAAGCTGTTTCGCCCTCAAGTTCATGATAAATAACTTCTAAAAGTACATTGACGGCACGATCAAACCCCACGGCAATACGCATGGTTTCATCGCTTTCTTCAACAATACCATCAACCAGATAATTGTTTAAAACCCACCGAATATCTTCTTCGGTGACCCCATGCCTGAACGCTGATGGAACGAATTCAATCTTTAGCTCCATTATTATAAGTTTACCACACTATTGCCATATCTGCAATGTTGCGCTGGCAATATTTTGAGCATATCAAGAAAACCGTTTGCATTCCCCTTCCCGCCGCACTATACTAAAAGCAGGGAGACCCCTCCCTAATTAAAAATTACGGGGGCCGAAATGGCAAATGAAAACCTTGAACTAATCCAGCACAAAATCCGCGTTAGGTTGTATCCCAATTACTTAAGCGGCGTCAAAGGCGCGTATCTGGCGCGCACAGACAGCGAGAGAACCCTGAGTGTGGAGGACGTGTGCTCAATGCTCAAAACACGAGGGGGGTATGAGGGCGACTACAACAAGCTCGTGGACGCTGTTCACAGCTATCTGGACGAAGTCGCCTATCAGCTTTGCGACGGGTACGCTGTCAATAACGGCTATTTCGCGATATGGATGAATGTGGGCGGTACGTTTGACACGGTAAACGAGCTCCATGACAACAAAAAGCACCCTATTGACGTCCGTTTTGGCATCCGCTCCAAGCTGTACGAGCTTTTGCGAACCATCAAGGTGGAAATGCTGGGGCTTGCGGATGTAAAGGCCTTTATCGACACCTTCACGGACGAGGAGGCGCAAACCGTAAACGGCGTGTATGTTGTCGGTAATATGTTTTCTGTCCACGGCAGCAAGATCAAGATAGAAGGCAACGATCCAAGTGTCGGGCTGTACTTTGTCCCCGTGGACGACCCGACAAAGGCCGTAAAAGTAAGCCGGATTGGGAAAAACAACCCTTCGGAGGTGACAGGCATAGCCCCGGATACGGGGTTCAAGAACAATCGGGTGGAAATCCGCACTCAGTTCTCGCAGACAAGCCAGAAGCCGCTTAAAAAAGTCCGCACAATTACCACTTCATTTGCCCTGGAAGCAAGCTAAAACCTGACCAGGTGCCACGTAAGGTGGATCACCTTACGTGGCGAAAGGGGGGTCACCTTACGCGCCATAAGGGGGATCGCCTTACGCAGCGAAAGAGGGGGCGCCTTACGGCCTTGACAATACCTTCCCTCAAGTGCTACTACTATAGCGTGGCCCCACCCACATTTAGGGCATCCAAAGTCCTGTACTATGGTTGACCCTGGTGAAACCGGTATGGGCGGTTTCCGGCCCCTCTTCGGAGGGGCGTTTTTGTGTGCTGCCAGGTATATTTCCCTTCAAAACTCCCAAATTTCGAAAAAAAAACTTGCGTATTTGCATGCGTCATGATACCCTTACAAAGAACAAGCACAGGGAGGTATTCCCTGTCATACTTTTTGGAATTGTGAAAGGAGTTAAGATGAAAAGAGCAATGTTTAAGGTTGTGGTTATCTCGCTCGCGCTGTTTCTGATTACAGCCAATCTGTGGGGAGCGGGCCGCAGGGATGATGAGAGGGCCGGTCAGGTACTGTTCTGGACTACGCACGGGCCGCCGGACATCACCTACATTACGGCGATTGTGGATGCGTTTAATGCCACAAACCCCGCAATTCCTGTTGTAATGCAGCAGGTTCCGGGTGCGGAAACCGACGCTACGGCCCTCATGATAGCGGTCAGGGGCGGAACCGGGCCTGATGTCTTCATGCTCGACAGGTTCACCATTGCCCAAAGGGCCTCCGATGGCTTCCTGGAAGACATCACGGATGTCTTGAGGCGGCGCGACCCCCAAATCCACACCAGGTATGTGGGCTACGCATGGGAAGAAGTGGTATGGCGGAACAGGATTTATGGCCTCCCGTTTGATACCGATGCCCGCGCCCTGTTCTTCAACAAAAGAATGCTCAGGGAAGCCGGTATTGACCCCGCGGAACTTGATCCTTCACGCGGCCCCGTCACCTTTGCCCGTTTACGGGAAATCGCCCGCGCGGTTGACACCGCAGGCGCGGACGGGAACTTCACCAGGGCCGGGCTTATCCCCACCCTGTCCCAGGGCTGGCACTATTCATGGGGCTTTGCCGCCGGCGGCGAATTTGCCGATCTCGCGGCCGGAAGGGTAACACCGACCCATCCTGGCGTTGTGCGCGGCTTCCAGTTCCTGTATGACTGGCACCGTGACATGGGCGCTGCCCAGGTGCAGACCTTTATTTCCTCCTTCTGGCCCCCCGGAACACCTCCCCAGGCTCATCCGTTCCACACCGAAAACCTGGCAATGGTTGTGCAGGGTAACTGGTTCATCGGCCACATCGCCCGGTATGCCCCCCACCTTGAGTACGGCATCACCTACCTCCCCGTGCCCAACGCGGGTGACCGCCCCGGCACATGGTCAGGCGGATGGTCACTGGTTGTCCCCACCGACGCCAGGAACAAAGAAGCGGCTGTTGATTTCATGCTCTTTGCCGCCGGACGCCCCGGTCAGGCAATCTTCGCCCAGATGCCCGCAATGCCCACCTACGCCGCGCTCTTGAACGACCCCGCGGTAAGGGCCCGCAAGCCGGAAATCTTCCTGCGCTCGCTTGAGTTCTCAAGAAGACGCCC
>Ga0209755_10007540_pt1 | contig 11769 bp, 7 predicted proteins | sample TergutCo191P1_FD_187301 | JGI IMG/M metagenome (GOLD analysis project Ga0209755, IMG submission 187301) | Cornitermes sp. P1 segment gut microbial communities from Petit-Saut dam, French Guiana - Co191P1 (SPAdes) (version 2) | ecosystem: Host-associated > Arthropoda: Insects > Digestive system >...
GGTGCATTGGAAATGGCCAACGTGGATTTAGCAGGTGAATTTACCAATATGATAACCACGCAGAGAGGTTATCAGGCAAACAGCCGCATAGTTACTGTTAGCGACTCAATGCTTGAAGAGTTGGTTAACTTGAAACGCTAATTTTGATTATGTTTAAAGTCCTAGCTTCCTGATCGCTGATACCTAACAGTCCGGCGTAAAGGGTGAAAGGGCTAACAGTCGCGCCTTGCTCATTGCATTTAACCGTGATGTGCAGGGCGTTTTGCGTTTCTACGATTGAAAGAATATGTTCGTTAAGATTTACATTTTGCCCCCTGTGGTTTTGCACAGTGGGCAATTCTTTTTTTTGCGGTAAACTGTACTGTCCAAGCAAGCAGTAGTTCATTGATTTAGGAGGATGTGCAGAAAGTTTTTCCGTAAGCGGTTCTATGGATACGATTTCCAAGCCTTTTGGGAAACAGGCATTGAGTAGAGACAGATAATTATCTGTCTTTACGGAATGCCTGTTCAAATCCAATTTTTCCAGCAGTTCAACAGATATAATTTCACATAAGGATTCCAACCCAAGCGGCAATGCGCCGGTGTTTACTATGCGTGGTTTGGGGCTGAAGCCTTCGCTGTATTTTATGGGAATGCCGTTTTTTATGAAGGTTCGTTCGAAGAAGGATAGGGTGTTCTGGTGGGGGAGGAAGCGGCTGTTTTCGGTTTTTTTGAAGATTATTCGGTAGGAATGCACTGCGCTTTGCTTTTGCGCATCGCTTTGCGCAGGGCAACCGCAAGGGTCGCCCGTACAACGGGGTGGGGTGCCTAATATGGTGTCGGCCCCGTTGCCCGGTATGCCGCATGCTTGGCACTTGCCGTTTTTGCAATTCTGTACCCATTTTAAATCTTGGGCGTTTTTCAATTCCCTTTGTAGAAATTTTTTGCTTACCCCTGCGTCTATGAAATCCCAGGGTAAGCTTTCTTCTTCATCATAACCTTTGAATACCCAGGAATCATCGTAGCTAAAATCTTTGCGAATGTTTTCCCATTCTGCAGGGTTTAGGCTTTTGCTATCGCTTTCAAATATCAATCCTCTTTTATAGGCTTCGTATATTAGTGGGGCCAGGTTGCGGTTGCCTCTGCTGTATATGGCTTCTAAATGCGCTGTTTCCCAGGAGTTCCAGGTTAGGCGCACATTTTTGTATTTGAAAAGGTTGTCTTTTAGAATTTTTATGCGGGCAAGGGCGGTTTCTTTGTCTATGAAGGGAGCCCATTGCAAGGGAGTCCAGGATTTTGGGATGAAAATTCCTATGCTTAGGACTATTTGGCCCCTTTTGTTGTAGGTTAGGAGCTTTTCTGTTAGCTTTACCAATGCCATTATGTCTTCGTCGGTTTCGGTTGGAAAACCAATCATTATGTATAGTTTTATTTTGTTGAAACCGTTTTGGAATGCGCTCTCCACGGCTTGCTCAATATCGGAGTCGGTTATGGTTTTGTTTATGAATTTGCGCAGGCGTTCCGAGCCTGTTTCCGGGGCAAATGTTGCGCTGCGGCCACCTTTTAATGCATAGACTTTGGTGGCAAGGCTTGAATTGAAACTGCTAACTCTTAGCGATGGCAAAGATACATCTATGTTTTTGAAAAACGGATCTGCCAGCAAGGAATCTAATAAGCTTTCTACCGGGGAATAGTCTGCTGTGGAGAGGGACAGAAGCCCTAGCTGGCGGTCTCCTGTTGCTTTTAAGCCTTCTTTTGATGTGTCTAATACATCGTCTGCATCTAGTTCCCTGGTTGGCCTGTACCAGTAGCCCGCTTGGCAAAAACGGCAGCCTTGGGTACAGCCTCGCATCACTTCCACGCAAAAACGGTCGTGGATCAGCGGGGTGTTTGCTATAAGGTTGTTTGTGGGCAGGTATTCTTTTGTGAGTTTTTTAAGATAGGTTCTTTTTACGGTTTTGTGGATTGCGGGCACATAAAAGCCTTCCAGTTTTGATATTTCTTCCAAAACTTCTGCTCTGCTTTTTTTGCATTCTCCTATTAAGCGCAGAACTTTTGGGGTTGCTATTTCGCCGTCTCCTATGCACAGGCAGTCAAAGAAATCCGCTATGGGCTCAGGGTTTGCCATGGATGGGCCACCGGCTATGATTATCGGTTCATTTTCTGCTCTGTTTGCTGCAAAAGCGGTTATTCCTGCGAGCTCCAAAACATAAGGGATATTTGTGAAATTTAGTTCTGTTTGCACAGTTATGCCCACGGCATCAAAACTTTTCACTTCGCTGAAAGTGGCGTGAGTATAGAGCAGAACCGAGTTTTCTCGCATAAGCTTTGCCATGTCTAGCCAGGGGGCAAAAGCTACTTCGCATAAAAGGTCTTTTTCTTTGTTTATTGCGTTGTATAAAACCCGCATTCCGTTGTGAGACATGCCTATTTCGTAGAGATCCGGGAAAATCAGGGCCATTTTTGCCAATACATCGCTTTTTATCACGCTATTGGCTTCGCCACCCATGTATCTGGCCGGGTTTTCTACAAATGGCAGAATTTGATTAACCAATGGGCAATTCCTTCAAAAGATACATATCTGAGCCTTCCATCTCAATGTAGCCTTCTTTTATGTAAAAGGATAATTCCCGGTTCACAGTTTCTCTTGAAGTTCCGCTCATTTCTGCTATTTGTTGCTGGGTTGGGCGATTTTTCAATATTATTGCAGCCTGATTGTTGCGCTGTATTCGAACTCCCTTTTCTTCTATAAATTGCATAAGGCAAGCCATAATACGGCCTTTAATTGTGTTCATTGACAGGCTGGCAATTTGCATGTAGGCTTTGTTTAATTTTTGCGTTGTTAACTTTAAAAATGCGATTGGCAATTTTGCATTGCTCATTAGCTCGTTTACAAAGTCCTTTCCTCTGAAGGTGATAATAGAACATTCTCCGTCTGCTTTAACTGAAACGGAGCTTCTGCCCGTTTCGTTTAATAGTTGTATTTCACCGAAAAAATCACCGACTCCGAGCAGGTTTAAAATGTTGTTTCTTGCATTTTTAGCATCATAGAAGACCTTTGCCATGCCTTTTGCTATAAAAAATATGTATCTGCGGGCATCGTTGGCAAGTGATATGGTTTCATCGTTCTGAAAGCTCAAAATTGTGCCGATTTTCTCAAATTTGCTTAAAGTAACTTGATCCATTTCGCCAAAAAAATCCATTCTGCGGAGCATTTCCGCCATATTCGGAGTTTCCGGTTCAATTATGGGCTTTTTTTTGGACATTTTGGAAATATAGTAAATACTGGCACGATTTTTGCATTCTTTTCAGCATGTCTCTATTTGAAGGTCTTAATGTTGCTACGCGCGGTTTAGCTGCTGCGCAGATGGGTATAAATACTTCCGGCCAGAATATGGTTAATGCCAATGTTGAAGGCTATTCACGCAAGCGAATAGAGCAAAGCTCTGACTGGCGGCGTGATGGTGCTTATGGGCAAATGGGCTTTGGCGTTGAGGTTTATGCGGTAAACCGAATTCGCGACCAGTTTGTGGACCGTCTGGTGATTGAAGAAAGCACTCGTTATGGCTATTATTCCATGAAAGATTCCGCTCTTCACAGAATTGAGTCTATTTTTCACGAGCCAAGCGCGCATGCTTTAAATCAATTGATGAATAATTTTTGGAATGGCTGGTCTGACCTTGCAAACGATCCGGATAAGGCCGGTGCAAGAGAAACTTTGCGTTCAACCGCTGAAACCATGGTTGGGCAATTTCAGTATATAACAACTCAGCTTCGCTCTTATAAAAATACTATAAACGATGAAATTGTGGCTAGAGTAAATAAAATAAATGAACTTACCGCAAGTATTGACCGTTGCAACAGAATAGTAAGCGGTACGGAAGGTGCTCTTGCGCACAATGCAAATGATACTCGCGACCAGCGTGATCGCTTGGTTGAAGATCTTGCGAAATTGATAAATATTGATTATTATGAAGATGATTTGGGTTCTGTTATAATAAGCACAAGCGGGAATATGCTTGTTAGCGCAGCAAAGAATCACGAACTTTTGATGCGTCAAGATGCATATAAAGCAGACGATGGCCATCAGTATTCCAGAGTGGAAATAAGTTATGCGTTGACGGGAAAAGAGTTTAAGCCTTCAATGGGAGAACTCAAGGCCTTGTTGGATATTCGCGATGTTGAAATTCCGAAATATGAGGAGTACATCAATTCAATTGCTAGAACCATGATAACCGAAGTGAATAAGATTCACCAGAATGCCTATGCGCTCACCGGCATGACATTTATAGATTTTTTTGATCCGGATCCGACTAAATTTAATGCGGCTGGCATATCTATTTCTGCGGCTGTGAAGAGCAATATAAATAACATAGCTGCTGCTACAGGCGGGCAAAGGCTTACTTCGCAAGAGTTGCCTTTTACAGTTAATCCGCTATCTGCGACTCCTCCGGACGAGCCTACTCAGTTGCTGGATTTGGCAACTTACGGCAATGATTCTTATAGATACATTTACAAGAATTCTTTGGAGATAAGCTATACGGATCCTATAAGCAATGAAGTAAAATATTTGCATGAAGGAAAGGATTACGATGTTGACTGGCAAACTGCACGGATTACATTTAAGTACAGTGCAGTTGATAACGCATTCGGCGATCCTGCCGGTTTGCAGGTTACAATAAGGTTTGACCATCACCAATCAGGTTTTAGCGGACCTGCAGATGGCGATGCTGCGCTTGCAATTTCGCGATTGCGCGACCAAGCTCTTATGCAAAGCGATGTGCTTGGAAAGAATACTCAAACAATAAACCAGTATTATGCCGGAATTTTAGGTCGTTTGGGAGTTGAGCGCAACGATGCCGCAGCAGGCTTGGATACTCGCACTTATGCTTTGGAGCAGCTAAAAATCCGCCAAAATGAGATTATGGGAGTTAGCTTGGACGAAGAAATGGCGCTTATGATGAAATACGAGTATACGTATCAGGCAAGCGCGCGTTACCTGACAACAATCAATTCTATGTTAGAGACTTTGCTGAATATGTAGTATAACTATTCTTTATCAAGAATGCGTTCTACATTAGCGTCAAGATTAAGAGTACGTTGTATTTGAGCCAGTTCCTGGCTTGCACGCAGTTTTTGCCTGGCTAATTCCAAAGCAGCATTGCGGTCTGAGGTGACAAGCATATACACGGTGAACTTCTTTTCTTCTTTATTGAACATGGTGCGAATTTTCTGAGTACGAATATCAGATACTTCGCCGCCCACGTTGGCTATGGCACGCATGGCAGCTCCTTCAAGAGCGTTTCCATCGGGATCGTTCATGGCAAAAGTTTTGGCGCGGGCATTTACAGATGTCTGAATGGAACCGGCAAGGTTTTCCTTAGCCTGAACACTTGCAATCTGAGAAGCCATGGATTCCGAATTGGAAGCTCCCTGGCCAATTCCGCAGAAGCTCTTTTCTATAAACTCTTTGTTGCAGAGTTCCTGCAATTCATTGCGAATAGAAACGACTTCTTCGTCGCCTTTTATGTCTGCAACAGTTTTTTTGCTGGCGCAGCCTGTGAATGCAATGGCAAGTGAAGCTCCTGCCGCTATTAGAGTGAATTTAACTCTATTCATTGTAACTCTCCCGGTTAGTGGACGATTGTAAGTGTTGCCTAAGTAAAGTAGAATTTTTTTTTGTGACAATCGGAGAGCTTGGGGGGGAAGCTCGTATTTACTAATTTTATTGAGTAATTTAAGTGAATCGTTTTTTTCTTCTAATCGTTTTTTTGCTCGCAAACCTCTTTGCGCAGGGCATAAATCCCGATTCTTTACCGATATGGCGGGGTTATGAGAGTGCTGATGAGCAAAAAGATACTGCAGAAACAAAAGAGCACAATTTAAAAACAACCGGCAGCAAAAGCTTTCAGACCAGCATTGGCAACGGCGGGGCAGATATTCAGCAGGAGTTGCGGCTGTCTATTCAAGGTGAAGCGGCAGACGGGATTTACATAGATGCTTACCTCGCAGACTTGGGAAGGCCGGCCGGTTCGGAAGTTACAACAACTTTGAGGGAAACAGATGCTGCATATATTAGCGTGGAAACTAAAAGAACAAAACTGGAAATGGGCGATTTGAACTATGAAATAGACAAAAATACACTATTTGGATTTCGCCGCCAAACTCTTGGCGCAAGCGGAAAATTGAAAGGAGACAATGCGGAAGCCCGTGCTGTTTACGGAACAGATAGAACTGAAAGGCAAAGCATAACGTTTTTTGGACGGCCAAGCCAGCAAAAAGGTTATTTGATATTTTCAGACAGTGCGTTCGGATTGATAGTTCCGCAAACAGAAAGGGTTTATATGAACGGAAGATTGCTCACCTCCGGCAAAGATTATGAAATAAATTATGCTGGCGGCGTTTTGGATTTTTTGGGAAAAATTATACCGGGGCCGGAAGATGAAATTAGAGTGGAATATGATTCGTATTCTTCACTCAGTTCAAAAGAACTGCGCAGTGTGGAAGCTGCATATCATTCAAAGTACATTTCGCTGGATGTTACGGGATTTAATTTGAGGGATTCGCTTAAAAGCGATAAAATGCTTGGGGCCAGGATGAGGTTTTTATACGGTGATTTGGAAATGGCTATGAATGAAAACGATGATAAGGCGTATAGATGGTTTTTGGGCGATGAGAATATTTCTTTGAAGGGAGGATATGCGGATAGCGGTTTTTCAAAGCGTGAATATGAGGGAACTGAGAATGCGTGGGATGCTTATGTTTTGCGGGATAAATGGCGCATGGACAGCGTGCCGAGCGGGGATTTGCGTTATGATGAATTCAGAGCTGCTGCGAATTTGCAGGGTGGATTTAAGCCGGGATTTTTTATTGGACACAGGAATTTTGAGGCGGTTAGAACGGAAGGATTTTTGCAAAGAAAGCAGAGCAAAGTTACATTTGCTAATGTGAATGGTGATTACTGGCAAGGCGAAGTTGAGAGCAGATTTTTGCAGAGCTATGGAAATTTTCGCATTGACAATGAAGATAATTTGCGCAGCACTTTTGGGCTTGAAGGTGAAAATATAAGTTCTGAGATTATGCGGGAGCAAACCGATACCAGCGGATTCTCTAATTGGAAAACATTAATTTCTTTTAAGCAAAGAGACTGGCATTCAAACACTCTTTTTCAGATAAGAAAAGATGAAAATATGTCTTGGCTTTTTGACCAGAGCGCAAGCTACAATAATCCCAATTCAGTTTTGCGTGGCGAAGCATCTTATGCATTCAACTACACAAACGAAGTTCCGTGGGTAGCAGTTTATCGCAGAGTTCCAGACGGAGCAGGCGATGTTTATTACGATTCCTTGAGCGGGCAATACATTAGCGGGGTTGACAACGGCGATTTTGTTTATGAGGGAATGGGGCGTGCAGATTCGCTTGCCGGCAAGAGTTATAAAAACAATTTGAGATGGAATTTATCTGTTCATCCCAAAATAGAATTTGGTTTTTTAAAGGCCACTACATTTTTTGCAAATGGCGAATGGCTGTTGCATAAATCTGAAAAATTACTGTACTTGGAGAATTCTGCGCTTTGGGAAAGGTCTAATGGCTCGTTGATGTTTGCGGTGATAAATAAATGGAATGAAGTGCCGCAGATAAATTTTGAAGAAGTTTTGTTTGGGCAAGAGGCTACTGTTCGTTACAAAGAAGTTTCTTTGAGGGGAAAAAGAGAAGATGCGGAATTTGCCTTGAGCGAGTTGAGCTGGCTTTCTTATGAGGGTGAGCTTTCTTGGCTTAGGGATTTGGGTGCTGGCTTTTCTTTGCAACCGTTTTACTGCCAAAAATATACAGACGGATTTTATATGGCAGAGTCTTGGAATACTTTGCTGAACAAGGGCGGCATAAACGGAAAGTGGCAAAATGAGCGGGGCAGTGTGGCACAGCTTGGCATTTCCGGGAATTATGTTGTCAAGTCCAGCGTTATTTCTCCTTATTCTGCGGCAGATGGCTTTGAAGAAGGATTCTCTTGGCGTGGCAATGCGCTTGCGCAAATGGCATTTGGGGATAATTTTTATGTTTCCGGGCAATATATTGTGAGGTTGTGGCGCAACGAAATGTTTCAAAAGTTTAATTTGGAAGCCAAGGCTATGTTTTAATATCTACATTTAGGCCATGTTAAATATTTTTAAGATTTATGTTGTTATTGCGATTGCAGCGGTATTGGCGTTAGCGGCTCAACCCAAGAATATATTTTTGTTTATAGGAGATGGCATGGGTTTTGCGCATGTATCTGTTGCCGAGGCTTTTATTCCCTTGTCTTTTACGCAGTTTCCGGTGTTGGGAATGGCTGCAAATCGTTCGGCAAATTCTTATGTCACCTGTTCGGCGGCGGCGGCCACGGCACTTGCTACCGGGGTTAAAACCAACAACGGCATGATAGCTATGGACCCATCCGGCAAGCCGCTTAAGAGCATAGCTTTTGATTTTAAGAATGCCGGGTGCAAAATTGGCATAGCAACAACTGTTCCTATTGACCACGCTACGCCGGCTGCCTTTTATGCCATCGACCGCAGCCGAGACAATTATTATTCCATTGCTTCTCAGCTTGCACCTTCCGGTTTTGATTTTTTTGCCGGTTCCAAGCTTACGGACCCTCGTGATGTTAATGAAAAAATAATCCAAGCCGGTTATGCCATTGTTAACACAAAAGAAGAATTGGCACAGGCACAGCCTGCCAAAAAGATTTTGATGCATAATGTAGGCAAAGTTTGGACCCTTGCAGATATTACTAAGATTGGCATTGAGAGGCTTGACAATTCGCATGGATTCTTTTTTATGGTAGAAGGTGGCAAAATAGACTGGGCCGGGCATAATAACGACAGCGCAGGCGTGATTAATGAGATGAGTGGTTTTTCACAGGCTGTAGCGGTTGCTCTTGAATTTTATAAAAAACACCCAAACGAAACGCTTATAATAGTGACTGCCGACCATGGAACAGGCGGCATAGCTTTGGGGGACAAAAGGAAAATAGCTTGGACCACAAAGGGGCACACCGGAGAAGCGGTTCCGGTTTTTGCCATAGGCGCAGGCAGTGAAGTTTTTGCGGGAAAGATGGATAACACGGATATCCCAAAGAAGATTTCTAAATTCCTCACATGCCAATAGTCTATACCCTCACCGATGAATCTCCGCGTCTTGCTACGGAAAGCCTTTTGCCCATAGCGCAGTTCTTTGCCGCCTCTGCAGGCATAACACTGGAGACCAGAGATATTTCGCTTGCAGCTCGCATTCTCGCAGCATTCAACCTGGCCCCGGACGACCTTGCATATTTGGGCAAACTGGCAAAAGAACCGGAGGCGAACATAATAAAACTCCCGAACATATCTGCAAGCATTCCGCAGATGAAGGCGGCAATTGCCGAGCTTCAAAGCAAAGGCTACAAAATACCGAGTTACGAAGACAGCCCGGAAATTTATGACAAGGTAAAAGGCTCTGCTGTGAATCCGGTGCTGAGGCAAGGAAATTCGGACCGCCGCGCGCCGCTTTCCGTTAAGCAATACGCTAAAAAGCATCCGCATTCAATGGGTGAGTGGAAAAGCGATTTCAAAACAAAGGTGGCTTCAATGACCGGCGGAGATTTTTACGAAAGCGAAAACTCCATAACCATAAATGAGAAAACTTCATTTGCGATTGAGTTTATAAATGAAAATGGCGAAAAAACTTTGCTGAGAGATGCGGCTCCTCTTTTGGAAGGCGAAATTTTGGATTCATCCGTGATGCGCATTAGGGCATTGGAATTGTTTTTGCGGCAGCAATGCGAGATTGCGAAGAAAGAGGATATGACGGTTTCCGTCCATTTGAAAGCGACTATGATGAAGGTGAGCGATCCGGTGATGTTTGATGTTGCAAAGAAAGTTGCGTTGAACAGCGCAGCAAAGCTAGCGATGAATTTCAATAGCCCAAGCGATGTGATTATAGACGCATCCATGCCCGCTTTAATTCGCCGTGCTCCGCAAAATGAGCTTGCCGTTATTCCGGATCGTACTTATGCTGGGGTTTATGCCGCCGCCATAGATTTTTGCAAAGAGAACGGCGCATTTGAGCCGGAAACTATGGGCAGCGTTCCCAATGTGGGTTTAATGGCGCAGTCTGCAGAGGAGTATGGCAGCCACGATAAAACTTTTATAGCAAAAGAAAAGGGTATTATTCAGGCTGTTGATGCAAGCGGCAACGTTTTGCTAAAGCAAAGTGTTGAGGATGGCGATATTTTCAGGATGTGCCAAACAAAGGATATTCCGGTTCGCAACTGGGTTAATTTAGCGGTGGAAAGGGCAAGGCTCACGAGCACTCCCGTAGTTTTTTGGCTTGATCCAAACCGTGCCCACGACAGGGAAGTTGAGAAAAAGGTTAAGGAGGAGCTTGCGAAAGTAGATTTCAGCCATTTGGACATAAGCATTAAAAATCCGATTAAAGCGACTTTATTCTCCATGCAAAGAGCCGCAGACGGCTTGGACACGATTTCTGCAACGGGCAATGTTTTGAGGGATTATTTAACTGATTTATTCCCGATTTTGGAGCTTGGAACCTCTGCGAAGATGCTCTCCGTTGTTCCGCTTTTGGCTGGCGGCGGCATGTTTGAGACGGGTGCTGGTGGTTCTGCGCCAAAGCAGGTTGAGCAGTTGTTGCAGGAGAATTATCTGCGCTGGGATTCTCTTGGTGAATATTTTGCTCTTGCGGAGTCTCTTACTTTTTATGCGAGGCAAACTCAGAACAAAAAAGCTGCAGTTTTGGCAAAAGCAATGGATTTGGCAAACGGCAGCATTTTGGAATTCAACCGTGTTCCTCTGCGCAAGCTTGGCGAATTGGACAATCGTGGTTCGCATTTTTATTTGGCATTATACTGGGCGCAGGAATTAGCGAAGCAAAGAGACGATGCAGCTTTGAGAACCAAGTTTGAACCCATTGCAAAGTATTTGAGCGAGAATGAGCAACGAATTGTTGCGGAGTTAGCGGCTGTTCAGGGCAAGGCTGTTGATATTGGCGGCTATTATTTGCCGGATGCGGCGAAGTTAGCGTCGGTGATGAGGCCGGTTAATTTCATAACCAACCTCTCTTCCAGCTTAGACTGACCTAAATCCACAGTAAACTCAAACTGGCCTGCATCTTGGTCATCGTAATCAAACAGCATTCGCTGCACAACCCACACATCGTCTCTTTTTTCAATATATGTATGCTTATTGGAACGGCCCTCAGCATCCAGGCGGATTTCCCTGTGCAACGCTGCAAGCTTTTTTTCGCTGAACTCCTCGCTTGGCTCAAGACAATCCGCAGCGGCGGCAAAATCTCCCTTGCCCCATGCAACCACAAATTGCAACACCAATGCCTTAACCATGCGCTCACTAACCGCAAACGGCGGCAGAGGTTCTTCTCTTTCTTCTGGCAAAACAAACTCGGGATTCTGCATGCGTTGCCACTCGTCCAACAACGAGGAATCAACCCTTTGTAGCATCTCACGCAGATAGTCCTGCATTTCCAAGATTTCTTCGCTCTTGTGCTTTTCCGGAACCGTGTGCGCCAAAACTTTGTACACGCTGTTGATATGACGCAAAAGCAAACCCTCTATGCGCTCCAAACCGTATTGCTTAATGTAACCGGAAAAAGAAAAACACTCCGCAAACATTTCCAGCACAATGGTCTGCGGATGAACTCGCTCACCGCCTACCCACGGATGCTTTTTTGAAAACTCGCTAAAACTCGCCTCAATCCAATCCGCATTTTCCGGCTCCGGCGGGCGCATCTCTTCAAGGC
>Ga0209755_10007541_pt1 | contig 11769 bp, 8 predicted proteins | sample TergutCo191P1_FD_187301 | JGI IMG/M metagenome (GOLD analysis project Ga0209755, IMG submission 187301) | Cornitermes sp. P1 segment gut microbial communities from Petit-Saut dam, French Guiana - Co191P1 (SPAdes) (version 2) | ecosystem: Host-associated > Arthropoda: Insects > Digestive system >...
AGAGGAAAGCCCCAAGAGGGTTGCAAGTGAGGCCAAGGCCCCGCAGGGCCACCGGAGGGAGCCGTTTTTGAGGAACTTTTTGGGCGAGCAAAAAGTTCCCCGCCGGAGGCAAAATGCCCGAAGGGCAGAAAAGCCCGGGCCGCAGGCCCAGAGAGAACAACGCTCGGAGGGCGAAGAGAAACATTTCCAAAAATGGCCCGGGCCGCAGGCCCAAAAAAAACATTCTCAGTTAAAGAAACCCGCCCGGAGGGCAGAAAGAAATGTTTCAAACAAAAAGCCCGGGCCGCATGGCCCAAAGAGAACAACGCCCGGAGGGCCCGGGTCGCATGGGCCCCCCTTCTCCCCCTTGGGCTCCCTGCCCCTCTTCAAAAACAAGCAAGTTTTTTAGAATATTGCTGATTATGGTTTATTGTATTGGAAACCAAGAAAACAGTTTGGCTTGGGTGCCAAGCGGACTAAAGGGTGTTTGTTGGTCAGCTGATTGTTTAAGGAATGGATTTTTTGCCTATGTTCGATTGGGTTTATTCACTGTTGTCTCGAGATTTGGCCATCGACTTGGGGACTGCCAATACGCTGATTTATACACGCAATTTGGGCATTGTCTCCAATGAGCCTTCGGTGGTTGCCGTGCAACAGGAGGCGCGTGGGGGCAAGAAGGTTTTGGCGGTGGGCAAGGAGGCCAAGGAGATGTTGGGACGTACGCCCGGCAACATTGTGGCCATACGCCCCATGAAGGACGGGGTGATTGCGGATTTTGAGATTACGGCGGCCATGTTGCGTTATTTCATTCAAACGGCGCACCAGCGACGGGCTTTTGTCAACCCCCGCGTCGTCATTGGCGTCCCCTCCGGCATTACCGAAGTGGAGCGCCGCGCCGTGCGCGAGGCCGCTGAAAACGCGGGGGCACGCGAGGCCTACCTTATAGAGCAGCCGATGGCGGCGGCCATTGGGGCGGGCCTTCCGGTGACGGAGCCCTCCGGGAATATGATTGTGGACATTGGGGGTGGCACGAGTGACGTTGCCGTCATTTCCCTGGCCGGCATTGTACACTCACGCAGCGTGCGTGTGGGCGGGGACAAAATGGACGAAGCCATTATTCAATATGTGAAGCGCAAATACAATTTGCTCATAGGGGAGAGGACGGCGGAGCAAATTAAAATTGGCGTCGGCATGGCCTACCCAGCGGACGAAGTTTCGAGCATGGAAGTGAAGGGCAGGGACTTGGTGGCCGGTGTGCCGCGGACGCTGACAGTTACCTCAGAAGAAATTCGCGACGCCCTGGCAGAGCCCGTCAACGCCGTTATTGATGCTGTCAAAATGACGTTGGAGCGTACCCCCCCTGAGTTGGCAGGGGACATTGCGGACAGAGGTATTGTGCTGGCAGGCGGCGGGGCTTTGCTGAAGAATTTTGACACATTGCTAAGGGAGGAGACGGGGTTGCCTGTTTTTCTCGCGGAGGACCCGCTGACGGCGGTGGTGAAGGGGGCCGGGAAGGCATTGGAGTCTCTGGACATTTTGCGGCAGGTGTGCCGCCATAGTTGAGGTGGGCCCTCCTCAACGTTGCTGCTGCTTCCCTTTCACCTCCAGGACAGCGTCCCCCTCAAGGTATAGGGTCCGCAGGTATGCTTGAGCCTTGGCGTGCCCCTGCGTTGCCGCTTTGGTATACCACTCTATGCCTCGCTGAACGTCCCGCGGAATACACTCGCCTCGGGCATACATTTTTCCAATATAATATTGGGCCTCCGCATGCCCCATCTCGGCAGCTTTGGCAAAACATTCCATCGCCTTCGGGCGGTCCTTCTCCACCCCGCGACCCCTCAAATAAATTTCCCCAAGCCTATATTGCGCCTGCGCACTCCTTAAGCCTTCAGCAACCCCCATGTAGGCCTGCGCAGCCTTCCTATACCACACCTTGGCCACCTCATAGTCCCGCGTCACCCCTATCCCCTCCCTATACATTTCGGCAAGCCTCCACTGTGCGCCCGTATTCCCCTGCGTCGCAGAGTTTTCCAAAGTCTGCGCGGCTTTCTTATACCAGGACTTCGCCGCCTTCTTGTCCCGAGGCACCCGCTGGCCCTTCTCATACATCTCCGCAAGCTTCCACTGGGCCTCTACATCCCCCAGGGCCGCGGACTTCTCCAACATCTGCAAAAATTTTTTGTCCTCAGTGGCCACCACCTTCGGACTGTAGTTTTTGTAGGTTTCTTTGAAATAAATCTGCTCATGCAGACGGGCCGCCTCCGTATGCCCCTTCCTCGCAGCTTCACCCAATAACTTGCACCCCTTCGCTTTGTCCGCCAGCCCCTTCTTCCCTTCATAATACATTTTTCCAAGGAGAAATTGGGCCTCCACATGCCCCCACTCCGCGGCCTTCTTCAACCTCTCCCTGGCCAACTTGCTGTTCTTCTGCACACCCTGCCCCGCCTTGTGCATGAGGCCAAGCCTAAATTGGGCCTCCGCGTGCCTTCTCACAATGGCCTTGGAATACCACATCGCCGCCGCCTCGTAGTCCTGAGAGACGCCTTTGCCGGCGGAATACATTTCTCCAAGCCGAAACTGGGCCTCCACATTCCCCCCCTGCGCGGCTTTCATAAACCACTTCGCCGCCCTCTCATAACCCTCAGGGGTGGCAGCACAGGTAATAGCCAGAAGAAATGGAGCCTTGGGGTGCCCCTTATCCGCGGCCTTCTCCAGCCACTCCACCGCCTTCCTCTTCTCGCCCTCCTCCTCTTGTTGGGCATAAAGCTCCCCCAGGAGAAATTGGGCCTCCATATGTCCTAACTGGGCCGCCCGCATTAAACTCTCCAGAGCTTTTTCATCGCAACCCAAAAAGGTTTGTTGGCCCATAGCTCCCCTTTCTTCAACATTGGCCAGCTTCACAACCACAGCACAAGTTTATATAAAATTTATATGGAGGTTCAAAAGTTTGAAGCCTTCTTCGGGCCGACTGCCCCAGCATAGACACCATAGGCGCTCAATTTCACACATGTTTCTTGGGAGCTTTTGGGGAGTTGCCCGCATGGGCAGAATGTTGAGCCACAGGCCCAAAGCGTTGCCCGCAGGTGATGGGTGGAGAGGGGGCAAACCAACACAAGTGCTCCTTGGGTATATGCTTGGTTGGGCACATGTGGAGGCAGGTTTTCAGGTTTTCAGCTAAAGCTGTTGAAATTTTTTTTGAGATGGCCTTTGAGGGGTTGAAGGAGCCAATATAATTGGCTAAGAGTCGCTTGTCTTTCATTTGAGGGAAATGTCGAGAAGTGAAACTCTGCGGGTATGTTTGTCGGCATGGAGAGGGCGGGCTGGAGGACGGATTGAGAGCATTTTTGAGGGAAGCATGAAACGAATATCAGCATGGTTGTTTTTATGGGGTGTTGTTTCTGCTTGGGCTGTGGCGGGGGCTGCGGAGATAGCGGTGTACCCTTTGCATATAGAGGTTGAGCTATCCAATGCGAAGGCGACGGAGAAAGCGTTGAAGGATGCTTTTGAAAAGCAGATACTCAAGACATTGTCGACCTACCCGGAGGGGGTTGTTGCCAACGCCACTGAGGTAGAGCGCTATATACAGCAGCGTGGAGGGGCTTCGTGTTGGAAAGACAATGGTTGTATTGTTGCTTTGGCCAGGGCGGTGAAGGCCAAACGCGTGCTTCTCGTGTCCATTGTCCGCACAGAGCCGTGGTTCATCATGTCTGCACGTGTTGTGGATTGGCATGGAGGGGAGCCGAGCAACATTCCCGTTTTGGTGCATACGCCCAACCAGGACATAGCGGAGGAGGCCAGGTTTGTTGATGGGTTTGCGACATTGTTTGAAAAGCTTGACGTGCCTATGGTGTTGAACACTCCTGTGGGTACAGGAAGAGGTGAGGGGGAGGTATCCCCCAAAGGCATGTCAGGCATGCGTGTTGCGTCCTATACAACCATGGGCGTGGCAGCGGTGGGAGCTGTTTTTGGCACCGTCTTCACCGTGCGTTATTTTAAAGACAGGAAAGAACTCAACAAGGTTATAACCGGAGGAGCGAGCGATGTAGAAGACGCTCCCAATGCTCTCACCTACACACAGCGAGCCAAGGACGATGAGCTTTTCCTCATTATTGGCTGGTCCGTCGCAGGTGCAAGCCTTGCGACTTCGCTTGTGTTGTTTTTCCTTTCTCCGGAATACAAGCCCAAAAACTCTGCTCTTTCTTTTGCCCCGCTACAAGGGGGCGGCATGCTGACTTTCTCCACGAAATTCCCCTAACCCCCCTCCGCCCCAAGCATAGAGGGGCCCCCCCAACGACAAGAAGGAGAAGGGGGGGGCTTTTTGTCCGAAGGTGTGTAGGCGGCAGGTGTGTACGCGGTGAAGCAGTGGGTTTTTTGGGGGCAGCGGCTTTTTTTTGAATACGGCAACGAAGCAGTTGGGGCTTTGGAGAGAGTGGCCTATGGTTTGAGGCATGTCCTTTTTGTTAAGCAGCGTTATATGCGGGCTTTTGTCGAGCACTCCTTCTGAAGAGCGTGTATTGCAATGGACGCAGGAGTTATTGGCGAATGCCCGCACGCCTCGGGGGGCGGCGCCCTTGTTTTTGTTGGCCTCTGAATTGGCGCAGATGGAGGATTTGACACCTGCCTACCAGGCGTTTTCGCGAGTAGCGAAAGACGGCCAAGCAGACGAGCGTATTCGCGCACTTGCGCGAATGCTGAGTGCGCAGGTTGAATATGCGCGTGGGCGTACGCAGCGTGGGCAGGCCTGGCTGGAGCCGATGGGTTTTTTGAAGGATTTTTGGCTTATAAGTGGTTTTGACAATGAGGGGCAGGTGGGGTGCCAACGGGAGGTAGGCCCTGAGGGGCTGGTGGATTTGAACAAAACCTATGCGGCCAAATTTCGCGAAGTGGCTTGGCGCAAGCTGGTGGCCAGGCCCCGCTGGGGCTATGTGGACTTGTCCTCCCTGCTTCCCTCCAACAAGGATGTGGTAAGTTTTGTATTCAGCCAGGTGGAGACGGAGGAGGCTGAGAAGCTTAAGTTTTATATAGGGGCTTCAGGGGCATTTTCCCTATTTGTCAACGGCCAGGAGGTACTTTCCTCGTTGGAGGACAACCTTGCGAGGTTGGACCAGGCGGGGGTAGAACTGAGGCTCCCCCGGGGGCGGCACCAGGTATTGCTGAAGCTTTGCCAGACGGAGGGCCCGACGGGCTTTTTTTTACGGGTGGAAGGCAATGCGAGGCCCATAGTGACGGAGGATGCGTTTGCGGTGAAAGTCCCCCCGAGTGAAAAACTCCGCCCTCAGCCATTGGAGAGCCTCTCATTGGCGTTGCAGAAGGCACTCAAAAGAGCGCCCGGCAATTTGCATTTGAAAAAGGACTTGGCCTTGGTGTTGCATGGGTTACAAACCTTTCCGAAGAGTGAGCACCGCCCTTTTGAGTTGGCCAAGGGTGCGGCGGAGGCAGCGCCTGAGGATTTTGAATTGCAGATGGTGGCGGCCCGCCTTGCTGAGGAGGGCAACGAGCGATACAAGTTTTTATTGCGGGCCCAAGGCCTTGCTCCAAACAACCCTTGGCTTCGGTTGCAGATGGCGGCGCGTGAGTTGGAGATGCAGCGACCAGAAAAAGCCCTTCATATTTTAGAAGGGCTTGAGCAGCAATTTCCGCAGTGGGGCCCCCTGCAATTTTTAAAAATTCAAGCCATAGAGTTATTGGGTGGTTATTTCCATGCGGCGAACATGAGCATTGGCACCCAGCAGAAGCTGCCTTCCTACATACCGTTGGCCATACAAGCCGCTGCCTATACCGATGGGATGGGGTGGAAGGAGGACTCATTGAGCTATGAGCGTTTGGCCCTAAGCTTACGTTTTTCGGATACAGACACGCGTTTACGTTTAGCGGCGAAGCTGTCTCAAATGGGCCGTTGGGAGGAGGAGGTGAGGGAGTTGGAGGAGATATTGCGCCAGGAGCCGCTGAAGAATTTTATTCGTATAGGGCTTGCACGCGTATTTGCAGCCAACGGGCAGGCGGAGCGGGCCTTGGAGTTATTGGCATTAGCGAAGCAGCTGGCCCCGGAGGAGAGTGCCATTTTTGCGCAGGAGGCGCAGGTTTGGCTCGGCATAGGGGAGGGGGCGAAGGCGATGAAGGCCCTTAGGGAGGCGGCTGCGCTTGCGCCGCAGAAGACGGAGTTTTTGTTGGCCATAGAGAAGCTTTCAGGGGAGCGGAGCATGTCCGAGATGCCCCATGCTGTGGATGTTGAGGCATTGGGCAAGGCGACGTTGTTGGAAGGGAAGGAGGAGGCGGTGGTATTGGCGAACGTGAAATACCAGCGCATACAGGCGACGGGGCATGCCAGCCGGTGGGCGCAATATGCAGTACGTTTGCACTCAGAGAGGGCGGTGGAGGAATACCGGAGGATTCCCATTAGCTATGCGCCCTCGCGCCAAGCGCTTCAAATTTTGCGTGCGCGTATACTCAAGCCGAACGGGACAGTGGTGAGTGGCGCGCAGGAGTCCGAGAGTTTGGTTAACGAGGCCTGGGCGGGCATGTACTATGACGTACGCGCCCGCGTATTGGATTTTTCTCAATTGGCAGTGGGGGACATACTCGAGTTACAGTGGCGGTTGGATGATACGGCGCAAGACAATTTGCTTTCGGACTATTGGGGGACGGTTGAGTTGATAGCGGACCGGCACCGGGTGGTGCGATGGAAGTTTGTAGTGGACTTACCGGAGGGGCGTCGGCTTTATGACAATGCTGACAGTTTACCGCCATGGGTTTCCAAGCGTACAGAGAGGAAGGGGGAGAGGGTGCTGACTTTTTTTGAAGCAGGGGGGATACAGAAGGTGGTAGCGGAGCCATACATGCCGGGGTTAGCGGAGGTAGCGACGCCCTTGCATGTGTCCACCTATGCGAAGTGGGAGGACGTAGGAGACTATTGGTGGGGATTGATAGAGGAGCAGCTTGCGCCGAATGAGGAGATAAGGAAAACCGTTGTTGAGTTATTGAAGGGGGTGGACGTGAGGGAGCGGCGCAAGGTGGTGGAGGCCATTTATGGTTTTGTGGTTTCCAAGACACGTTATGTTGCGCTGGAGTTTGGCATTTATGGATTCAAACCCTATAGAGTTTCTCGTATTCTCTCACGTGGTTTTGGGGATTGCAAAGACAAGGCAGCACTCATGCATGTCATGCTGAAGGAAGCGGGTATTGCCTCGAAGTTTGTTTTGCTGAGGATGAATTTCCTTGGGAGGCTGGCGTCCACGCCAGCCTCTTTGGCGGCCTTCAACCACGCCATTCTCTATGTGCCGGAATTCAACCTTTTTTTGGATGGTACGGCAGAGTTTCACGGCATATCCGAGCTTCCGTCTGTGGATGCGGGGGCGAATGCACTCATTATAGAGCCTCAAGGGAGGAGCCGTTTTCTCACCACGCCGGCATTGAAGGCGGAGGACAATTGGATAGAGAGCAAGCAGGTGGTTTCTCTCAATGCCAATGGGGACGCGCGACTTGAAGGTGAATGGTCGACTCAAGGGCAGTTGGCGCCTGGTTACCGTCAAGCTTTTTCTGCGAAGGCCAGGCAGGAGGCCGAGTTTTTGAAGCAATGGGGGCAAGCCTACCCAGGCATTCAGTTGTCGGCCATAGAGGTGAGTGAAGCTGCAAAGCTGGAGGAGCCTTTTCGTCTGAAGTTTTCGGCCATATTTCCACGTTATGCCGAGGTGGTGCCGGAGGGTTTGCGTTTTTATGCTTTGGGTTACAAACAAAACCGCAGTGGAGGCCTAGGGCAGCTTGCCACACGTCGTTGGCCGTTGGAGTTACCGGAAGTTTTTGTGGGCAACTATGAGATTGTGCACAAGCTTTCACCGGGGTGGCGTCTTGCGGAGCCGGGGTGGAGGGTGGAGGAGAATTCACCTTTTGGTGAGTTTTCGATGGGAGTTGAGGTTGCGGGAGGAAAAGTCCAAGTGCGCTGCCAGTGGAAGTTGAAGGCGAGCCGGGTTGAGCCCAAGGACTACCCTGCATTTCGCGCATGGCTTTTGAAGGTGGAGCAAATTCAAAACCGCAGACTTTTTTTGAAGAAGCCGTGACAAACTGTGGCAATGAAGGCCTAAAGCAGCGGCGACAGGAGGCGCATAAAGGACTCGAGGAAGCGTTGTCCGAAGGGGTGTTTTCCTCGGAACCTTGGCAAAGCGACTGAGGACTCCAAGTCCTCCAAGAAGCATTTTGTCAAGGACTGAGCCATTTTTTCGCCATAGAAGATGGCGCTGATTTCAAAGTTAAGCTCAAAGCTACGCACGTCCATGTTGGCCGTTCCAAGGACGGACAAGGCGTCGTCCACCAGCAGGGTTTTGGCGTGAAAGAGCCTGGGCAAATATTCGAACAAGCGGACGCCAGCCAGAGACAACTCGTTATAATAGGAGCGGCTTGCCAGGGTGACAACCCAAGAGTCGCTGCGTTTGGGGACGAGAATGCGGACGTCCACGCCGCGCAATGCTGCATTGGTGAGTGCTGTCAGCATGGCCTCGTCGGGCACGAAATAGGGTGTTGAAATCCAAATACGGTTTTTGGCAGTTGAGATGGCAGAGAAGTAGACGTCACGAATGGCCTTAAACCTCAAGTCCGGTCCCGAGGGGACAATTTGTACAAGGTGAGGTTGGGCTTGTGGGTGAGGAGGAAAGTGCTCCGCCTCCACTTCGGTATTTCCTGTTGCATAATTCCAGTCTTCCAAAAAAACGGTTTGCAACCAGCGGACAGCAGAGCCAACCAATTGGATGTGCGTGTCTCTATAGGCTTTGTGAGAAAGGCGCTCATCCTCCGCCTGGGCGATGTTGATGCCTCCGAAAAAGCCTGTGTGTCCGTCCACAACAACCAGCTTGCGATGGGTACGGAAGTTGATGCGGGGTTTGAAGCTGAAGAGGCGCACTTTGTGAAAGAAGGCGACTTTTCCTCCGGCTTTTTTCAGAGGGCCTATGTGGCGGCGGCGTATACGGGAGGAGCCCACGGCGTCCAACAAGAGACGCACCTTAACACCGGCTTTGGCGCGCTCTGTGAGGGCTTCAATGAATTGGCGGCCCAAGACGTCCGGGTGAAAAATATAATACTCGAGGTGAATGTGGTGTTTGGCTGAACGAATGGCCGCAAGCAAAGCCTCAAAAGTTTGTGTGCCGTCGATGAGCAACCTCACTTGGCGGCAGGCGGCGACAGGCATTTCTGAAACCAGAGTGCCCAAGCGCGCCAACGGCAGCAAGTGAGGAGGAATGTTGGCATAGTGGCTATTAATATTTGCTGCGCGCATGTCCAAAGCCTCCGCCATCCAATTGCGGGCGCGCAGACGGCGCATACGTGTTTTGCTGATTCGTCTAGGGCCAAAGAAATAATAGATGGCAAAACCCAAGACAGGCAGCAGTGCCAACCCAAATATCCAAGCCAGCGTTGCCGCGGGCGGGCGTTTTTGCATGACAATCCAACCCACAAGCACCGCAAGGTAGACAGCCTCAATGGCTACCAGAGCAACAATGGTTTGGGTGAGGTTGCTGGACAAATCAGCCAACAGGTTTGTGCCAATTTGTTCCCGGATACTCATGGGGGAAACTCAGTTTTTCCCAATGACGGCTTTGGAGAGGGCTTTGTGCACGGACTCGAGGGCTTTTCGTGCCTCAAGCAACTCTTTGCGCTCCTGCTTAAGCTCTTCGACTTGAGAAGCCAGGGAGGCCCTGTCTTGGGAGAGCAGTTGGTGGGCAACGGTGAGTTGCTCTGCTTGCATACGAAGGGTTTCAAGCTCATTGGCCAAAGCTTCTTCTTCCTCGAGGCTTGTATGCAGGGCTTCCTCGCGTTTTTGAAACTCAGCAAGTTGTTGGGCATAACGCTCCTGGAGGGTGCGGAGCTCCGCCCGTGTCTCTTGCAGAAGAATGAGTGTTTCGTCGCGCTCTGTTTCAATGGCGAGCATTTCTTCTTCCAACTCACTCATGAGTTTAGAGCGCTCATTCATGTCATTTGAGACGCGCTCCATTTCTTCCATACGCATGCGGGCGATTTCTGTTGCCTCTTCTGCGCGTCGTCGAGCTGCCTCCAGGCTTTGTGTCAGCTGCAAGTTTTCGTCGCGAAGTTTAGAAATTTCTATTTGCAGTTGAGCGATGCGCTCCACAGCCAACTCACCGGCCTGAAGGGCCGTCGGGGGAAGAGGGAGGAAGCCGGGGGTTTCGCGGGCGGCTTTGAGGCGCTCCTTAAGGCGAATACGCCGCTCTGCAAGCTCCTGCTCAGACACCAGCGCCACGGGGGGCTGGGCCATAGTGGAGGGGGAAGGTTCCGCAACAGCGTTGGGGGGTATTTTTTCCTCTCCAATGGCCTTTCGAATGGCCTCCAGAGCGCTGAGGGGTGTTTCTTCGCGTTGAGCTGTTTTGTTTTTAACGGCGGCGGCGAGGTTTGCGAGGGCTGCGTGTGGATTGTCCTGCATGTCCAATACGGGAGGGGTGTCCTGTGCAGGTGGGGGTATATTGTCCATATTTTCTTGAGGGGGACTGGTAGTGGTTTGCCATTTAAGCCGTGGGCGGAGTCTCGGGACATTTTGGTCAAAGGATTTTTTCATTTTTTTCTCCCGTTGGACGGCGACCCTTCAACGAGTGTCGCGAGGATGAATTGGATGAGAGTTTGGATATCTTGTGCACCTTTGCTGTCTCTGTCTGCAAGGAAAATGGGACGGCCTTCGCTGGAAGCCTGGGCGAATTTGGTACACTGGCGGATGACGTGAGGCATGAGGTATTCTGCATAATGGCGTTTCAAAGCGTCCAAGGCTTCTTTGGCCAGCTTAAAGGTTTGGTTGAATGCGTTGACGACAATAAAAATATGTTCCAGCAGGTGGCCCAAGTCTTCCTCGAGGTTTTGGAGGGTTTCGAAGAGGAGGCGCAGTCCGTGGAAGGAGAGGAAGTCAGCGAGGACGGGAATAATCAAATCATTGGAGGCGATGAGGGCATTAAGGTTAAGCAAGCCGAAGGAGGGGGGTGCGTCGAAGACGATGAAGTCATAGTTGGATTCGAGCTCTTTGAGGGCGGATTTAAGTTTAAACTCGCGTCCAGCCATAGGCATAAGGAGCAAGTCCACCGTACTCATATTGAGGTTAGAGGGGACGAACTCCAGGTTAGGCAGGGGTGTTTTTTGGACAATGGAGGAGAGTTTGGTTTTTTTCTGGAAGACGTCCAGGAGTGTATGAGGAAAGTCCTCGCCTTCGAAGCCGAGGCATTTGGTGGCATGTCCTTGGGAGTCCAAGTCCACCAGGAGGACGCCATAACCCATTTCGGCCAGGCGCCAGGCATAGGAGGTGGAGAGGGAGGTTTTGCCGGTGCCGCCTTTGAAGTTGAGGAAGAGTTGTTTTCGGTTACCGACGGGGGGTGGGTAGAGGGCGAGTTTGGCTCTCAAGCTCCAAATTTCCTCTGGAGACCATTCGGACTGCCGGCTTTGGGCCATCAGCTCACCGGGCTTGAGTCCAAGCAGGGTGGAAGCGGTTTTCAAGTTATAGCGCAGCGTCTCCATAGGGCTTTCTTGGCTAAGCGATGAAGTATTTCTGTCCTCGCCTTATCACTTGCCCTTGCTGTTCCAGATGGAAAAGTGAAGTTACCAGGTTTTGAGGGGGCACTTCAGTCATGGAAGCCAACTCTTCCTGGGTTTTTCCGCGCAGGCTTGCCCGGAGCATACTCAGGAGTTCCGCGGAGAGTGCCGCAGAGGTTTGTGTTGGCTCTACTATTTGTAGGGGTTGAGTTGGCTCTGGTTGAGGGGCTATTGCCAGCTGGGGAGGGGGGGGCAGGGTAGGGGGTTGAGGAGGGGGGGGGG
>Ga0209755_10007542_pt1 | contig 11767 bp, 9 predicted proteins | sample TergutCo191P1_FD_187301 | JGI IMG/M metagenome (GOLD analysis project Ga0209755, IMG submission 187301) | Cornitermes sp. P1 segment gut microbial communities from Petit-Saut dam, French Guiana - Co191P1 (SPAdes) (version 2) | ecosystem: Host-associated > Arthropoda: Insects > Digestive system >...
GGCGAAACATGGCTAGAATTGCACTATGGAAACGGGAAAAAACGCGGCGCCGAGCTTGGACGAATGCATCCGGGCTTCGGGCGGGACAAAGGCACTTGTCGTAAAGGAAGTCGCGCTCGGCGAGATACCACGCTTGCTCGAATCGGAAGGCGGATCGCGCAGCGCGTTCATTGTGGCGGACGAAAACACCATGCGCGCGGCGGGCGACGAGGTCGAGCGCGTGCTTGCGCAAGCCAAGATTAAAATCGAAGGGAAGCGCGTCTTTCCGGGATCGCCTTGGCTCCACGCGGAATACTGTCATGTCGAAGCGCTGAAAACGGAAATCGCAGGCACGCGCGACGCTTCCTCGCAGGAGCAGGTGCCGATCCCGATCGCGGTGGGTGCGGGGACTGTGAACGATATTGTCAAGCAGGCAGCGGACGAGCTTTCCGTGCCGTGCATTTGTGTTCCGACCGCGGCTTCCGTGGACGGCTACACGTCGTTCGGCTCGGCGCTGATCAAGGACGGCTTCAAGCAGACGCTTTCGTGCGCCGCGCCGCGCTGGGTCGTCGCGGACTTGGGCGTTCTGTCACGCGCGCCGCAGTGGCTCGCGTCGTCGGGCTTCGGGGATCTCGCGGGAAAGATCCCTGCGGGCGCGGACTGGATAATCTCGGACGCGGGTGCGAACTTCGGCGCGAAGGGCGCCGACCGCATAGACGAGAAGGCGTGGGGCATGGTTCAATACGGCTTGCGCGATTTTCTTAATCGCTCCGTAGATGCGGCGCATGGGAATAAGAACGCAGTCGCGGCATTGTTCGAAGCGCTCGCGATCACTGGTTTCGCCATGCAATATGCGAAAAATTCCAGGCCAGTGTCAGGCGCGGAGCATCTTTTCGCTCATATCTGGGAAATGGAAGACCTCTCGCATGACGGCGTGCCAGTTACCCACGGGCACAAAGTCGCAATGGGAACACTCGCAGTAACGGCGTTCATCGAAGCGCTTTTTTCGAGCGCTGATCCTCCCCTCCCCCCACGGTCGCACCAGCATCCGTCGCGGGCACAGCGGATGGCGGAAGTGCGCGCGGCTTTCGTTGGCAGCCCAGCACTGGAAAGCGTTCTCGCCGCCGCGGATGAAAAGTTCGACGAGAAAGACGAAAACGCGAGAGTCGCCGAAGGTTTCCAAGACACCTGGAAAGATTTGCGCGGCAAAGTGCTTGAGCAGATCATGCCGTATGCACATCTCAAGGAAATGCTTGCGACTGCGGGCTGCCCAGTGCTGCCTGCGCAGACAAGTCTGACACGCGCTGGGCTTATCGCCTGTACCCGCCGAGCGCAGATGATACGCTGCCGTTACTCGTCGCTCGATCTTGCGTGGGATCTTGGCTGCTTCGACGCAACGCTAGCGAAAATGGAAAGCTCCGCAGTGTATTTTTACTAGCCGTAAAAACGCGAAAGAGCGAGCGCGTTGAAAGAGCCGCTTTGTGCTGGCGCCACAGATGTAGAATGTTCATGCAATCCAGCACCGAAAAACGCTGGATTGCAAGAACATTAACCAAAAACCTATTTCCTCCCAGACTTCTTGAAAGCCGCCGCGAAAGGATTGTACATCGTGCCGTCATCGTCGCGGCCCCCGCCCTGCGGCTCTCTCGGCTCGAACTGCGGCTTCTCCCCACGCTTGGCGATCGCGGTCGTGGGCTTTTTCTCGTTGGGCTTGGACGCGCCGCCTTTTCCCGCGGTGCCCGCGTTGGAAGCGTCGCCACCGGAGCCCGCGCTCCTGGAAGCCCCCCCCCCAGCATTCCCGCCCGACCTGCTCTCGCTCTTGCGCGAAAGCCCGATCCGCCGACGCTCCATGTCCAGACTGATAATCCTGAACTCCAGCACGTCGCCGACCTTCACCGCGTCCATCGGATCCTTGACGAACTTGTCGCTCATCTCGGAAATGTGAACCAGCGCGGTTTCCTTGATGCCAAGGTCAACGAACGCGCCGAAATCAACCACGTTTTTGATCTTGCCAGTGATCTTCATCCCCTCGCGCAGATCCTCGAACGTCACAACACCCTTCTGCATCACCGGCTTCGGGTAGTCGTCGCGCGGGTCGCGCCCCGGCTTTTTCAGCTCCTCGGCGATGTCGCGGATCGTGGTTTCGCCCACGCCGTGCTTTTTCTTCAGCGTCGTCACGGCGTCGGAACCCAACCCAGCGGTCGCCGTGGAAGTGATCGTCTCGCGAATCTCGCGCGCGACGGCGTAGTTCTCAGGGTGAACCCAGGTGTTGTCCAGCGGCTCCACGCTTTCCGGGATTTTCAGGAAGCCCGCGCACTGTTCGAAGCTCTTCGGTCCCATGCCAGGAACCGACGTCAGCTCCGAGCGGCTGGCGATCCTGCCCTTCTCGTCCCGGTACTTCACGATCTTGCGCGCTAGAGAGCCGTTGATCCCAGAAACGTATTTCAAGAGCGACGCGCTTGCGGTGTTCAGGTTAACGCCAACGTTGTTAACAACGGACGACACCACCTCGTCCAGCTTGTCGGAAAGCTTTTTCTGGTTCACGTCGTGTTGGTAAAGCCCCACACCGATCGACTTGGGATCGATTTTGACAAGCTCGGCAAGCGGATCCTGCAAACGCCTGCCGATGGAAATCGCGCCGCGGATGGTGAGATCAAGCTCCGGGAATTCCTCGCGCGCGATGTCGCTGGCGGAATACACCGACGCGCCGTCCTCGTCAACCACGGTGTACAAAACATCGAGATTGTTTTCGGCAATCAGCGCGCTGACGATTTCCTGCGCCTCGCGGCTGCCAGTCCCGTTTCCCACGGCGATGAGCTGCGAGTCGTACGCGCGTATCCCCTTGAGAATGTCGCGCTTCGCCTCCTCGACCTTATGGTTGTAGATAACAACGCTGTCAAGATATTTCCCAGTATCGTCGAGGAACGCGCACTTCGTTCCGGTGCGAATGCCAGGGTCGATGCCCAGAACCCGCGTTCCCTTGATGGGCTGCTGGAGGAGCAGGTTTTTCAGGTTTTCGCTGAACACGCCAATGCCGTGATCGTCCGCGACGTCGCTCTGGTCGCCGCGAATTTCCCGCAGCAGCGCCGGCGACAGAAGCCGCTTCAGCCCGTCCTCGATCGCAGTTTTGTGATAGTCGTTGTGCAGCTCGTAGCTTTGCTGGAGCATCGCCGCCGCGACGCTTTCGTCCACGTCGATCGTGACGTCCAGCGCGCCTTCCCGCTCGCCGCGATTTATGGCAAGAATCCGGTGGGGCTTGATGCGCGAAAGCGCCTCCGCATAGTTCCAGTACATTTGATAGACGCTGGTTTTCCGCGCATCCTCGTCGCCCTTGCCCTCCTTGCCAGAGCCCTTGACGATAACGCGCCCGTCCTTAACATAGAAGGCTTTGATCCGCGCGCGGTTTTCCGGATCCTGCGAGGTCGCCTCGGCGATTATGTCCATCGCGCCTTGCAACGCGTCCTCCACGCTCGCCACGACAAGCGCCGGGTTTTCCAGGCTTTCGGGGTCGGCGGTGACGAACTCGGCGGCTTTCGCCATGAGCGGCGCGGCTTCCAGCTCGCGCATCGCGTCGGCGAGCGGCTCCAGCCCTTTCTCGATGGCTATCATCCCCCTAGTTTTTTTCTTCCGCTTGTAAGGCGCGTAGATGTCCTCAAGCTCCGCAAGCGTCGCCGCGCGACTGATGTTGTCGTACAGGGCCTCGGTCAACTTCCCCTGCTCAAAAATCAGCCTGATGATGTCAACACGGCGGGTCTCCAGGTTTTTTCCGCTGCCGTAATTGCGTTCGATGTCCCGCACCTGCACCTCGTCCAGCCCACCAGTCTGCTCCTTCCGGTAGCGGCTGATGAAGGGAACGGTACATTCCTCGGCAAACAGCCCGATGACCGCGGCAACCTGCCCCTCGCCGACGCCCAGCGCCGACGCGACGCCCTTGATCAGCTTGTCTTCGTCCACTGCAAGGGCTTTGATAAATTCTTCAGTTAGTTCCATACAGGGCTATTTTACCGAAGGCGCGGGCGTTGGGGAAGACGGTCGAGAGGAAGCGAGCCAGAAAAAAACGGCTATTCCTTCGGCTGCTGCGGGTAGCATTCCCTCTCTTTGCCCCTTAAAGGGCGGACATCGCGTCCGCTTTCCTCGATCCACGAGCACGGCACGGCAATGGGTAATCGGCGCGGGCGCCGCATGGACTGGGGAAAAGGCGAGAAACGCCCTGGGCTTTGTGCCTTTCGCCCGCATGACCAGAAGCGCCGAAGCCGGCAAGCCGCGAATGTTTTTCCGGAAAATGCCGAATTTTTTAACACGCGCTTGGGGAACGCTAAAATTGCCCAAAAACGGAACGCGCGGCGCTTTTCTGCTTGCCTTTCCTCCTGCGTGTCATCGTTTCGCACCTTTGTAACTTCGCGGCGTATGCCGTGCGGTGCAGCCACATGGTTTATGATAAAGAGATATTGCAATGAACCGCGCAAAATCCGTTCTGGCGTTTGCCGTTGGCCCGTTTCTGGGTTTGCGCAGACGTTTCTCGCTTTTTACCTATTGTTCTGAGCCGCGCCGTCGCGACCATCGTGATGTTGTTCCTCTCGGGCCTATCACTCTTCGCGGTTTTCGAAATCTTCCCCCGGCGATGCGGTGGAATTGTCATTTGGGCTGACCCGACAACAACGCGAGCGGCTGCCTCTGACAGAGGCTTTTCAACACGCCTCTTCTTTTATGCCATATCGTCATTACCACGGCGGTCGCGTTCGCGTTTGGCATATTTTTCTCATCGAAAGCAAACTCGCGCGCGGACATCACGGGAACATTCGTTACGCTTTTCGCGTACTTGATTCCCCCGCTCGTGGCGCTGCTCGGCTTGCAACCTTTTGCATTCGCCTCCAGGCTTTTCCCAGTGGTTGGGGCGACCCGCGCTTCCCGTTCCGTTACGACCGCGTGGCTTTCGTTTTTGCGTACATCCACCACATTTTCATTTTGGTACTGGCGAATTTAATCATCGGTGTCGGTGCAAGTCTGCGCATGACGCGGACGCCCATGCTGGATCAGATCGGGCAGCCCTATATCGTCAGCCTGCACCCGCGGGCATTTACTTTGTCCATGCGTTCCGCAACGCGCTTAACTCTTTCATGCCCTGGACAGACGCGCAGATCGCCAGCGTTTTCACAGGCACGATCATGCTTGAGGCGATCTTCTCTGATTGGAAGCAGCTTGCAAGCAGCATCTCCCTTGCTTTCGATGTTTCCATCGAGTTAGCGCATCCGCAGCCTTTGCCACGGATTCACCCTGAAGCGCACCAGGAAGTACAGCCACGCGAAGCCGAAGCCAGCAAGATGGGTAAGGTGGGCGACCCCCCTGTTGATCCCGAAAACCATAGAAAACAGCCCAATCGCGGTCATGCCAAGCACCATTATAGGGGCACGCACGGGCAGGATCCCCCAAATGTAGATTGTCGAGTCCGGGAAAAACACCGCGTACGCAAGGCTGACGGCGAAAACCGCGCCTGACGCGCCCATCAGGAACACGAAAAGCTGGTCGCTGGCGACATACACGAAAAACGAGAAAATGCCAGCCAGCGTGCCGGTCAAAAAGTAGAAAAGCAGGAATTCGCGGCTGCCCATTTGTCGCTCAACGTGGGTTCCAAAAATAAAAAGGGCTAGCATGTTGAAAAGGATGTGTGGGAAATCCCCGTGGACAAACATGTAGGTTACGAATGTCCACACCCAGCGATGCGCCAGTATTATCGCCGGGTTCATCGACATCAGCGCGATCAGCCCCCGGAAGTTAAGCAGGTGCATGAGGGCGAAAAAGACGAAGTTGATGCCGATAAGCCAGTAAACCGAATGAAACTGTCGGTAGCGGAAGGGCCGCCTGATTATGCTCATAACTCAAAGATAGGGTTTGGCGGCTCGGTCGTCAAGTAACGCGTCGGCTGGCGCGATCTCCTTCGCCTCATCCCAATATTTGTCCATCGCGGCTAGATTTTCCGCGCGCATCTCCTGCCCAGCCTCGCGCATCTTTTTTTCCACGTATTTGAAACGCTTGGCGAACTTGCCGTTCGTCCTGCGCAGTGCTACCGATGGCTCCACGTCAAGGCGCCGGCAGAGGTTGACGACCGAAAACAGCAGGTCGCCGAGCTCCTCCTCGGTCTTCTCTCTCGCGCCGGCTTTCGCCGCGTCCAGCGCCTCGCCAAGCTCCTCGTGAATCTTGGAGATCGCGCCTTCGACGTCCGGCCAGTCGAACCCGGCCTTGGCGGCTTTTTTCTGGAGCTTCCACGCGCGATCCAGCGGCGGCAGCGCCGCGCTTATCTCGTCCAGCGCGGAATCCTTGGGCGCGCGCCCTTCCTGCTCGGTCTTGATTTTCGCCCAGTTGTCCAGCACCTCGCCGGAGTCGCGCACCTTCACGTCGCCGAAAACGTGCGGGTGCCGTCGGACAAGTTTCTCGCCGACCGTCCGCAGCGCGTCCGCAACGGTGAAAAGCCCTTGCTCCTCGTGGAAGTACGCGATCATCGTCGCAACGAGGAAAACGTCGCCGAGCTCTTCGCGCGTGTGCGCGTGGTCTTTGTCGTCGATCGCCTCGATGCACTCGTAGGCTTCTTCTATTAAGTTGCCGCGCAGGGAAAAGCTGTCCTGCTCGCGATCCCACGGGCACCCGTCCGGCCCGCGGAGCTTGGCCACTATGTCGTACAACGACTTGAAGGCATCGCAAGTGCCGCTTCCATCTTCGCGCGCGCTTGCGCCTGGCTGGTTTTGCTGAGTCATGGGTAATGATAGCGCGACGCGAGCGCGAGAGGATAGCGCTTGGCGGGGGCGAGCGCTTGCCCAGAGCACCGGCTCACAGCTTACGCAATATCCACACGGCGCCTTCAAGGCTGTTATCGATATCGTCATATTCATTCTGCTGGCTGCGGATGTACCCCTCGAACATGGCCCTTTTGTCGGGATGCCTTTCGATCAGCTCGTTTGCCCTTTTGGTTATGGCCGCCATGCCCGAGACGCTGTCAAGGTTTTCCGGCGATTCCAAGTCCGCAGCCGAAACGGTTCCGACCAGTTCGAGGCCCGATTTCGCGAACAGCGCAGCCCACTGCTTTTCGGTGAGGTATTCGTAGTAGTCGTATCGAATGTCTTCCGGCCTGCCGTCGTCTTTCAGGTAGGATTCGTCAATCAGAATATGGCCGCTCGTTTTGACCGTCTGTTTTAGCTTGCGCAGGGTTTCCGCCGGATCGCCCAAGACACTGCCCGCAGCGCCAAAGATAACAATGTCATAATTTTTTTCCGTTGCAACTGCTTCGTTGATGTCGCCGACCGCGAAATCGCACAGATCGGCGACGCCGTGTTCCCGCGCCTTTTGCGCGGCGAAGCGAACAAACTCCGGGATCAAATCGACGCCTTTCACGCGTGCTTGCAGGTTTTGGGCAACCCTGACTGACACCGCGCCCTTGCCGCAGGCCAAATCCAAGACCGTCGCATTTGCAGGAGCGCCAGCGTGCTTTTTCATCAGCTCGACCATGGTGCCAGGGTCGCTGCCCAGCTCCCAGAAATCCTGCAGCAAATAAGGCAGAAAGGGCAGCAACTCGGTCGTTTCGGCTGTCAGCGAGCCGGCCAGCTTTTCCTCTGTCGTTTTGTTCATGCGGCGATTCCCCCGAAACGCAAGCGCTTTGCCAACCCAGCAATCATACCATGCCAGCGGCGCAAAGTCTACTTTTGGCAGTTTTCTTTTAGGCTAGATCGCCCTTGGCTGGAATTGGGCGGTTTCGGGGTGCGATGTCCCCAGAACCGCCCTCTTTTCGCGCCGGCGTCGCCCGTGTCATGTTGGCGCGCTTCCTCAAATTGCCGCGCGCCTTGGCGGGCTTTTGCAGAAAAACGCGCATCCCCCTAAGCGGCTTGGGCTTGTCCTATGGCACCTGCCTTGCGAATAAGCGCAAGGGCTGAAAAGGTGCCCGCCTATTTCCGGGCGGCAAGCGCTAGATAACCCTTTAGACGCTTTCGGTAAGCTGCCTGTAAATACTGGCCTGTATGCCGAGAGACACGAACATGGCAAAAAGTATGAGCGCAAACATCAGAATCACCAAAAGGGCTGGGACACCGTTTAGAATCAGCGCCAGAAGACCCGCCACAATGGCAAACGCCAGGCTAACCAACAAGTAGATGCCGAACATTCTTACTTTGTTGCCATAGGTAAGCTTGTTGCTGAGCGAGACGGCTTCGGAAGGGTTTTTCCCTTTGTCCACAGCCAGCAGCACCGCCAAACTCCAGGCATAGCCGAGCACAATGCCAGGAATAACAAAAAATGCGGTGGCAACGGCGACTCCGATTCCTACAAGGCCGCTGGTAAGAAAAAATTCCCCCATGTATTTCCTGTACTGCGGGTTGAATATTTCCGTCGGCGAGATTATCTCGCCCTTGCTGGCCTTCGAGACAATCCCAACCATCAGACCGATCGTCGTCCCCACGTTGAGGTAGGGAATCCAGACGGTCAGGACCCACAGCAGAACGTTCACCAGAATCGACCCGATGTTTTTGCTTCCAATGGCAATGCCATCCTTGATTGTGGCGCCAACCACAAGTTTTTGGTTCATGGCTATATCAGACATGAAATCCTCCTAAAAAAACTTTTTTCCAGGCGCCATAAGGCACCCGCAATCGGATTTTCCATCGACTATCATAACAATGCCGTATTTCAGGAGAAAGATCAAGTGCATTTTGAAAATATAGACAAAATATCTGAGAATATTCCTTTTTTAAAATCGCTGGCATTTCCCTAGGCTCAGGGACGGCCTTGCAAGGTTACGTTGCATACGCGGCACTCGCATTGGTTATGCTCAAAACCTCATTCGGCAAGTTCAAACACGAAGTGCTTTTGTCGAAACGCTCATAATCCCTATGATTAAATACTGTCAAAATTTTTCGCGAAAAACCCCTAGCTTTGAGGGGTTCTTATTTATATTGCTTAATGCATCTGCCCATGGTGTCTCCCTACAACATTTGTATCGCCCCTGTGCACGCTCATTATTGCTACTCCTGCACGAAAAAGAGATGCCGAGAACACTAGCAGGATTAAAATTGTAAATAATTTCAAGTGCTTTTTTAGCATCTGTGGCCATTCAACTTGAAGGAACAAATTCAGAAAACCTATAATCAGGAATATTGATGTTGGGAAGAAAGCCCTCTCCATAAATACAGGGGACAATATCATGGAATATGAGCTTCCAACTCCCATCAGGATATACAAAAAGGAGAATGCAGATATTTTCTTTTTTTGGTGTAATAATAACTCCAAACACAATATTACCGATAACCCTGTTAGCAAAAAGCCATCACGGGCAAGAAAGAAATGCGTCGTGATAAAAAACCTAGTAATAACAAATCTAAAAAAACTATACTGCTGAACAACCTCATAGCCTTGTAGTCTAGAAAAATTGCCAGGAGCAATAATGAGCAAGACAAAGCCTGCCAAAAAACCAGTCATTCCCAGGATTTCAAATAGTGCAATTTTTTGTTTTCGGATTATTTTTATGATAAAATACCCCGCAAGCACAACAAACACCCCTGCCGCAATATTTTCGTAAGTTAAACCTGCAAGCACACCTAAGAAAAAATAACATGCCGACAATGGAACATTTAGATTGTATTCTGGGTTCGCACATTTATTACGTAATGGTACTAAGAAGAAAAGAACAATTACCGTTGGCCACACCCAAAAACAACTGCCAGTAAGCCACAAAAAATTTTCCCCCCAAGAAGGAACAAAATACCATATAAATAAATTAATAGCGGCCCACAGAAAATAATTTATCCTTTTTATGCTACCAGTTATATGGAAATGCATAAGCAACACTAGGGCAATATATACAAATGTATTTATAATATTGAAATACAATTTGTCAAACATTACAAAAAACTGGGTGAAAAAAACGGCTGCAATTCTGCCTCCCGTAAGATCCGTTCCCTCTGTTGCCATGTAGTAGCCATATATTGAGCGAAAAATATCACTTATTGATTGTACCCTTTGCGATGTTCCCGATATGAATTGCCAATAGAAATCATCAGACATTTTGGGCGTGAAAACATTCATAGCAAAAAAAATTGCCGCTGTTCCAATAACAATGATCGGGCAAGTGATCCAAGTGCTAATTCTTTTCATTTTCTTTACCTCCTAAAAACAAAAAATTTGGAAACGACAAAATTAATCGCCATTCCCGCCGCAATGCCACAGGCTTGAGCCACAAACTTAAACGGCAAGTCTAAATTGATGATCATGATCTGCATGACGACAATGTTCGCGAAAAGCCCGACAAGCGAACCGCTTAAAAATGTGAGCCACTTTTTTATCGATAGCGACGAATTCCCATTGTTGCCCGAAAACGTCCATTTGTGGTTGATGGCATAATTCTGCGTTCCAGCAATCAAAAAACATCCTATGCTTACAGGTATTTCTGGCAAGCCCATTTTGTCAACAAACAAGAAAAACAAGAGCAAATTTGTTACGGTTCCAAGCCCGCCGACTATTCCAAATTTGACAAACTGGTCAATGGCCCTGTCTCCCGCACTTTGTTTTATTTTCCATATTTTCAGCAACGCCTCGAAAAGGATTTTTTTTGACATTTTCGACACGCCTTGCGTCCTGTCCGCAAATGTTATTGGGATTTCTTTTATCGAGCAGCCAGCACACCATGCGCGATATTTCATTTCAATCTGAAACAGATAGCCTTCGGACAATATGCTGTCCAAGCCGATTTTAAGGAGGGCTTTTTTTGACCACATGTTAAACCCGCCGGTCAAATCCCTTATGGGGCATCCCAAAACGATTCGCGAGTACAGCGAGCCTCCCTTTGAGATGCAGTTCCTCAGAAACGACCACCCCTCAACGCTTCCGCCCTTTATGTTCCTAGAGCCAATTACCACGTTATGGCTTTGTATGTGCCTGATCATTTCAGGGACATATTTTGGGTTGTGGGAAAAGTCCGCGTCCATTTCCAGAAACGCGTCATACCCTCTTGAAATGCCCCAGTCAAAGGCAGCCAAGTACGCTTTACCCAGCCCCTGCTTTCCAGAACGCCTGAGGATATGCAACCGATTCGGATATTTGTCAATGAGGCTTTCTACAATATCTGCGGTTCCGTCGGGCGAATTGTCATCTATTACTAGCAGCGTGTACACAATTCGCTGGGGGGGGGTAGACATATGTTCAAAAATATTGACAATAAGTCGTTCTATATTTTCAGCTTCATTATAAGTTGGAATGCATATCAGCAAATTCAACACATCACCTCTTCCATAACTAGAATTCGCATAAAAGCCATGCTCACTACCGCGATACCGTTGCTCCTACTTAAATGAACAAGCCTACCTTGACTTTACCAAACTTTGAAAAAGAAGTCAATAGGCATTAGATCACTTTCACGGAAATCAATTTTTGTTTGAAAGTGGACGAGGGGATCCATTTCTTAAAATCCAGCAGCTATTCTCGCGTAAATATCTGCCAATACACGATATAATATACAAAATCATAAAGTACCCTAATGAAATTGTGCCGGCAGATAAATACGAGGAGGTGTTGCAAATTGTATGATGCCTCAAAGCCAGCCATAATTTATGTAGTGAAAGGCGAGGGAAAACGCCTTGAGATGATTGACAAGCTTCTTCGAAAAATTGCAGCCCCGCCTGAACGCCCGCCGCATGCGGTGGCGCAGGCGGCAGTTGTTCCCCTCGATCCCCTGCGTGTGCTGCTTGCCGCATAATGTAGCTACGCCCGCAAACGCACAGACGAAGCTGTCCCAATCGTCGTGCGCTATCATATC
>Ga0209755_10007543_pt1 | contig 11766 bp, 11 predicted proteins | sample TergutCo191P1_FD_187301 | JGI IMG/M metagenome (GOLD analysis project Ga0209755, IMG submission 187301) | Cornitermes sp. P1 segment gut microbial communities from Petit-Saut dam, French Guiana - Co191P1 (SPAdes) (version 2) | ecosystem: Host-associated > Arthropoda: Insects > Digestive system...
CTTTACATATAGCAGCCCGGTTCGGCTTCCGGACGGGGAAAAACCGTGCCGCTGCAAACGGCGATTCGCGTGGGGTCGCCGGAAAAGCGCCGTGCGCCGGTTTTCCAAAAAACGTATTTTTACACAATCCGGCGCACGACCGCGCTTTGCCTCGAAACGCAAATCGACTCATCGTAAACGGCGATCCGTATGGGGTCGCACGGAAAACGCCGTGTGCCGGTTTTTCGGCGCGCGGCGGTACCGTACCGCAAAAAGCGGAAGGAGAGAAAAATGTTGGGAGTTTCTAAAAAGAGTTTTGCACTTGCGGTGCCGGCAATCGCGCTGGCAATGGTTTTTGCCGCCTTGCCGGTGTACGCCCAAACCGTGGGCCTTGGCGATGCGGTACGGAACGCGGCGGGGGAGTTTTCCGCCGCCATGGAGCCGGATACCAGAGTTGCGGTAATCGCCGTGCGTTCCGGTTCCGCCATGATGTCCGATCACCTAATCGACGAAATGATAATGGCGTTTGTAAACGAGCAAAGGCTTCTGGTGGTAAACCGGGCGCAACTGGAACTGATTGCCGCGGAACTGCACCTTGGTCTGGACGGCATGATCGACGACGCGACGGCGCAGTCCATCGGCAGGCTTGCCGGCGTGCAGTTTATTTTTACCGGCGCGTTTGAACCCTTTGGCGATATTTACCGCCTGCGGATTCAGGCCATTGAGGTTGAGACCGCGATCATCCGGCGCATCTTTACCGCAAACGTCAGAAACGACGCCATAGTTTCAACTTTGCTGGGCATCGCAGGCAGGAGACCGGCACGGCGGGAACGAAGGGAACGAAGGGAACCTAGAGACCCGGATAACCCGCGCATACACTGGCTTTCGGGTGAGATTTCCGGTGAACAGAGGCGTGGTTTTCATCCGGGGATAGGTATTCGCTATGAACGGGATATAAACGAGCTTTTTTCGGTGGGTGCGGCCATTTTTTATCATGTTGTTAATGTTATTGATGAAGGTGATCTGCCCACCCTAATGGGACTATTGGCAACCGCTCGCTTTTTTCCGGTTGGCTTGCCGTTCTACTTCGAACTTGGTGTGGGTATAGGGTCATCTGAGCAAATCAACTTTGACATCCATGGATTTATCTTGAACCCGGCTCTTGGGGCAAGGCTTGGCGGCAACGAAAGAAGTTTTTTTGTAAACCCGTTTATAAGCCTTCCCGTGGTGTTTAGACAACGGGGGTGGGGCCACTGGGACTCACTGTACAGGTGGGAGCTTTGGAGGAGGCGTGGCAGGGGTGAGCAGCCCAGTGGAAGCGTTACTGTCCATTTCAGGCTCGGCGTCGGTTTTGGCCGCGCGTGGTAAATCAGGGCTGTCCGCATGTAAGTTACGGAACCGCGCGGCCGGGTTTGCGCTTCCCGCAGCAGGGCTTTCCGTGCCGTTGCGTAAACCCGCATGTTGGTGTATTATCCATGGCAGCGAGCAAAACACAACGCGGGCACGGAGCGTTTAAAGCGGGAATACGGTCCTTCGCCTCTTGACGATCGGCCGGTCTTTTCGTATGTTTATAACATGGAAACAATTGCCGTGCCCGTTACGCTTCTTATTTCATTCGCCACGTTTTTCATCACGGTGGGCGGGGTGTGGTTCGTTACCCAAAAGCGGGTACGCGACCTTGAACTCAAGGCTTCCGGCCAGGACCAAAAGCACGAGCAGATAATCGGCGAGATAAGCGGCATAAAAGGCGAGATGAACAACATCAAAGTAGAGATTGCCAGGATGCAGGGCGGCATTACGTCCCTGAACGAAAAGTTCGATCTGTTTATCCAAGGGCGCCTTGGCGCTCCGGCCTAGAGCTGTTCCGGAACACAACCTTGATACAATTTGCTCCGCGTTTCGGTTTCCCGCAAGGCGTTTACGAGATTGCCGCTTTTGGCCCCGTCCGTAAAAGCTCCGGTTCCGGCCCAGCGATAACGCCGGTATAATCCAATAAGCCGCCATTATTTTACTTCGGCCGGTGCTTACACTCTTATCATGGCAGTCCGAATCAAAACTATACAGAGACACCAGACGCTGCGGGAAATAGGGCGGCACCGTTCCGTTTACGCCCTGCTGTTCCTGCCGTTAATCTACTTCATAATCTTTCGGTATCTGCCCATCTGGAACGCTCAGATAGCCTTCAGGGATTTTATGCCGAACCTTGGCGTTCCGGACGACTTTCTTCGGGAACTGGGGCTTTACGAAACGGGCCGGGAACGCGGGGTTGTGGGCAGCGCCTGGGTCGGGTTTCGGCACTTCCGGGAGTTTATCGGCTCGTTTTACTTTTTCGAGCTTATGCGGAACACGCTGGGGTACAGTTTCGGGAAGCTGCTGTTCAGTCTGCCTTTGTCAATACTGTTGGCGGTAATGATTTTCGAATGCACAAAACGCGGTTTGTCCAAGGCGGTGCAGACGCTTTCCTACCTTCCGCACTTCCTTTCCTGGGTTATCATGTTCGGTATTCTCCAGACGCTTCTGTCGCCGGCGGACGGAATCATTAACAACGCCATCGAGGTTATGGGGGGCGAGCGCGTCAACTTTCTTACCAACGTGCGAACCTTCCCCTGGATTGTGATTCTTTCGGACGCGTGGCACACGATGGGCTGGAGCGCGATTATCTTTATCGCCGCGCTTATCGGAATAGACCCGTCTCTGTACGAGGCCGCCACTGTGGAGGGAGTCAGCGCCCGTCAAAGGGTCTGGTACATTACGCTTCCGTCCATTCGCCCGGTTATCGTTATGGTGGTTCTGCTGCGGCTGGGAACGATTCTGGACGCCGGCTTCCTCCAGATTTTTATGCTCTATTCGACCCAGGTTTACAGCGTTGCGGACATTATCGACACCTGGGTTTACCGGCAGGGGCTTTTGAACTTCCAGTACAGTCTGGCCACGGCGGTGGGGCTGTTCAAGGGCGTTATCGGTCTGGCGTTGATCCTGGTTTCCAACTGGCTGATCAAAAAGCACACCGATTCGTCGCTGTTCTAGGGGGCTGGGTTTATGGGTAACGTCGTTGTAACCGCATTGTTGGTGCTCCTCGGTATTGTCGGAATTGTGGTGTTCCTCAATTTTTTCAGTCTGAGGAGGAGGGGGGGGCTGAGCGCCGGTTCGACAATCCGGCTTTCCCCGGGGGACAGGATGTTTTACATCTGCGTGGACCTGTTCCTGATTTTTATTTTTTTCATCGTGGCCGTTCCCATGTGGAGCACCATATCGCTTTCCTTCCAGCCTTCGGACTTCGACGGGACTACTCTGGAGGGAATGTTCCGGGGGCCGTGGGACTGGTCGCTGGCGGCGTACAGGGCGCTTCTGGGCAACGACGGTTTTCTGCGCGCCTTTACCAACAGTTTCGTAATTCTGGTTTTCGGCGTGGCAACGGCGCTGTTCCTTACCGTTCCCATGGCGTACGCGCTTTCCGTGCGGAGCCTGCCGGGGCGAAAGTTTCTGGTTATTCTGGTTCTTATACCGTACCTGTTTCAGGTGGGGCTTATCCCGATTTTTCTGGTGGTCAGGGACGTGGGGCTTTTGAACACCAGGGCGGCGGTGTTTCTGCCGGCGGCGATAAGCGTCTACAATCTTCTGATAATGCGCCGCTTCTTTGAGGGCATTCCGGACGAGCTTAAGGAATCGGCCCGGATTGACGGCGCGAGCGAGATCAGGGTTCTGCTCCGGATTATTCTGCCGCTTTCCAAACCGATACTCATGACAATCGGTCTGTTCTACGGCGTGAGTTTCTGGAACGACTTTTTCAACGCTATGCTCTACATCCACCGGGACGCGCTGCAGCCCCTGCCCATACTTTTGCGCAACATTCTTATGGGCGCGGCCGTGGCGGACGTGGTGGAAGTGGGGGCTTTCGGCGACGTGAATCCGCAGACGCTGCGGGCGGCCAGCGTTTTCCTGGCGGCGGTGCCGATGATTCTGGCTTACCCGTTTATACAGAAGTACTTTACCAGGGGAACGCTGCTGGGAAGCGTGAAGGGTTGATTTTTCGCCGGCGCGGGCCGGTTGCGTGTCCGGTTTCCGCGCCGTTTTTTTTAGGAGGCAGTTTTATGAGGAAATCAATGTTTGCGGTTTTGGCGGCGGCGCTGATTCTGTCCGGGTGTCAAGGCGGAAACGGTGAAAACGACGGGCTTGTAACCATAGAGCTGTGGTACGGCGCGGCGGTTACCGAGGCCGGTCCGCCGCCCCGGGACTGGCACGTTTTGCAGAGGATACGCGACGAACTTGGCATCAATCTGGTCATCAGTTCGCTGCCCTCGTCGGAAGTGGACCAGGACGTGCGGATAAACGCGGCCGGGGCCGGAACCGTTCTGCCGGATCTGTTCATGGTTCGGCGCGGGGCGTTTATGAATCTGGTCAACGTGGGGCTTATAGCACCGGTGGACGGGCTTCCGCCAAGGATTTTGGGAATAAACGCGGAGAATTACGATCCGGAAAACATGCCGACCAGCCTTTACGACCTTATGCCGATCAGAAGCGCCCAGCGGTACACGGAGGAAAGCAGAAGGTTCACCACGGTGAACGGCAGGTCGTTCGGCCTGGCTTCCCCCGGCGCGGCCCCCAGAAACGAGGGGCTGCTGATTCGCGCGGACTGGCTGGAGAACCTGGGGCTTGACGTTCCGGTTACCATAGACGATTTCATGAACGTCATGCGGGCGTTCACCTTTGACGATCCGGACGGCAACGGCGCGAACGACACCTGGGGTTTCGGCGCGTTCCAGGAACGCACGCCCCACGAGATGGGCCTTGGCCGCCGCTTCGATCCGATTTTCGGGGCGTTCGGCGTGGCCGGAACCTGGAATCTGGGTTACGAGAATCCGGGGCTGAACATCCGGAATCCGGCTTTCTTTGACGCGCTCAGTTTTGTCAGGCAGATGGTCGTGGAGGGGGTTATAGATCCGGACTGGGAGGCTCACACGCGGGACTTTTTCCGGGCGGCGTGGAGGCAGGGGCGCGTGGGCATTATGCGCGAGCAGAACGCCGCGTTTGCCGCGCAGCACAACTACGCGGACTTTGACCGGCGCTTTCCGGAGGGACGCTGGATTGTGATAGACCCGCCGATCGGTCCCGCCGGGCACCGGTCCGTCGGCGTGGACACGCCGTCGTTCCGGATTTACGCCATTTCCATTCACGCCATGTACGAGGGCAGGGCTCCGTACATCGCCAGGCTTCTGGAGTGGATGACGGAAAACTACTACCTGCTTGGGTTCGGCGTGGAGGGCGAAAACTTTGTGTTCGACGAAAACCGGATTCCCTCCGTGGCGGGTATTCCGGACCCGTCGCGCGGTTTCGACCAGGCCCTGATGCAGCGCTACACCCAGCTTCGCAACAAGGTTTTCTACAACAGCGACGTTGAACTGGCGGCGCGGTTCCCGATCTGGACGACCCAGGCCGGAAGGCAGATGAGCGCGCTGTGGACTTTGCGCGACATGCAGGACAGGCCCTGGACGGAGAACTTTGGCGCGGACGCGCTTCCGCTGCCAAACGCGGACGTGGAACGTTTCTACAACCAGGGCATAGTGGAGTTCGTTGGCGGCGGCCGCCAGCTTACGCGGGAAAACTGGATTGCCTGGCTGGACGAGTTCGACCGGGTCGGCGGTCTGGAGTGGGAAAACGAGGCTATGGCCGCGGCACGGGCCGCCGGTTTTATTCAGTCGCCGCCGGCGGTGGCCGCGGCGGATTAAACGCACGGGGGGATTTCCGGTGAACGACGCTGACAACGCAACGGAAGTTTCGCGGCGCGTGGCCGAATCGGCGATGAGCCGCTACGGGCCGGCTTTGATGCGCTGGCACTACGAACACGGCCTTTTTCTGCAAAGCGTTTTTCTGCTTGGGCAACGCACGGGCCGGGACGACTACTGCGACTACGTAAAGTCTCTGTACGACACCCTGATTACCCCGGACGGGGAAATCCTGACGTACCGCGAAAGCGAGTTCAACCTGGACCAGGTAAACCCCGGCAAGGTGCTGTTCCTGCTGCGCGAAAAGTACGGCGACGAAAAATACCGCACGGCCCTGGACACGCTGCGGGACCAGCTTCGCAAACACCCCAGAACACGGGCCGGCGGTTTTTGGCACAAGCAAATTTACCCTTGGCAGATGTGGCTTGACGGGCTGTACATGCAGGGCCCGTTCTACGCCCGGTACGCGGCGACTTTCGGCGGGCCTTACGAGGCTGCGGCGGATTTCGACGACATCGTTCTGCAGTTTACCGTAATGGAATCCAATGCCCGCGACGGCGAAACCGGTCTTCTGTACCACGCCTGGGACGAATCGCGGGAGCAAAAGTGGGCGAATCCGGACACCGGCAGGTCGCCCCATTTCTGGGGCCGCGCCATGGGGTGGTACTGCATGGCGCTTCTGGACACGCTGGACTTCGTTCCGGCGTCCCTGCCGGAAGCCTCCGAAAAACTTTCGGCCATAGCGCGGCGGCTTTTCGCCCCGCTTTTGAAATACCGGGATCCGCAAAGCGGACTCTGGTACCAGGTTTTGGATCGCGGCGGCGACGCCGGCAACTACCTGGAAAGTTCGGCGTCCTCCATGTTCGCGTACTTTCTGTTTAAGGCGCTGCGCCTGGGGCTGGTTCCCCCGGACGACGCCGGCCCGGTAAAGGCCGCAGCGGAAAAAGCCTGGCGCGGACTTCTGGAGCTCAAGGTAACGGAGGACTCATCCGGCCGGCCGCACCTTAACGACGTGTGCGCCGTCGCCGGTCTGGGCGGAAACCCCTACCGTGACGGCTCCTACGGGTATTACGTGGGCGAACCGGCGGTCGCGGACGACTTCAAGGGTGTCGGCCCCTTTATCTTGGCGGGCATGGAGGCCGCGCAACTGATTGGAAAATAGGGGCTTGGGGCCTGGGGATCGGGGGTTGTCGCTCCTCCCCCGGTTCCCGGTTCCCAAGCCCCGCAAATAGACACTTGCACCCCGGCCCCCTATGCGGTACCCTAGAGCTAGGGACGGTATGGAAAGCAGGTTTTTGACGAGAATCAAGGAAAGGACCACACCCAAGATTAAGCCGCCGGAGGACTGCAGGGTCATCCTGCTGAACGACGACTTTACCACGATGGATTTCGTGGTGGAGGTTTTGATGGTCATTTTCCACAAGAAAACGGAAGAAGCGAACAAAATCATGCTGGACGTGCATCGGAAAGGCAAGGGTGTCGTCGGGCGGTATCCGTGGGACATAGCCGCAACAAAGGCTGAACAGGTTCACGCCGCGGCGCGGGAAAACGAGTTTCCCCTGCGCTGCATCGTGGAACCGGCGTAATTTCCGGGGAGGGAACGTTATGAGAATTTCGGGCCACGTACAGGCCATAATGAACGCGGCGTACAACGAAGCCAAGGTGCGCAACCACGAGTATCTTACTCCGGAGCACATACTCTACGCCGCTCTGGTCTACGACGACGTGCAGGGGATACTTGACTCCTGCGGCGTAAACACAGGGAACATAAAAAGCGGAATCGAAAAGTACTTTGACGAGCGCATTCCGGTGGTTCAGCCCAGCGCCGAACCAATCCAGACCGTGGGCTTCCAGAGCGTCATAGAACGGGCCGCCATGCAAACCCAGTCGTCCCAAAAGGGCGTAATAGAAGTCGCCGACATTCTGGTGTCCCTTTACGACGAGGAACGGAACCAAAGTTCCTACGAACTGCGCAAGGCCGGCGTAAAGCGGCTGGATCTGCTGAACGTGCTTTCCCACGGAAACGCCGGCAAGTTCGGCCCGCCGGAGGACGAGGTTGTGGAACCGGGGCAAAGAAAGGGCAAAAAACACGCCATGGAACGCTTCGTTACGGACCTTACCGCGCTGGCGAAGGCCGGAAAACTGGAGCCGTTCATCGGCAGGGAAGAGGAACTGGATCGCACGGTGCAGGTTCTCTGTCGCAGAATGAAAAACAATCCGGTGCACGTCGGCGATTCCGGCGTGGGGAAAACCGCCGTTACCGAGGGGCTGGCCCAGCGCATAGTGGCCGGCAAGGTTCCGCCGCTGTTGAAGGACTTCAGCATTTTCGCCCTGGACATGGGCTCCCTTATCGCCGGAACCAAATACCGGGGCGATTTCGAGGACCGGGTGAAACGCATCATCGACGAGATTCTCAAGAAGGAGCGCGTCATTCTTTTCATCGACGAGATACACACGCTGGTCGGCGCGGGCGCGGTTTCCGGCGGGGCAATGGACGCGTCGAATCTGCTGAAGCCGGCGCTTACCTCCGGAAAGCTGCGCTGCATCGGTTCCACCACCTACGAGGAATACGGCAAGTTTTTTGACAAGGACAGGGCGCTGTCCCGGCGTTTCCAGAAAATCGACATACAGGAGCCGTCCCAGGCGGACGCGGTCGCCATTTTGAACGGCCTGAAGTCCAAGTACGAGGAGTTCCACCACGTACGCTACAGCGAAAACGCGATAGAGGCCGCGGTGCGCCTTTCCGCCCAGTTTATCACCGAACGCCGGCTTCCGGACAAGGCCATAGACGTAATAGACGAAGCCGGCGCGTTCGCCCGGATTTGCGCCTACAGGGACGAAGCCTCCGCCGGAGCCGACCCGGACACCGCGGCGGAAGTCCGGGCGGAGACGGTCGCGAAAATCGGGGCTTCCGCGCCGGTCGGCACCGTCGCGGCGGAACCGGAAAACGTTACCTCCTCCACGGAGGCGGACAAGGTGGTCAGGACAATCGAAATAGGCCTTCCGCTTATCGAGACGGTCGTTTCCAAAATAGCGCGCATCCCGGAACGCTCCGTGGGCGAAAACGAAAAGGACAAACTGCGTCTGCTGGAGGAAAAACTTAGGGAGAAGGTCTTCGGCCAGGACGATGCCGTTACCGCGGTGGTAAGGGCGGTGAAGCAGTCCAGAGCCGGCTTCCGCGCGGAAGGCAGACCGGTGGCGAACTTCCTTTTCGCCGGCCCCACCGGCGTGGGAAAAACCGAGCTGGCCAGACAGCTCGCCGAAATTCTGGGAGTCGCCATGATCCGTTTCGACATGAGCGAGTACCAGGAAAAGTACACCGTGTCCCGGCTTATCGGCTCTTCGCCCGGTTACGTGGGCTACGAGGACGGCGGTCAGCTTACCGAGGCGGTGCGCAAACAGCCCCACGCGGTGGTTTTGCTGGACGAAATCGAAAAGGCCCACGCCGACATCTACAACATACTCCTGCAGATAATGGACTACGCCACTCTTACCGACAACCAGGGACGCAAGTCGGACTTCCGCAACGTCATTCTTATCATGACCAGCAACGCCGGCGCCAGGGAAATAGGCCGGGAGCTTATCGGCTTTGGCGAGCGCGTCCAGGGCGACAGCGCGGTGGACAGCGCCGTGGAAAAAATCTTTACGCCGGAGTTCCGCAACCGTCTGGACGCGCTGGTTCGGTTCGGGCATCTTTCCCGGGAAATAATGTCGTCGATAGTCCTGAAGGAAATCGACCTGTTCACGACCCAGCTTGCCGAAAAAAAGGTTCGCCTTGCGGTTACCGCCGCCTGCGTGGACAAACTGGCGGAGGAAGGCTACAGCAAGGAGTTCGGCGCGCGCAACGTGGGCAGGATTATAGAGGAAAAAATCAAGAGCTTCTTCGTGGACGAGGTGCTTTTCGGGCGGCTGTCCTCCGGCGGCAACGCCACGGTGGACTGGAACGAGAACGGCGGCTACCGCATCGACATAGCGGAACTCGGTTCCACCGAGTCGGTGGCTTCGCTTTCCCTGCCGGGGGAAAACCCCGGAAGGGATTTTCGGAAGGTCGGGGAACATATCCGGGCGCTGCCTTTGTAGAAGGGCTTTCGTGCAGTTTCGCGCCGGTCCGGATCCGGACTTCCCGTATCTCGACGAAGCCCGCCGCTACGGTTTTCCGCCGCTGGAAAGCTGGGACGGCAACATCGTCGCGGTGGGGGGAAACCTTTCGCCGGGGATGCTGCTTTCCGCCTACGAACAGGGAATCTTCCCGTGGTACAACCCCGGCGATCCGGTGCTTTGGCAGTCTCCGGATCCGCGCATGGTGATATTTCCGGAATCGCTGCGCGTGTCGCGTTCCATGCAGAAAATACTGGACAGGGGGCGTTTCGAAATTGCCTTCAACCGCGATTTTGCCGCCGTAATCCGGGGCTGCGCCCAAGCGGAACGCCCGGACCAGGACGGAACCTGGATCGACGGCGACATCGTGGATGCCTACGTCAAAATGCACCGCCTTGGCTGGGCGCTTTCGGCGGAGGCGTACCTGGACGGCGAACTTGCGGGGGGCTGTTACGGCGTGCGGCTCGGCAGGGCGTTCTTTGGCGAGTCGATGTTCGCCAAAAAGCCCAACGCTTCCAAGGCCGCCTTCCTGACGCTGGCCGAAACCCTCTTTGCCGGCGGAGTGGCGTTTATCGACTGCCAAGTTCCCACAAACCACCTTTGCAGTCTGGGCGGCCTGGAAATGACCCGGGGCGACTTTCTGGACCTGCTGAGGGAAACCCTGGAATCCGCCTGACCCCGGGCGTTTAGCACCGGGGGGCCGGCCACCGGGAACGGCGCTATTTCCGTTCCGTTTTTTCCTTCAGGCAGAACGGCAGGTTACCGTTTTCGCTGTGCTTGGCGACGCATTCGCAACACTTGGAATGGTTTTCGCATTCCTTGTTGGGACAGACGCAGTTTCGTACTTCGTTACAGGCCATGGTTTTCTCCTTGCCGCCAGCTTCTTTACGAAACCGGCGGCTGGGTTTATTGTCGCGGGATATCGCGGCGTTGTCAAGCGCCGGTTTTTCGCGCGGGGGCCATAAGCGTGCAGCGAAGAAAAAAAGCCCTGACGCGTTGCCAGACTTTTGATATGTTTGTGATTTTGTGATGTGGAAACAATTGCCGTGCCTGTTGCGTTGCTTATTTCATTTGCCTCGTTTTTCATCACGGTGGGCGGGGTGTGGTTCGTTACCCATAAGCGGGTGCGCGACCTTGAATCCAGGGTTTCCATCTGGGATGAAAAACTGGAGCGCATAATCGGCGAGATAAACGACGTAAAAGTCGAGATTGCCAGGATGCAGGGCGGCATTACGTCCCTTAACGAAAAGTTAGATATGTTTATCCAGGGGCGGTTTGCCGCTTCGGTCTAGCGCGGTTCCCAATCTTCCTTCAGCAATTCGAGCAGAATGCCATGTTACTCCTCCTGTTTTCGCGCCATTCGATATGCGCTGGTTGGCGGTCGGAATCTCCAACCGCTAACCTCCGGCACTTTCCCCGCTCAAGCCTTTTCAACGGGAATCCCTTTGCGTCGGTAAACTTGTTTGTGCCTATGCGAACAAGGTCAACAATCCACAAGCGGTTTTTACTGCTTCTTGGGGAAATTCACCGGGGAGAACCGGAAAACGCTGAGCGGACTTATAGTGAATCAGTTTATATTCCTGAGAGGATGAAGTGTGCATAAACCGCAAATTCAACCGACACGAATCTATCCAGGTTGCCCCGCAGGAATCGTTTCATGTTAGCCCATGATTTCTCTATCGAATTATAGTCCGGCGAGTATGGTCTTTGCCCGATTATGTAAACATCGTTAAGCGACCCTATCCGATTTAAACACATCCGGAGCGACAAAGTCAATAGCCGAATGCGCGCGAACAGCAATTCAAAGTTTCAGAAATATTGCGATCTTTCGAAGAAGCCGGCATTCGAAATGGCTAAGTATCGTGCACCAATTTAGGAAAAAATATACGCCTATAACGAGCAAAGGGTACCCAATGGCACTTTCACGCCTTATTTCACCCTACTTTGAGATATTACACCCGATAAA
>Ga0209755_10007544_pt1 | contig 11766 bp, 8 predicted proteins | sample TergutCo191P1_FD_187301 | JGI IMG/M metagenome (GOLD analysis project Ga0209755, IMG submission 187301) | Cornitermes sp. P1 segment gut microbial communities from Petit-Saut dam, French Guiana - Co191P1 (SPAdes) (version 2) | ecosystem: Host-associated > Arthropoda: Insects > Digestive system >...
TCTTTCTCTTTTTATAAGTTTGAGGTCTTTGATTGTGTCAAGATTGATTCCGTTTTTGTGATAGACATATCCGTTGCTGTCGGACATAGTGGTAACTGTCGCGCCGAGGGACATCAATTTTTGAGCGGCGAAGATGGCGACGTTTCCGCTGCCTGAAACCGCGACATTTTTGCCTTTAAAACCGTCTCCGATTTTTTTTAGGTATTCTTCTACTATATAGATAAGACCGTAACCTGTAGCTTCGGTTCTCGTGAGCGAGCCGCCCCAGCCGATACCTTTACCTGTAAGCACGCCCTCAAATCTGTTGACTATTCTTTTGTACTGACCGTACATAAAACCGATTTCTCTTCCGCCTACTCCGATGTCACCGGCGGGAACATCGGTATCAGGACCGATATGACGGTACAGTTCTGTCATAAACGACTGACAGAAGCGCATAACCTCGTTATCACTCTTGCCTTTCGGATCAAAATCCGATCCGCCTTTTCCTCCTCCCATTGGAAGCCCTGTAAGAGAATTTTTAAATATCTGCTCAAACCCCAGGAATTTGATAATACTCAAATTGACAGAAGGATGGAAACGCAAGCCGCCTTTATAAGGTCCGATTGCCGAATTAAATTGCACGCGAAAAGCGCGATTAACCTGAACCTTCCCCGAATCATCCAACCAGGGAACTCTGAAAACAATGGCGCGTTCAGGTTCGACTAACCGCTCCAAAAGACCCGCTTTTTCATAAGCACTGTCTCTATCGACAATGATCCTTAATGATTCTAAAACTTCTTTAGCTGCCTGGATAAACTCAGGCTGTCCCGCATCCCTTTTCTCGATACCGGCGATAATGTTGTCTATGTAGCTCATGATAACTCCTTGTTTTCTTATATATATTTTTTTTACGTGTGTCAATAAATCCAAAAAGGGAATTCTAATACGGATAACTCAGGCGAAAAAATGTCTCCCGTGAACAATATTTTCGATTAATCATCACGCGGCGGCTTGGAAAGACCGTCAGGAATTCTTACATTGATAAACTGAGGTTTGCCGTTCCTGTCAAAATATAAATAATCAACGCATACATTGCGTCCTGTCCACAATACGCCGTTGCTTTCTATATCGAGCTGCATAACCTGACTATGGTAAAACATATAGGTGAGCCCTTTAAAGTCAACCACACCAGGATGTATCGTAAAACTGTTTCCCTGCCAGCCTGCTCCCGGCGCGTAACCGGAAATTACTTCGCCGTCTGTCCACGGACCTTCCATGCTGTCTGCCATAGCGTAAGAAATATTTTCCGCTATGTTAGCGCCTGCATCGTTCTTACGCATGGAAGCAAAAAACAAATAGTATTTTCCGTTACGTTTGTAAAGCCACGGACCTTCTTCATACTGCTGGCTTGGGTCAGTCATTTTCCAGCCATTCTGAAAAAGCTTTTTTATAGGACGTTCTATTTCGACCATATTTGATTTGAGTTTTGCTACACGCGGATTTACCTGCGCCCAAACAATGTACGCCGAGCCGTCATCATCAATAAAAACAGTCGGATCGATGTTTCTGTTGTTGTCAATATTTCCGATATCCGACGATACCATTGATTCTGTTATCAGAACACTGCTGTGCGGAGTGTACGGACCTTCGACAGAAACGGCTGTCGCGACACAAATTTGATACGGCCAGGCGTTCGGCGAACGATGTGTAGTAACATAAAAGTAGTATTTACCGTCAAGTCCTTTTATCAATTGCGCCGCCCACGCGGTATTGGAGGAAGAATTAGGAAAATTCTCAGATTGCAGAATCTGTCCTACAAACTCAAATGTTTTCATGTCTGTTGTTTTATACATATTCCAGCGCGGCATACGGAAATACTCGTTCGAAGGAGCGTTCGGCGGAAGAGCGTCTTCCCCGGCTACAATATATAAGGTATCGGAATCTTCGTCATAAAACGGAGCAGGATCTGTTGTGAATCTATCCCTGATTATAGGGTTTTCAATACCGCGAATAAAACTCCAGTTTGCGGTCAGGGAAACATTACCGGTAATAACTGTGTCCTGAGTGTAAACCTTTTTATCCTTGCCTCTCCATCCCTGAAAATTCCACGCTGTCCGGCTCGGATTCTGAGGAAACAAAGAACCGGCTGCGCTGCCGGATTTAACTGTTATCGACGGAGGCGGCGCTTTACTTGTGGCATAGCCTAATGAAAAAGTAACGGTACAATCCTTTCCGTCGCTGCTTTCACAGGCAAAAAGAATTAACGCCAAAACCGCGAATACGCAGATTATTACTGCTGTAATTTTTCCATTTATCATATCGGACAACTCCTTATTAAAATACTGATATACCGTTCTTCCTGTTACGCGAAATTATTTAGCCTCGTACGCTTCAAGAGCCTCTATTACTTTATAGTACGCGGGCTTTGCTCTGCGGACGCGAATATTATCTTCATCGACATAATTGTCAAAAAGCAAGGGCAATCCGCGGCTTCTCCAGCTGTTATTGTCAGCCTGCCCCCAGAATGTTACGCGCTCAATTATATCGCTGTTTTCAAGAAATACAGTAAAAAATTCACCGTATAAATTAGCAGCTCTTAATTTACCCGCGTTAGTCGGAACCGCGCTTGAGCTGTAATCGCCGTATGACTGAGAAAGCAAATCAAGCTCGCTTATGGAAATTCGCACGCCCAACGGTCTGAAAAGATCAAGCGTCGCTTTAATCGCGGCAGCCGTTATGCCGGTATTGTGATGGCTCTGCATCCCGATACCTTCAATGAGATGTCTGCCGTCGTACTGCGGGTCGCTCTGCCATTGCTGATTAACATCGCGCACCATATTGCGTACCATTGTGGATTTTCCCACAGAATCGAGATTGTAATCATTGTAATAGAGTATCGCTTTCGAATCGGCAAGCCGTGCGGCTTTAAAACCTTCATACACAAAATCAGATCCTATTCTCATGTACCACATAAGACCGTCTGTTTCTCCGTTCCTGAACGCGGTTTTCCAGTTGGCGGAAGCGTTAACGCCGTCAGGAAAAGCTTCGTTCAGCACATCCCACGCGTAAATCTTTCCTCTAAAGAATGTCACGATGTAAGTAACGTATTCTTTCATCCATTCAAGGACAGTTTCTTTTGAATCGCTGCCGGTGCGAAGATCGTTCATCCACCTTGCGCTCTGACTGTGCCAGAGCAGCGTGTGCGCCAGAATCTTTATGTTCGCCGCCGCTGCCGCGTCAATCATGCGCATCGCCGTAGCTAAATTGTTTGTGTTGTATTCTCCCGGCTTTGAAGTAGTAACAGTATTAGGCCAAGTACCGGTAGTAGTATTGCCAAAATAAGAAGGCTTCATATTGTTCTGATGTGTAAGCACATTATAATGACGGAGTATTCGTTCATCGTTTATCGTTGTTTCTGTAACCTGATTTGGATCAAAAATATTACCCATCATAAAATATTTACTGAACTGATCTTTTAGAGGCGGCAGATCAATCTTGGCAACCGTTCCTTCCATGGTAGTAGTAATCGTAATAGTATCGGTAAAATCACCGTCTACAGTGCGCGCATTAATGACTGCCGTTCCTGTAACTGTAGAAGAATCGGTACCTTCTAATCCTTGCGTATATCCGAGCGCTTTAACAACTCCGTCCTGAGTAACGCTGACTATGGCATCATCGCTTGATGTCCAGACAATTTTTCTGTTTGTCGCGTTTGAAGGCATGAATGTAAAGCCAAGTTTTTCTTTCGCAAACAGGGTCAGTGTCAGGGTTTCATTGTTCAGGTTAAATCCGGTAGCCGGAACATCCGGTTTTACTGTTTTCTCAACATCAGACGATTTTTCCCTGCACCCCGCAAAGAGTAAGAAACTAAAAAAAACCGCAAACACTATTCCGATAACCTTACCTCTGTAATTCATCTTTTACCTCCAAAAGTATATACTCATAACCAATGTACAATAATATGGGTTAAATTTCAATCTTCTAATTATTGATAAAGATCACCGACATGATCAATTCTGATTAATTTATTTTACATTCACATTCTATACAGGAACAAAAATTTCCTCCAACACAATAACCTTCACAATGTTCAGTATTGCCATTTTTGCCTTCTGCTATACTTTGTATATCAGTTTGAGTTAATAATCCTTTATTGTAGGCATTGGTCAAGTGATAAACACTACCTGATTTCCATACAAGGATTCTCAGTCCGCCATGACCTTCAATAATTTCTATACCGAAAAAGCAGTATGATGTTACCATTTGATGATGAATTCCAGGTAATTCTACTTTAACCACAATACTGCCATTGTATGTACCGTAGTAATCTACAATTGAAGTATTATTAATTTTATATCTATATGTTTTGTACTCTTTATTAAGGTATTGTACACAATCCCTTAATACTTTTTGTTCAGTTTTTGCGTTAAAACCTTGGTCTTCAAATGCGCCAAATTCGGCACATCCTAAGAAAAACACCATCGCGACAATCAGCGTTAAAAAGACCGCGAAATACACGCATCCATTTCCGTTCTTTTTCATTAAAGTCTCCTAAATTTCCACTCCTTAACAGTTATACTGTTACATTAAATACATTATTTGTTTTCTTGAATGTAATTTGTACATATTTTTTACATCTTCAGGTGTTATGAAATCACGCCAATCAGCGCTTTCGCTTCTGCCCTCGCGTATTATGTGAAATCTGCCGCCTCCCGGGTTCTCATCATGTTTCCAAACATACATATTAGACAAATTCGGGTAAATAAAAGTAAAACCGCCAATATATATATAATCTAACGCTGTAAGAGTCCCTACATTAACATAAACAACATTACTATTGTAAGTACCTAGGTAATTATGAATTGAAACATTGTCAACGGTGCGGTAAACGGATTGGAAAAATGAGCCGGCATTGCACCAATAATCATACCTAAGCTGCCATGCTTTCTCAGCATCCAGACCGTCAAACGCGTTAGGGCTCAGTCTTTTATCGTTTAATATATTTAATGTTAAATATCGATCATACATTCTATCCGCGTCTTCATTGGTCAGGGAAAGATTAATAAAATCATTCTCGTTTAATATTCTATAAAAGGTTCCTTTCTTGCTATCTTCATCTCGTTTCCATGCATACATGATAAAATCGCTAGGGAAAATAAATTCATAACCGTTGATAACAATTCTGCTTGTCCAACTTGAATTTCTTAAAACCGCGATTATCACATAATCATTATAAGTGCCAAGGTAGTAATCGATCCAAACATCTTTAAAAGCGGAATGTTCAGTGATATAATCCCGCCACCTATCGTCGTATATATCATGCCACCAGTCATGCTTAATTTGCCGCTTTGTTTCTTTGTCAAGACCTTTAAAAGCGCCCGGGTAAAAATTCTCATAATTAATTACGTTATACGCCAAATACCGTTTGTACATATCTATAACATTGTTTTTTGCAAAAGAGATGTATCTTAACGAAACCTTGTCATAATAGCCAAGTAAACTATTAAAACCGCTCTTTTTCGCATCGTCTCCTTTTTCCCAAACAATCATATCAAACCTTGTTGGAAATACAAATTTATAACCGTGGATGGAGACACTTTCGTAACCGTCTCTGGAAACACCGCCATATCCATATATGCCACTATCTGATAAATTTACAAACACCACGTACCTGCCGTAAGTTCCCAGATAATAATCTATCCTGATATCATCAACAGAAAAAACAGAGCGCTGTTCATCATTAAAAAGGTATTGCCAATAATCCTGTTTAAGCAGACGTTCTGCTTCCGCGTCCATGGCATTGCGCTCACTGCCTCTTTCCATGCTGTTCGGTTCGTTGGAGCAAGACGAGATAGTGAAGAAAAGCGGGGAAAAACCTACAAGGAGATAAAACAAAAGCGTTATTTGTTTTCTCATAAAGAACTCCTTAACAGTTATGCTGTTACATAGAAATATACTGCATTTTGAAAGATTTGTCTATTTTTTAGTTCTCTAACAAGTAATTCAAAACTCATCAGTATACCCTAATACCACTTACAAACTCCATATTTCTTTTTGAGCTTCACAAAAACCCTGCAACTTTCCGGCGAAATATCAATCTAAACATATATGAAACACATTAACGCCGTTACACCGGCTGTAAATACACTGGCAAAAGTTTGCCTCTCCGCTTCAGAAAAGTTCAAAGATCGTCCCGCCTTCGCTATGCTTAGCGAGGGCGTTATAAGCAGGCGTGTATCATATTCACAGATGGGACAGCGAGTGCGCCAGTTCGGCTCGCTTTTAGATATGTTGGGACAGGAAAACGGCGCTGCTCTTAAGGGAGCGAGAGTTCTGCTTCTTTCGGAAAATTGCCCTGAATGGGCTATCGCCTATTTCGGTATAGCTTACGCGGGAGCGGTTTCCGTTCCTATGCTTACAGGTTTTTCCGCGGAGCAAATTCAGAATATCGCGAATCATGCCGAAGTTTCGGCAGTCTGCATCAGCCGCGCAATGGCGGAAAGATTCAATCAGAATGATAAAATACAGGCGTTCTCGGCATTACCTTTTATTTACATCGACAGCATGACAGCGGAAGAAGACAAGGAATTGCGCATAACAGTTTCCGTTGACGGCATTGAAAAAACAATGCGGGTTCCGCCTTGTGACTCGCTGCCGTTATCTGCAAATTTTAATGATCAAAATCAGGGGGATGTAAATCCCAATGATCTTGCGTCTCTTGTTTATACAAGCGGTACGCAGGGCAACAGTAAGGGAGTGATGCTTTCGCATTTAAATTTAATATCAAGCGCGCTCTCGTCAATATCTTACGGAAAAATATATCCGCGCGATCGTCTGCTGTCGGTGCTTCCTCTTGCTCATTCTTACGAATGTGCTCTTGGGTTAATAGCTCCGGTGATGAGCGGATCATGTATTACATATCTTGATAAACCTCCTTCTCCTTCTGTTTTGCTGCCGGCGCTGAAATTACTTCGTCCTACAATAATGATTTCAGTTCCGCTTCTCATCGAAAAAATTTATAATAACGCGATTGCGCCGAAATTAAACGCAAGCAAATTGTACAAATTCCGGCTGACGCGTCCGCTCGCGGCAAGAGCCGCGGGGGTTAAGCTTCTTTCGGCATTAGGCGGGAAAATTCGTTTCTTCGGAATCGGAGGGGCTCCGCTTTCTTCGGAAGTGGAAAAATTTCTTTACAGCGCAAGATTTCCGTATACAGTCGGTTACGGTTTAACCGAAGCCTCTCCTCTTGTCGCGGGAAACACCCCTCTCCGTTTTAAAATTAACAAAGGTTTTATTCCGCCCAAAGGCGTCAGGATCAGAATCTCCGAGTGTCCTGAAAGCGCCGAAGCGGGCATCGGTGAAATTCAGGTTTACGGAAAAAATGTTATGCTCGGCTACTATAAAGATAAAATTAAAACCGCCGAAGTAATAACGCCCGACGGCTGGCTTCGCACAGGCGATTTAGGAAGAATCGATAACAAAGGAAAACTCCATATCAGAGGCAGAATAAAGGCGTTAATTCTGGGACCGTCCGGCGAAAATATTTATCCTGAAGAAATTGAAGGACTGCTTGGATCGTCAACATTGATAGAAGACGCGCTTGTATATTCGGGAGAAAAAGGCGAACTTGTGGCTCTTGTCCGTTTAAGCGAAACCGCGAAAGCCGTTACGGGAGCCGTCGAGCACGTTCTTGAAGAATTGCTGGCGTGGGTAAATAAAAAACTTGCCGCTTTCTCGCGCCTTAACAGAATCGATATAAAAAACGAGCCGTTTGAAAAAACTCCTACTATGAAAATTAAAAGATATTTATATATTTAATTTTTCTTGTAAATTTGATTCATTGACTTTATAATTACATTTATGAAACATCTTGCCGCGATTTTTTTTATGTTATTATCATTTTTATGCCTTCAAAATATTTATTCATCGGAAATTGATATTACGGATAAAAACGCGCAAGCTTATTACAGGGGAGAATATACAAGAGGCTCTGATTTTTCGCACGAATTATCGGTAATCGGTCTTATCGAGCTTGATAGAATACTGACTTTCAAAGGCGGCATCTCCGCCGGCGGAACGATGACTGACACAAACATTAGCGCTTTAATAAATGTAAGTTATGCGCCATTTTTAAGATTGCCTTTTATCTTTTCACTTTCATGGATTTATAACGGTTTGCCTGAGTATCACGCTCATACACATTCGCTGCTCACTCTTGTTTCATATAACGGAATACGCGCAGGTGTATCTCTCGGATGTAATTTAAGGTTTTCATCTTATTTCGGAGAACCTTCTTATTTTGAATCAGTAATATCTTTTTACGGATACGTTAATTTTTTTAATAATAATCTTCTTCGCTTCGGAATTGGCGCGGGTAATTTCAATGAGTTTCAAACAAGAAATCTTGGGGCTTATTTTATTGATATTTTCGCGTCTGTAAATATAAATAAAAATTTTATATTTGTTAATAATATTGAACTGATGCAAAGCGGCGGCGACGGTTTAACCACAACTTTTTTAGGAATAGCGTTTCGATCAGGAGTAAAATTTACATGGTAAAAAAAACAATTACAAGAGGCTTTTCCAAAACTTTCGAACCGAAGGTTCGCGTTTTTGGAAAAACTATCTTAGATATTTCAGAAAAATCGGCTTTTAAGCCGGTTTTTCGAAAGCGTTTTCCGAAACTAACCGAGTTTTGGAAAACGCTCACAATACTGATTATTTTCTGCTCGTTTTGCTTTTTTGGCGGCTGCAATGTGGATATAGGCGGTTTTTTTACTTCAACCGATGTCGATGAAAGACTCAAAGAACGCGGTAATTTAAAATTACTTGACAGCGAAGGGTGGACAGTAGCGCTTTCGCTTGGAGACGAATATTCATTTATTGTTGTATCAGATACTCATATAGAAGACGGAAACGCGCATGGTCTTGAAAAATTAAAAGACGCAGCCGCAGCGGAAGAAATTAAATTTGCCGTCATGTTAGGTGACATTACTCAATACGGCTCTGAGCGGGATATTAATAAATATATTGAGATCGCAAAATTATTGGAAGTGCCGTGCTACCCCGTTATCGGAAATCACGATATCTATTTCGGCAACTGGTCTGTCTGGAAAAGTAAAATCGGCTCGACAAATTATAAAATTAACGGAGGCAATACTACTCTCCTCTTTTTAGACTCCGCCAATTCACTCTTCGGAAAAGATCAGCTTGACTGGTTAGAAAGGGAAATTAAAACGGCAAGCGGACGCGTATTCGTTTTTACGCACTCTCCGCTTTTTGTTACAGGTCCCGCCGATATGCAGCAGGTCTCCGATACAAAAGAGAGAGCGCGTATTGTTTCCATTCTGCGCGGTAAATGCGACATCATGTTTATGGGACATCTTCATAAACGAATAATCACTGAAAAGGGAAACGTAAAATACCTCGCTATGGACGATTTTGTAAGAAATAAAACCTACTGCGTTGTCACCGTAACAGCGTCCGGCGTTAAATACAGTTTTAAAAAATTATAAAACTTTTATTTTACCACTAGTCACATTCTCTTCTTTAAAATATAGTATCAGTATGAAAACATATATTGAGCCGAAAGTTCTTAAAGGTTTCAGGGATTTTCTCCCTCAATCCGAAATAATACGGCGCAGTCTGACTGAAAATATTGAAAATACATTTCGCTCTTTTGGTTTTGTGCCTATTGATACTCCCGCTCTTGAATACGCTGAAATTCTTCTCGGCAAGGGAGGAGGTGAAACGGAAAAACAGATTTACCGGTTTCTTGACAACGGAGAACGTGACGTCGCTCTTCGTTTCGACCTGACAGTGCCCTTCGCGCGTTTTGTCGCGTTACACAAAGGCGAACTGACATTTCCGTTTAAACGTTATCACATGGGCAAGGTATGGAGAGGTGAAAATACACAGCGCGGGCGTTACCGTGAATTTACTCAATGCGATTTTGATATAATAGGAAGCGACAGTCCCGCGTCTGATTTTGAAATTATTTTTTTGATCTATACTACTTTTTTAAATCTTGGTTTAAATGTCACTATACACGTAAATCATCGCGGACTTTTCAACAGATTTTTATCGCATATTGGACAGAGCGAAAAATCCGTGGAAGTACTGCGCACCGTAGATAAACTCGCGAAGATAGGCGAGGAAGAAACCTTAAAACAATTGAGCGATCTTGCGGGAGAGACAAACGCGAAAAAAATTCTTGAATTTATCGGAGCAAAGGGAAGTTTTCGCGAAACGCTTGATCGTATAACGGAGTTATCAGGCGGCATCTGCGCCGAATCGGAAAGATTATCATTACTCAGACAATTCATGATCGACGCGGCAGGCTCTTCACCTAACGCTGACGCTGATCCTTTTGTGCTTTCCCCTTCAATAACGCGCGGTCTTGATTACTACACAGGCGTAGTATTCGAAACATTTTTAAACGATATGCCTGACATCGGATCTATCTGTTCAGGAGGACGTTACGACAACCTCGCGGGGCTCTACTCCAAAGACAAGGATTCGATAAGCGGCGTAGGCACGTCAATCGGTCTTGACCGTCTGCTTGCCGCTCTTGAAAGTTTAGATAAACTGCCGTGCGCAAACAGCCATTTAACCGCGATAGCCTGCGTAGATATGGAAAAATCAGGTCAGTATCATGCGTTAGCGCAAAAACTAAGGCAAGACGGCATCGCCTGCGAAGTATTTACAGAAGGCTGCGGAGAAAAACAGCTTGTAAAACAATTCATGTTAGCTGAGAAAAAAGGACTGCGTTACGTTATAATCCCCGGAGAAAATCCGTTAGGTGACAATGTAACATTACGGGATCTGAGCGCAAGAAAAAATACAGAAATACCGTTGATTGAAGTAATTAAAATAATAAAAAATAAATAATTATGGAAATAACTGTTAAAATCGGCGGGATGGGCTGCGCAGCCTGTTCGGCGAGAATAGAAAAAGCTCTGCGCGATCTTCACGGTGTTGAAAACGCCGGCGTTAATCTTGCCGCTGAAAAAGCGGTTATCGTTTTTAATCCTAATACGATAAAAATAACTAACATAAAAGAAACAATAACAAATCTGGGATATCAGGTAATTAAAGATGAAAGCAGTTCCTCATTAGAAGAAGAAAAAATCAGAAAAAACCGGGAAATAAAAATATACAAAATTAAATTAATAGCCTCATGCGCGTTTACGCTTCCGTTACTCTACATTGCCATGGCGCCGATGATATCAGATAACGCTGTTTTTACCGCGCGGCTGCCTTTTCCCGCTTTTCTCCTTCCCATGGATTTTCCTTTAAGATACGCAATACTGCAGCTTGTCCTTACAATTCCGGTTATAATCGCGGGTTTTAAATTTTACACATCGGGTTTTAAAAATATTTTACATCTAAGCCCTAATATGGATTCTCTTATCGCAGCCGGAACATCCGCTGCCGTTATTTTCAGTCTCTGGAATTTGTTTTTAATAACACGGGGCAATCACATGGCAGTTGATTCTCTTTATTTTGAAACCGCTTCTGTTATTATAACTTTTGTTCTCTTGGGAAAATTTTTAGAAACTCTTTCTAAAGGACGCGCCGGAGAAGCGATTAAAAAACTTTTGTCGCTTGCGCCGAAAACCGCTGTCATTCTGGAAAACGGAATAGAAAAAGAAATTCTGATTGAGGAAGTAAATCCCGGTCATATTATCGCCGTAAAACCCGGTTCAAAAATACCTGTCGACGGAATTGTCACAGACGGAGAAAGTTTTGTTAATGAATCGATGCTTACAGGAGAAAGTATGC
>Ga0209755_10007545_pt1 | contig 11765 bp, 9 predicted proteins | sample TergutCo191P1_FD_187301 | JGI IMG/M metagenome (GOLD analysis project Ga0209755, IMG submission 187301) | Cornitermes sp. P1 segment gut microbial communities from Petit-Saut dam, French Guiana - Co191P1 (SPAdes) (version 2) | ecosystem: Host-associated > Arthropoda: Insects > Digestive system >...
GTACTTGCGAACGCATATCCCGTTCGGAAAGTGTGCCTGTATATTCGAGCAAACGGTCAGCCAACGTGCTTTTCCCGTGATCGATGTGAGCGATGATGCAAAAGTTTCGTATATTCTTCATAAATGTGTGCAAAGATACAAAAAAATTATGAATTATGAATTATGAATTGTGAATTATTTTCAAAATTGTCAATTATCTGTTGTAAATTATCATTTTTTTTCGTACCTTTGTGGCAAAATCTTAAAAAAAATTACAGTATGAAAGATCTAAAAAACTACATCGAAACCAACAAGGACCGTTTTTTGCAAGAATTATTCGGTCTCATTCGCATTCCCTCGATCAGTTCGGGAGGAAAACCTGAAGATATGGTGGCTTGTGCCGAGTATCTAAAAAAATCGCTTTTGGAGGCGGGTGTTGATAAAGCGGAAGTAATGCCGACGGCAGAAGGCGCTCCCCCAGTGGTTTACGCAGAAAAAATCATTGATCCAAAACTAAAAACTGTTTTGGTTTATGGCCATTATGATGTGATGCCTGCTGACCCGATTGACTTGTGGAAATCTCCACCGTTTGAGCCAGAAATCAGAGATGGAAAAATTTATGCACGTGGTGCGAATGACGATAAAGGCCAGTTGTTTATGCACGCAAAAGCGTTTGAATTTATGGTAAAAACCAATCAATTGCCGTGCAACGTAAAGTTTATGCTCGAGGGCGAAGAAGAAATTGGATCTCCACATTTGGAGGCATGGTGCATCAAGCACAAAGAAATGTTGCAAGCCGATGTGATTTTGGTTTCTGACACGAGTTTGATTGAAAAGAACATTCCGTCAATCACTACGGGATTGCGTGGTTTGAGCTATGTTGAAGTAGAAGTTATCGGACCAAACAAAGATTTACATTCGGGCGTTTTTGGTGGCGCTGTTGCGAATCCTGCGAATGTTTTGGCAAAGATGATTGCTGATTTAATCGATGAAAATAACCGCATTACCATTCCTGGATTTTACGATGATGTGATTGAAATTTCTGCTGAAGAGCGCGCGGCAATGGCGAAAGCGCCATTCTCGCAAGAGGCGTATAACAAGGCTTTGGACATCGCTGAAGAGTGGGGCGAAAAAGGATTTTCGACCAACGAACGTGTCGGTATTCGTCCATCGTTGGATGTGAACGGCATTTGGTCGGGATACACTGGGGAAGGCGCAAAGACTGTACTTCCGTCGGTTGCGAAAGCCAAAATTTCGATGCGTTTAGTGCCTGCACAAGACCACGTGAAAATTTCTGAACTTGTCAAAAAACATTTGGAAAGTGTTGCACCGAAATACGTGAAAGTAAATGTAACGCCGCTTCACGGTGGACACGCTTACGTTTCGCCAATCGACATGCCAGCTTACAAAGCAGCGGAAAAAGCCTACGAAAAAACGTACGGTGTTACGCCAATTCCAACACGTAGTGGCGGTAGCATTCCGATTATTGCATCGTTCGATAAAGTGCTTGGATTGAAGTCAATTTTGATGGGCTTCGGTTTGGAGGAAGACGCTATTCACTCGCCAAACGAGAGTTTCGAGTTGGAACGTTTTTACAAAGGTATTGAAACGATTCCGTATTTTTACGAAGAATTTGCAGCGATGTAAAAATCACGTAGGGGCGGAAAATTTTCCGCCCCTATCAATATAATTATTTATGGGCATCATCATCCGTCAAAGTCTGAAAGCGACGATAGTTAACTACGTTGGGGCATTCGTTGGGTTTATCGCCACAATGTTTGTTTCGACGAAATTTCTAACGCCAGAAGAGCTCGGATTGACACGTGTGATGATTGATGCCGCAACGATTTTGGCTGGCTTGATGGCGCTCGGTATTGGTTCATCGGGCTTGCGCTTTTTTCCGTTTTTCAAGACCGATAAAAATTCGCACAACAACGGCTTTCTTTTTTATTTACTGCTATTCCCTGCGACGGGTGCAATCGCTTTTGGGCTTTTATTTGTGTTGTTCAAATCAGGCATCACAAATTTTTTCGCTGCGGAATCGCCGCTCTTCAATCAGTTTTTTTACTACATCATTCCGCTGGCGATTTTCCTCGCATTTGCCACCGCATTTGAAACGTATGCTACAAATTTAATGCGAATTGTTATCCCAAGACTTATTCGTGAAGTTTTGTTGCGATTGATGTTCATTGCTGTGATTTTGCTTTATTTCTTTGGGGTTTTCACGCTTCCACAATTTATTCTTGCGCTGGTTTCGACGTATGGAATCATGATGGTTCTGAATGGCATTTACATTGCGATGATGGGAAAATTTTCACTGAAACACGATTTTAGTTTTATCGAAAAACCGTTGAAAAAAGAGGTTGTAAATTACAGCGGATTTATTGTTTTGGCGTCGCTTGGCGGTACGTTTTCGTTTGTTGCAAGTACGTTTCTCCTTGGCGGAATGAAAGGCTTGGAGTATTCGGCGATTTACAGTATTGCGATGTTTATGGTTGTGGTTATTGAGATTCCGAACCGTCAATTGCACACGATTGCCTCGCCAGTGGCGGCGCAAGCGATTAAAGAAAACGACCACAATAAAGCACAAGACTTGTTTCAAAAAGTCAGTCTGAATCAGCTTTTGGTGAGTACCTTGCTGTTTGTTTTTTTGTGGATAAATATTGATACGATTTTTCATTACATTCCAAATTCGGAAGTTTTTAGCAGAGGAAAATACGTTGTGCTATTCATTGGAATTGCCCGAATTTTCTATATGATTGCGAGTTTTGCAAATACGATGGTATCGTACTCCAAACATTACTATTACATCTTATTCTTCATGCTGTTTATGATGGTGTCATCGATAGTACTGAATCTCGTACTCATCCCTATTCATGCGCTTTCTGGAGCGGCGTTAGCAAATGCAATCACGTTTGTCGCATATTGTTTTTTGATGCTTGCGTTTGTCAAGTGGAAGTTAAACATGCATCCTTTTTCCATAGGAATGTTGAAAATTTTAGTGATTGTTTCAGGATTATTTTTGTTGAATTTTTTGTTGCCCACATTAGAAAATCCGCTTGTTGATAGTTTGTATCGAAGTTCTATTTTAGCTGTCATTGCAGGCTTTTCCGTGTATTTTTGGAATGTGTCTGCGGATATGACGGCACTTATTAAATCCATTTTCCGCCATGACAAAACTCGCTCGTTGTAAAGCAATAATCGCGTGGTTTGAAGAAAACAAACCGTTACCGAAATCGGAATTGAATTATCGAAATCCGTATGAATTGTTGGTGGCGGTTGCACTTTCGGCACAATGTACAGACAAGCGTGTAAACCTTACTACGCCTGCGCTTTTCAAGCAATTTCCAACAGCGAAATTATTAGCGAAAGCGGATTTTGAAACTGTTTTTTCATTGATAAAATCCATTTCATATCCCAACAACAAAGCGAAAAATCTAATCGGGATGGCGAATGTTTTGGTGAATGAATTCAAAAGTGTTGTGCCTGACGATGTGGATTTGTTGCAAAAAATGCCCGGTGTTGGACGAAAAACTGCGAATGTTATCGCATCTGTGATTTACAACAAACCTGCGTTAGCCGTTGATACGCACGTGTTCCGCGTGTCCGCTCGACTTGGTTTTACACCAAATTCCAAAACACCTTTGGAAACCGAACGTGAATTGATGAAATTAGTTCCGCTCGAAAAAGTTCCCGATTTTCATCATTGGATTATTTTGCATGGGCGGTATGTTTGTACGGCGCGTTCGCCGAAATGTGGTGAATGCGGGATTGCACAGTATTGCAAATCGTTTGGAAAATTATCGTAACAACGTCACCATTCCTTGTTCTCGGCGGATTCGTCCCCAAGTATCGTTGTAGCGAACGGCCCAAAAATACGTGCCTGTTGGCGCATTTTCTGCACCTGTTGTCCAGCCCCAACCTCGCCAAGATAAATCATCTGGATCACCTTCAAATTCATAAACCATTCGTCCTTGACGGTTGTAAATTCGCAACTGAAAATTGTACACGCGATTAACCGTTGTTGGCCTGAAATAATCGTTGATATTATCGCCGTTTGGCGTGAAAACATTGGGCATTTCGAGCGACGGTTCGCAATCTTCGACACGCACATCTACAGAAAATTCTCGTTCGCAACCTGCGCTATCTCGCAACATCACCGTAAAACTTCCTGGCAAAACAGTTCTCATCGGATTGTGAATACTTGTTGTATCAACATTCAATCCTCGCCAATGGTAGGTCGTAAGGTTCGGAAATTCCGCAGTCGCATCAAGCGTAACACTAATTCTATCGCAAACTGCAGTATCTAAAACCAAGAGATGCGCATTGGTCCACATGCGGTTGTGGAAGCGGATTTCGACGCTATCCATAGCAAAATACGTGCTATCATAAACGATAATATTTTCATCGTTTTCTCTACGAAAACAAAAATCATGCCACGCTTTTACAACGTGCAAACCTTGACCTTCGTAAGGAACCATGAACGTGTTTTCCCATCCGACGGTATCGTTATTCAACATCCAACGAAACTCGTATTGCGACACATCAAAACCACTCGCATCAAGCGCCATTAAAGCGAATTCGCCATCGTAACACATAACAGTATCTTCCACTAAAATCATTTCTGGAGATGGTCTTGCGAAATAAACAAGCGCAGTATCGTGCAAAATATATTGAAAAACATCCCAAATCGAACGGTAACAATATCCATAAAAAACGGCTTCGTAGCGAGCGGATCCAGTATAAATTCTGTCTGAATCGAAAACAATACGTTGCGATGTGGCTGTGGGATCATCAATTAGTCCGAGCGGCGAGCTTCGCCATTCTATTCTGCGCACGTTAGACACGCCAGCCATATCTATTTCTAACAGGAGCGTATCGCCAAAACATAAGATGGTATCGATGTTCATTCGCACATCTATTTCGGGAAGAGGATGTGCTGTGCTAATTATTGTATCGTAGCGAATGGCGCTGTTTACCGTGTCTTCAATTCTAACCCAAATCGTGCCATCAACATAAACATCTTGTCGAGATGGAAATGCAAAAAAAGTGTTTGTTGTTGTGGTGTGCCAAGAGAATGTTGATGTCCATTCAAAGACTAAAGATGTATCGGTTGCTGCTGCAAGCGTGTTATCGATCAGCTCAAAGCGTATCGTATCGTATCGGCATGCAAGTACCGTTTCTGGAATGATTAGGTTGTTTAGCAAGGAGTTGTTTTGAGCAAAAACTGCAAGTGGCGCAGACAAGAAAGCAAGTATAAAAATTTTTCTAAGCATTTTCAAAAGATACGAAACTACAAAGATACAAAAAAAATGTAAATTAATCGCAAAAAAATTTTGTCATTTCAAAAAAAAGTTGTACCTTTGCAATGGAAAGTTGGCAGAGTGGTCGATTGCGGCGGTCTTGAAAACCGTTGACTGTAACAGGTCCGGGGGTTCGAATCCCTCACTTTCCGCTGGACAACCACACAAACGCTTGCAAAACAAACAGTAACGCAAGCGTTTTATTTTATTTTCTCAACATTTTATCAGCATCTCTATATATTCCGCTCATTGAAATCCTGCAAAGAAGCCTCAGCCGTACACCGAAAGTGTCGGCAGATTAGTCGGTGGCGGTTTCCTACTCTGGAATCTCTGGGTCTGCCACCGTTGGCTCATCGCCCCAAGCATCAAAAATTGCCGCGATGAAGTTTTGAGGAATGTCCAAACCATCAACAAGCCCACGACCACTTTCGCTGTTTGAAAATGCCGCCATGTGATTATTTACAACAATTTCTTTGCCGTTAACATCAATAACCTCTCTTGTGTTTACCTCAACAAAATCGACTGTTAGCCGATGTAATGTTATTTTCTTTTGTGTTTCCATTTTTATTTTTGTTTTTTAAAGAATTTCATAGCTTCCAGAAACGTTTATTGTTGTGAAGTTTGTGTTAGCAATAATAAGAATACTGCTACTTCCAAAACTACTGATAGACAAAGGCACTAAACCATCAGCATTAGAATCAGAAGTTACAGTTATATTTATGTTAAGTCCACTAATTGCAAATGGAAGACCACCTAAATATAAAAAATTACTGGCAGGAATCCCAATTATAGTCGTATTAAAGAATAAGCGATTGCCAATGCGTTGCCAAGTGTTTATAGAGCTTTGCGCTCCACTGGGCAGCCCTAATGGGGTCCACGTCCCACGCTCCTCATCAACTCCAATATCAACCAATCGCCATCTGACTATATTACTACTTGGAGTGCCAGTACCATTAGTTCCATCAATGTTTTCGTATAATCGTCCATTGAAAGATACAATAGACCCTGCTATCGCTTGCACCTGATTTTGAGGTTGCCAAACACCTCGAAAAACATTCATTCCAAACGGAAGCCAACCCGTCCAAGGACCACCAGACTGTCGGGAGTTTGTGTAACAAAAACCTGGTCTCTGTATAGATTTTGCTGTAACTATACGCCTATCGTCAAGTTGCTCAACCATATAAAACCAGTCAGTTCCGCCCAAAGGTGGACGTTGTGTATTACCATTGCCTCTAACAACATAAAATGCCCCTCTTGGATTTGAGAACATTGGCTGACTGTCAATAAAATCGAGAATAGGCACATCAGCAATCTCTGCAACTAATCGCAGCCTGTTAACATCTCCGCCTGTTCCACCGCCAGGTGGCACAGCCCAAACATTATCACCGCGCAGAAAATTCGACGAGTTTCCTCCTGGTGGTCTTGTAATTTTTCTAGTTTCTAATTGGTCAATACTTTCAAATACACCATCTAATCTATTTGATGTTTCATTAGACATTGTTAATGATTCATTTGCTTCATTTCTTGCTAAATCTGCTTCATTTCTTGCATCATCTGCCGTCTGCTGGGCAATTCTCGTCGCAGAAGTGTTTTTATTCACTTGGTCAACTGCATCGTTTATCAACTGGTTTGAATTTTCACCCGTCTCGTTTATTCCTATGTTTTGTAAATCTGCCATCGCTTTATGGTTTTAATTGTTTATATTTTATGTTAGCCAAATTTGTTCCTCTGTCCAAATCCTATCTGTGCGACGCCAAAGACTGTTCCCATGTACAGGACTGAACAAGTTCGCACCCGTCAGCATGCTGTCCTCCTTGACCATCTCACAAGAAACAGTTACCAAATCGTAATTGTCCATCGTGATAAATTCAGGGTCAGAGTGCCGTGTGTACTTGTCGCCGTCGATGTAAATTTCCGAACAGTACAGCCATGCACGTATTGCGTTTGCGTAGTACCTTGAAACTCCCTTTTTTCCGCCAAAACGAAACAGTCTTGCCGAGAATGTTTCGACATCCAAATCCATTCGCCTACCAAAAGACATCTCAAAAACTGTGCTGTCGGTTCTTATTTCGCTCGTATCTTTGACATCAAACGGCAAGTGCATTGACGGATAAAAACCCCGCCAAATGCCGTTTCTGTTGTCCCTGTGCGACACGGAAAGCGTCAAGTGTTCGTCATAGTCCGACGGTCTGTTTTTAACGCAAAATAACCGTGAAATCGCAACTGAAAATATCGGTGCGGTTGCGGTCATTATGCGGACATAATACGCGCCATCTCGCAACTCCTCAATCGGAATTTTTACAATAAACCACCTAAAACCTCGCGCATCTACTGTCAATAACCCTGCGTTCACTTGCATTGCGACCCTCTGTTGCGGAGTTACGATATCAGCACGATACGTTCTGCCATCATTATCTGCACGAAACAAAAACGGCACAAACTCCGACTTCGACTTGTAGAATGTTTTTGTGAAGTCATCATAAATTTCCCACGGGCTACGCTTTCGCAGTTCTCGTGTGAAATCAATTGGGTTGTATCGTGGAATTTGTATCATTATGCTGCTCCGTTTCTCAAATATGCTGTTATTTCGACCTCCTCAAGCCGTTCTGTGGTTACTACATTGCAAACTATCGCTGGATATTCTCTGCCGTCGTATTCAACGACAATATCTTGAAGTATGCTTACATCTCTGAAATTCGCAAGTGTCGTAAATCGAATTTCCATTGGCGTGTAATCAAATCCAGCCAATGGCACAATCTCTTGTTTTTCCGAAAGGTTATTGCTGCCATCTAAATGTGGCATTGACGAAATCATTTCATTTGAAATGTTTTCCTCTGCCTGTTTTTCAAGATGTGGGTTTGTGTTCCACACGCCAAAAATCGTGCCAAAATAACGCAAATATCGCTGTAGCATGCGGCGTGGTGAAAAATACACGTTAAACTCACCACCACCAAGCAAATTCGTTGTAACTCTCTGCGTAAACGGGACGTGCTGTTGTGGTCTTTGGTCAATTTGCACGAGCCAAACGTCTTTGTACTGCTGCAAATTATCGCCACGCTGTGGTTGGTTGATGAAGTCGAAATACTGCAACAATAAGCCTGCATAATCAACACGCAAGCTGTCAACAACAAGGTTGAACATGTCGCTTCCGCCTCGCTGGTTTGGTAGATAGGTTATTTTTTCCGTAAATTGCTGTCTGAACAGCGGGTAGTCTATCGACGGCGAATTATAACCAACTTCAACACCTGCAAATATCAAATCTTGCGAGTATCTGAATTGAACATCTTTTACATTTTCCGAAATTCTCAACACATTTCCGCCACCCATTTGAAAACGGTTCTCAAGCGGAATAATCTGCGCGATGTCGTTTCGGTCAAAATAGAACGTGTAGCCCATAATCTTGCACCAATCTTTCATGAATTGGAGAGGTTTTATGGTCGCTTTTGCGCCCTCTACTCCCGTAATCATATCGCCCGACAGTATTCCGTAGCCGACATTTCCTGTTCTTTCAAACGGCCGCTTTACGTAGTTGAAATTTCCTGCACCAAACTGTTTTTCAAACACCTTTTCGATTGGAATGTATGGGGCTGTGAATTCGGGGGTGTTTGCGTTTAGAAAAAAACCAAACTCAACACCAACGCTCCAATAGCCCCAAGAAACAATCCTGTTATTCAAAGCAAACAGCACTTCATATTCTATAGCCGAACTCTCATTAAGCACGTCTGGCATTAATACAGAATAGTGTTTCGAAACGCTTCCATGTCTTGTATCCCATTGTTCACCCTCTAATACAATCTCCCAATTTATACTGCTATACGCCCCATAATTTCCATTCTGATCAATTCTTCTATGCCTTATACCAACAAGCACTCGAAGCTGAGTGGCAGGCGTTCCTGTACCAATCCAGTCTGCTATAATATTTAAATTGCCGGAAACACTTTCTAACTCGTCAATATCTTTTCTTATTGTCAAAAAAGGAAATGGACGAACGTTGCTAAGCGCAGATACATTATTGTCATGAATAACACTGTTCCTGTCCTTGAACATCATGCTTTGCATCAGGACGCCTGCTGGACTTTGAACTCCCACTCCTGTTGCAGAAACCGTGTTGTATAACCTCATGCTTGGAAAACTTACCGTTTCGCTTGTCTTATCAATTGACAAGTCCGCTTCGCATTTATCTTCCCACCATTTCTGCCGTTCGTTCAAAAACAGTCCAAATTCTACGAAATCGCCCCAAACCTCTGTTCGTTCTGGGTAGAATTTTTGAGCGAAAACCGTATCGTAACCCGTTGCCTGCTCATTCAAATACTGTAATTCTACAGTTTGTACAGCGTTTACTCCGTTTCGCAAAAAGTTTCTGCGGATTATTTCCGCTTCCTCGCGAACAAGCCGTATTGTGTCCGCGCTCGCCTCAATATTCCAAGCAACTGGAACGATTGCAGACTTTGATTTGGTCAGCTTTAGGTGCTGGATATTCTCTGGGACATATTCTGAAACGACATCTCTGTCAAAAATGTAACTAAAACTTACGTCAGAAATCATGGTTCTTGTGGGTCGTATGCTTAAAACAACCTCTCCTCTTGTTATTCTTTTACTCACAACTTCTCCGCCACTCAAGTTAAAAACAATATTGTCCGAACTTGGAATCGAAACACGGTGTGTAATTTCTGCAGGAAGTAATAATCTAATTTCAAGCACATCTGGAATTACAGACTGGTTGCTTATTGAAAAATTTAACTGCAATGAAAAACTACACTGACCATCTCTAATTTCATATCTTCCATTTGGTTGAATATTTGTAATAACATCTGGGTTTAACTGAACATTTGGCCTCCAATTATTATTGACCGCCGAACGCATATTACCTCTTAATATGAACCTAAATCTTTCCATTTCGTTACATCCATTTGCTCAAAGAGCGGTTAATATACGTTGTTTTTGACTTATCAGAATTTACAGCCTCTAAAATACCGTGACGGTTGAAATTGAACATCTGAACAGCCTTATTTCGCTTCATTATTTCGTCCATCTTGTTGTAATCAATCGCTGTTGTGCTGGTGTTTTCAACGTGCTGCTGGTATTTTTCAATGCTTGGGAAAATTGTTGTTCCTGGCTCAAAGTCTGTAATTGTCGGCTTGTACGCAACGGCGACTTCGCCCGTTTTCGATACAGCGACTTCGGGACGGACTTCGCCCCATAATCCCAAACCGCTGATATTCGTTCCGCCTTTTTCGTATCTTGGAATACTTTGCGAGGCAATCAAACCGATTTGCACCGCACCGGTTGCTCCAGCGAGTATTGAAAGTGGAATATTCGGCAATGCTGTTGCGATCGATAGTGCGGTTTGAATTATTGCTTGTATCAAAGCCTGTCGCTGTTCGAGTTTCGCTTGTTCGTAACGCAATTGAGCCTCTTTTTTTGCAAGTTGCTCCTCTGCCTTTCTGCGCTCGTCTGCCATGCGGATACGCTCCGCCTCACGGAGAGCGTCTGACATTACAGCGTTGCGCATATTTTCCTCCTGTTCGCGGAACATATCGTTATTAGCCTGTCTAATCTGTCGCAAAGCGTCAAGTTCGCTTTGTACTCGGCGAATATTGACCGTGAAAGCAGCATCGACAACATCGCGGCCGAGATTTATCAGTTCGCGTGTCAACTGTTCCGCCTCACGGCGTTCAATGTCGTTAATGCGGATTTTTTCGTTGAGTGTTTTTAGCTCGTTTTTGCGTATCAATTCATGCAGTCGGTTACTCAACTGTTCACGCTTTTCAGCGGTTAAATTCTCGGATTGCAAAGCGAGTTCCAACTCGGCCATATACAACCGGTTTGTTTCTTTGATAAATTCAACCCTTTTTCGTTGGATTTGCTCCTCGACAACCTCTCGGTTTTCGGCGTTCAATCGCATTTGTGCAATTTCAACCTCGAAAGCGTGTTGCCTTTCGGCGAGTTCGCTGCGCAAATAAAATTCATTGCGAGCAATAACATCTTGCGTAAACTGCTCTTGTAGCGCAAGACGGCGGTTGTGAAATTCTTTGTAAATCAATTCCACGTTTTCGCCTGCAATTCTCGCTTTTTCAATCGCCAAAGCCTGCTCTTTGTCTAATTGCGACATTGAAATATCAAAAAATTCCTGCGAAAACCCACGCAAACGCTCTAATTGCAATCCGTAACGGCGGATTTGCTCCTGTTGTAACTGTTGCCCACGCTCAACCTCTAATTGCGCCAACTCCAGCGCAAGACGGCGGTTGATTTTGATGATTTCACTCGCTCTGTTTTCATCGTAACGTGATATTTGCCTATTGAGTTGAGCTGTCATTTTTGCCAACTTCACACGGTTTTCGTGTGTGTTTTCAAGCGATTTCAAAATGTCGATATCCTTTTGTATCGATATCCTCGCTTCACGGACACTGTTTGCTTCAGCCTCACGGCTCAAACGCTCACGCTCTCGGGCTTCCTCACGGCGGAAGTTTCCGAGCTGCTATT
>Ga0209755_10007546_pt1 | contig 11765 bp, 9 predicted proteins | sample TergutCo191P1_FD_187301 | JGI IMG/M metagenome (GOLD analysis project Ga0209755, IMG submission 187301) | Cornitermes sp. P1 segment gut microbial communities from Petit-Saut dam, French Guiana - Co191P1 (SPAdes) (version 2) | ecosystem: Host-associated > Arthropoda: Insects > Digestive system >...
GGTTGCCCGAAACATGTTGAGCAACTATTAGAAGAGAAATAAAGAATACAAAAGGTGACATCTAGTTGGTTTTTCTTATCCACACTTAATCGTTTAATCAGCGTATCTACCAACAAACGCACTTAATAAAAAAATTCATAACAACTATCGAAACCACAAAATTGCAGACTTCCAAACTTTTCGAAGTTTTCAAGAAGTTGTGTTCTTCATACTTCCTGCAATAAATATTCCTGCTCCTGCTCCTGCTCCCTGTTCAGTACACTCACAGACGAAACATTTAAACCCGTTCTGTGTAGCACATATCCAGAACAACCAATTTCAGACCGATTTAGTTTGTGCCTTTCAGCCTACATCTTATTTAACAATGCGGGTTTCTCTTCAAATTTATCATTTTATAATTACCACAGTCAGAGGAATCAGTTTAAATACGCAGTTTAGCCTTTAAAGCGCTGCAGTTACTTCATACGCCATCAGATTTAACAGGCAAAAATTAATATTTTTCCCACAGAGTTTGGGGCTATCTCAATGTTTTGAATGGATCTCAGAAGAACGCCATTGCTGATGGTCTAGTCCTGACGCATATTTTAATAAACCCTTCATTCCTTTTGAAATTTCACCAGGTTTATGTGAGAGCGTCAGTGTAATTTTACTGATGTGCGTAAGAAGTGTAGAAATTTACTGCACTTATTTTTACGAAAACATTAAGCACTCGACGAATACGTGTGAGCAGTTTCTGCACAGAATTAATCAAAATGGCACAAAAAGTAGAAAATATTTCAAAATGTCCTTACACACCCTTCGGTAAACTATGGCATTTACTGCGTCGATTTTCACTGAAGTCTCAATTATTCAACGAAATTTTGTGCAAAACGTCTGTAGTACCGAATTTACCCAAATCAGTCCCTAAATTGGCAAGCACGGGCAGAAATTTATTTACTCCCCGACGAAAAGTATGATGTCCGTGAGCCGATATTTATGAAACGCAAGCTTGGTCGACAACTTGTTGCAACGAATTATTGCACCAAATTTCACGTGAATCCTACAAAGCTTTATTCGCTGATGTTAGGTGAAAGACAGACAGATGGAAGGATGCGCTCTTTACAACGCACAACACAAACTGATTTTTATAACAACGATGCATCTTGTTTACTGTGCGGTAAGAACTGAATCTTTAGTTTCTGCACGATTGACCGAGACATAATTCAAGCGGTTAGTCGCCGGCCTCTCCCGCGGAGGCCCAGTTTCCATCCCAGCTCAATCTACGTGAGATTCTTGGTGGATCAAGTAGAAATGGCACAGGGTTTTCTCCGAGTACTTTGGCTTCCCCTGTCAGTATAATTCCAGCAAGGCTTCATACTCATTTTTATCCACATCTTACTTTTATCAGAAGGACAAACGGGCGAAGCCTGGGAACTTTCCAAAAAGCAAGGCTTTTTTCAAAACAGGAGAGCAGTGGTTAAAAGTTACTTACACGTTATTTAAGCACCTTCAAATCATCCCTCGAGTTCTGTAATTTGTTCTTCTCCAATAATAAGAAATTCGCACTTGTTCATATAAAAGCATTTATGAAACAAACATGCAGAGCATTTTTTTTTTACTGAGGCAGCAATGTGTGCAGTAGAAGTTCACAACACTCGGAAGTAAAGCTTATCCGTCAACATCCAGCTGGCAAGGTTACTCTATCAAAGTAAAGGGCAAATTAATAACAATCGTTTTAACTGTGCCTATAAAGGACGGAATGCATAGTATCCTCATACAGTAACCCATAAAATCACAAGAAAATAAGCCCCAAGGAATTGTTCTTTTTACAACAAAGAACAACAATGAGTACTTTTTCAATATTCATCACCCACGACCACAACCGTTATATACAAAAGCAGGTAAAACTTAAATGCATTTTTATCTTCAGTTTTGGCAAAACAAACACAGAAGTTAACCAAAGACTCATATACATTCAGTTATGGCCATACTGAAATGCTGTTATTCTGTATACTTCACCATTTTTCATGTCCTATGACGACCAAATGTGAAACACAAATTGTTCTCTTTCACTCCTTGGTGTTAGGAAGTGTTCATATTACACATGTCACGTCATTGTCCCTATTGGAAAGACAACGAAAACCATAATATCAAGTATCAAAAACCTTTTTATCTGTTACATCAGATGACCATTTGAGTGTTGTTAATAAACGTACATCTGCTGTTGACCAATTAAATATGTGTTCATGTCACGTGAACAGAATGCAGGACAATATCAAAAGATAAAGGAAAGCAATAAATCCTTGAAACTGTGACCAAAACGAACAAATCGAATTTGCATTCATAACGAACTCAAGAGCAGATTTAGTTCAAGAAATGCCTGCTACCACTGGGTCCGTAAACTTCTGTCTTCCAGTTTGCTATTAAGATGTAGAGAGATTAGTGTACAGAAATATAACTGTGTCTTGTTTTATATGTATGTGAAACTCGGCCACTTACATTTAGGGAGGAACATAGGCAGAGGGTGTTAGAGAATAGGGTGCTGAAGAGGATATCTGGACTCAACAGGGACGAGGTAAAGGGAAATCGAACGAGGCTGTATAAAGAGGAATTTCACAACCTGTACTCCTCACCAAATATACGATTCGGTCCTGCAGATAAAGAAGAGTGGGATGTCCCGCACATACAGCACGTGCGATGGGGAGGTGGTGTGCATACAGGGCTTTGGTGGGAAAACGAAAAGAGACCACTTGGAAGACTTAGACGTAGATGGAAGGTTAATATTAAAATTAATCTTCGATTTGAAAAGGAAAGTGGACTGAATTGATATTGCTCAAAATAGGGATAAGTGGCGGAATGTACTGAACCTACGGGTTCCATAAAAATCGGGGAATTTCTCGACCAGCTGAGAAACTAGCAAGTTCTCAAGAAAGACTCTGCTCCACGAAGTTAGTTATTTTTGATTCATATATGTTCCGTAGAAAGAATAAGTACGTATCACAAACATAGATGTTATTCCAAACACGGGGTGGAGTTTATCCTCCACGAACTCACTGACGAACTGTAATTTTGGACTTCAAACAGCTGTCAGTATGATATGGAATTCGGAAGAGCTCTCGAAGTGAATCCTGAACAACCTTCATATAAATTTGGGGGATTTTACATTTCTCACCAGACTGCCTTCAGTCCTGTCCCAAAATAACTTCTTTTCCATATGAATTCCTTGTAATAAAGAGATTTTAGATTCCCCTTTTACGTAACCATTCCGGATATTTAAAATTACTGATAGGTAATTGCGTGCAAAGGAACGGATGCAAGTGCATTTAAACACACTAGTATTGTGCTTACCTTTGCACAATTGCTCTGTTGGGGCACACAACCATTTATCACTACACCCTGCAGCAAAACTACAACGACAAAGCAGCACGCGCATGCGGGATTTCATATGCTCTGTGCTTTACAATTACTTGCTTCACCAACTATAGCTTATTGTAATACGTGGCAATATATTTAGGTCCATTTGTTATGTTCTTGGATCATTACTTACTTAAAATAACACACTGTGGCCCCAGATTTACGACATAAATCTGCTAGCCCATAATTTAAACGTTAGTTTTAATTACTTTTTTTCGTGTTGACAGGGGGAGTGAGGCGGTCTGCTTGATGTGAAGGCCGGACTGCATCTGCTTTTGCCATGGCATCGTTTAATTTGCTGCAATGTAAATAATCAATTCAGAGTGACATTTTGATTTGCGATTTGTGATTTTATTAGAGGAGAAGAGCCGGTGGCTCTAAAGCACGAACCAGAAAATGTCCTTGTGTGGAACCCTTCTTTCTTCGGGAGAACATCGTGTGTGTGGGAGTATAGCACGGTGTTGAGAAGAATATCTGAACCGGAGAGGGTAGAAATTGTAGGACAGTGAAAGAAACTGCATATTAATGAGAACCGGATTTTGTACTCTTCAGCACTTATTAAACTTAATAGGGTGACAAATAATGAGGATAAGCGAGAACAGTAGCACCCAAGGGAGAGAAGATAAAAGCGCAGAAAATCTTCGCACTTCCGGAATGTTTCGCAGCGTATATTGGTAGATATTTACCGACGTTTCGGGACAACCTATCGGAAGATTGGACCTATAGATTGTCCCGAAACGTCTGTAAATAACCACCAATCTACTATTCGTAACATCTTAAAAGGATGAAGATCTCATTTACACGTCGGCGGAAGCCTGAAATCACGCACATGCAGAGAACTGGAATGTCCGAGGGCTTCAGTACACATCGCCACGTGGGAGGACCTAGGCGCATAAGGCATTGATACTAGATGGAGTTGCTAGGCTAATGTAGCGCTCTAAGCATTTTACTCCCACGAAAGGGCATGGGGGAGGCTCCCAAACCGATGGGCCTCGCAGCCGGTAGAAAGAGCAGAGTCCGGGCCAGCCGAGAACTGCAACACAGTTTCTAGACCGAAGTCACTTACTGTGTTTCAAACGGAAACAAAATCTTAGCTTATAAAATCCAAGGTTCGCAAGGTGACGAAATAAAATTAACGGACATCGGCCTCACCTGCAGGCGATAAATATGCCCTCCACATCCACAACATGGCCTGAAGTGGAGAGTGAGAATTCATGTTCATGTTATTACTGCCACTCAGTTTCCGATAACGGACGCACATCCTGAAACGCCACTTGTGTTATAATATTGACAAGAATATTTTCCGCTTGAAGAATAGGATTCACATTCAGCAGCTCATATATAATCAGTGTAGCAGCACGTTGCGTTCCAGACATGTTCAAGGTGCTGTGGATGTTTGTGGCATTTGTTGGTGTTTGTGTAGAAGATACGTGCGCAGACGCTTAAACTGATTAAATGAAGATGCACTTACTACTAGAACTGACTGACGTACTGCAAATAAGACGGTATGGATTAAGATACGAAATTCGTTTTGGTGTTTCAGAAGTGAGTCTGGAGAGATATTCAACTTTTTTTGTCTGCTTTACAGCGTCTAGTACGATGGTTACATTTGGAGTCCAGATGACACTAGTCAAAAGTGTTAATAGGTATGAACCAACAGTGACAGTCCTTACATCGAGCAATGTGATACTATCCCACATTCTCGACGCAACTATCAACACGGTGAAAATAAGTACAATGCAATTCCTGAAAATGTTTACAAAAGCCGCAGCACTGCAGGTGATGAAAGATATTTGTACGCTGCATTAACTTGCTAATTATGTAACTATTAAGCGAGGCAGAGTACAAATATTCAATTCCTCGTACCTCTTTCTTTCTTTTTTTCTCTCTGAGTTTATTTTACTTTTTCCGCCTTTCATTCTCACTTTATTTTCCTCACTTGCTTTTCTTTCGTTGTACGGTTTCCTTTCTTCTTTCACCCTTCGTTCCTTTCGATTGCTTCCTCTCTTTTGTCCTTTTAACGTTACATTCTCACATTTGACAGATTACACTTCGCAAGTTTCACCCTCTTCAATAATTTTTTTTATGAAACAAAAGGCAATCCTAACTTCAAGTCATAGTCAAGTTATACACCCCGCGAACTAAGAACGTATGACGTTCAGCACCACACTCCCTATAAGTCACGGCGTGATTTTTGGCACGGGATTGGCGGATCCCTTACTAGGCAGGAACACGCTGTATGATCAGGGGCACAAAGTCATACATAAATATAAAATCCATACGTATATTAGAATTAAGAGCAAATAAAAATGTATTCCCAAATTTAGCCCATTTTCCACTGACCACAAAGCTTTCGTTCTGAAAAATTCACATGTTTTTAAGTCTCTCTTTAGGCAGAACCCATTATAAGCCGCATAACCTAATAATGTGGCAGGAGATTAGTCTACTTCAAGCAAGCCAGTGATCCTCCGTAACCGACTGGAATGGCCCAAGGAAGTGGTCTAAAGCGCTAGACGATGTTGCTTTCTTTCTCTTCGTACTTTCAATGCCGTACGAGATTTCACGCAAGATTTCGCTTTTCAGTAGCTGAAATAAACAGGTGTTATTTCATAACGACAACAAAACACGGTTAAATCCTAACTTCGGGCATCAACAACAAGGATTCAAAGGGACCCATATTCCATGACAAAATGAGATACACCCAGAGTAGAACTAGGCAGCCTGAAACAACTGCACTGTCGAATGTATTTCAGTCTCACTACTTAACGAAAGCTCTGCAGAACTACTGAGCAAGTTACTGTACAAACGGAACACTGGTGTCCTTGAGGGCGGTCGAACAGGTTGATGTAATGGTAACGATCGAAAGTGGGAGGTACTTGGTTTGAATTGCAACCAGACATCGGGGTATTATTTTCTAGCGCCCTCATCCATTCACCAGACTAATATTGACGAAGTATATCGCAATGGTCTGTAGCTGCCTTCTTCCCGAGTTCTGCCCACTTGCCATTCAGTATCATCTCCGTAACTCACCGGACTTCATGTAGTCACTGTTGTTACCTACTCCAGAAATCTATCAATCCCAGAGGTAGTTTGGAAAGACAGAAAAAGTTTTCGGTTATACAGATGATATATGGAACAATTTTAAATCCCTATATAATGTTGTCCAAACAGCAGGGAGAAAACGAATGGTCATGAAAGGCCTGGACAATGGGTAACCCAAAGCAAAATCAGAGCAAATGCCTCCTATGTACATGTTTAGATCAGAATATCCACACAAAAATTTCGATTTAAATATATGAATATCAGGCGACGGTTCGTGGTACATCGCTTGAAAGTGTGCGTTCTGCCTAATTCGCCTGTACTAATAGAAATTTTCCACTGGCAAAGAAGGAACTTTTCCTCTCTCGTGCCATTTTACCAGAGCACTGCTCCAGAAGAACATAAGTGCTTCCTTTGTATATTGGCTTGTTTCCCTGCTTTTTATTTACTACTATGTCGTATCTTATGATAGCAAATATTACCTTCTTTTATTTCTGTATTCCCTCCTCTCTCTTCCCTTATTGATTTTCTTTCATTTTCAATACTGGTCTTCTAATTTCTCTACAATCTGTAGTATTTTTGTTCTTTTAATTATAACCATAATTCTATGTCACGTAATGTTTCCATCTGAAAAGGCGTGATGAGCTAACCGGTTTATCAGACAGCAAATTTACGACCGATGTGCGCTTACTGTCCCGTACAGGCTCTGATGTGGACAGATCTATCCAAACGCTTAGCCGAGGAATTTGTGAGAAACCAAGCGCTTTGCCTCCATCACAGTTATCACGCCGTTAACTATTCTGTCGTTGGTGCCAAGATTTTCAAAGCAAAGGAATGCATTTGGGAGTCCTCCACTGCAATAAATAACAACACTTGGCACCCACTTCACTCCTAACGTCTTCTCATCCAGCTTCAGGAAAATTAATATAATGCTTCAGATTTGTTTTATATTTAGTACGCTTAAACCACGTATCATAGCTCCTGCACTGCTGTTAGTTTCCTTACTTGAACTTAAGCAAGACATGAACAAACAGAAGTATGTAGGATCGCTGATGGACCAGGTCGCTAAACTTTGGCACAAGGAAGAACACGCGTCTGAACATTTGGTTTAAAATCACCAGCCGACGACGTACCTAACATTTTTTTATTTGCAGGTAAAGAGAATAAAAACTACGGGCTGGTTACGAACTCGGTGGCTGCTCTCAAGAACTGGCCCCGAACTAATCCTTTACCCTCTAGTACGGTGACCTCCAAAAGTCCACACTTTTTTCTATAATTTTTTCACAATTATATTAGCAGCAAGCGCGTTAAAAAGCATATAACATGGCTGCTGCTTTTGCATGTGAGTGTAGTTCCGAGCAGTATGGAAAATAAGAGCAAACGCGAATCAATATCAAGAATTTCGATACACGTTTCCATACCCGGGGGAAAATAAAATATTTCCTGTAGAAAGGAGAACCACCCCAAGCACTATTCGTGAGAGATGATATCTTCAGTCGGCTGGATTCTCTCAACACACAAGGAGAAACTTTTCTTTTCTCTTTCGCATCACAAAACGTGACATCTTCGCAAAATCATGGCTCTTCCAAACCTGCAGCGACTGAACCGCCCGTCCCTCGTAGAAGGGGGCTTCTTATCATTTCATTCTCCCATCTTTATATATAGGCCTACACACCCGATACATACATTCTCCCGAGTTCCGCAGAATGTAGCCATTTCAAAAACATTTCTTTTAGACGGGCAAACAGCAACATTCTACTGTTTGTAATACAAGACTTCTGTACAGCAAACTGTAACATTCTACTGTTTGTAATACAAGACTTCTGTACAGCAAACTGTAACATTCTACTGTTTGCAATACAAGACTTCTGTAAAGCAAACTCTAACATTCTACTGTTTGTAATACAAGACTTCTGTACAGCAAACTGTAACATTCTACTGTTTGCAATACAAGACTTCTGTAAAGCAAACTCTAACATTCTACTGTTTGCAATTCAAGAATTCTGTACAGCAAACTGTAACATTCTACTGTTTGCAATTCAAGACTTCTGTTCAGCAAACTGTAACATTCTACTGTTTGCAATACAAGACTTCTGTACAGCAAACTGTAACATTCTACTGTTTGCAATACAAGACTTCTGTAAAGCAAACTGTAACATTCTACTGTTTGCAATACAAGGCTTCTGTACAGCAAACTGTAACATTCTACTGTTTGCAATACAAGACTTCTGTAAAGCAAACTGTAACATTCTACTGTTTGCAATTCAAGACTTCTGTTCAGCAAACTGTAACATTCTACTGTTTGCAATACAAGGCTTCTGTACAGCGAACTGTAACATTCTACTGTTTGCAATTCAAGAGTTCTGTACAGCAAACTGTAACATTCTACTGTTTGCAATACAAGACTTCTGTAGAACAAACTGTAACATTCTACTGTTTGCAATACAAGACTTCTGTACAGCAAAATGTAACATTCTACTGTTTGAGATACAAGACTTCTGTACAGCAAACGAATATACAAAAAGTCGCCGAAACGTCAGCATCTTCAACAGCAGCAGTCTGAATCTGTTCTTGGATTCTTGCCACTATGACAATTAAAGGTATCGCTCTGCCTCTATACCAAACGGGGTTGCTAATCTCCTGAGCTTTATTTAACTATGACAGAACAGCTTCGAGATTAGGTTCCCAGGTTCCTTTGCTTCTTTGGGGGTTTTCTTTATTAATACATTTCTGGTTCTACAGCATTATTTTTGGTGGCTGAAAGAGATTTCGTTCTCATTTCTAATATCGTTCACAGGAAACTCGCTTATAACGCTTCTTTTTTCTCATTCGTTTTTTTATTGCGCTGTAAATTCGAATCCACGAAAAGTATCCTACGTGTATGAAACCACTGGACTTTAATGAATTTTGAGCTGGATATTCCCTACTACAGTGCATTTTGCAGACCCATAAAGCTTCTAAAATTTGCTTTCTTTAAGGCCACATTAAATTCCCCGTATTTTAAAAACTGTTTTTCTTCATAAATAATTAAAAATTATTACCTTTCAGTTACGTTTGTTTTGTGCTTGTGTATGCATTAGAAGCGCGTCAAGTATACGTATACGCCATTATTCACAAAGGCTTCTTTTCATATGTTCCTTTCTTTCAAAAATTTCAGTCTATCTTTGCATTTGAAGAAGATATTCTCATGTTGTACGTGCATTAATTAGTTATCCCTTGTTCTCTACTTCCGTCATCATTTGGATACTCTTCCTTCCACAGGCAACAAAATACACAGTTGTACTTCAGGCTACCTTCTTACTAAATTTCATGTGTCGAGCTAAAATTTTCGTTAATTTTTGTCATCATGCAGTCACCACTGCAACACTGTTCATATACTTTCTACCAAGAATTTTCTTAAGAAAATCTGCTTGCTTTTTCGAGATAAATTTCCACTTATATTTCAAAAACCGTAACTTTTGTTTCGCTGTCAGTTTTGTGTTCTCGTGAATCTATGTTAGTGTTAAAATGGTATAAATTAGCATTTACTTCACTGGTGTGGCCTTTGACAGTAGACGATTCGCCCCACGTTCCGTGAAAATCAGTCACATATGCTTCAAAAGATGAAAAGAGGGCGTATACACACACACACACACACACACACACACAGAAACACATACGGTTTTGGTTTCCTAAACCTTAAAAAAAATTTCCATCTTGAGGCCCGAAAAAAAGGGAGAGGGTTGAGCTAAAACAGCTTTCACTGACAAGTGATGTTTAATCCTACTGGATCAATTCTTTCAAAAGTTTTCTCACTAACGTCTCATATCTAAACAATGTATACCCCAAATTTTTTGAAAACAATTCCGTTTGTGTTAGGTTCAGACTAATGTGTGACTTCACAACACACTATACTTTACGTTGGTCAGTAAACGGATGGACTGACGTAAGTTTGTCGACTGTGTTGCCTTACGGGTTAAACAGGTGCAGAATTTGTAAATGGAATTAGCCCAACTTACCTACAGCCCTAATAATTATTTATCAACGATGCACCAATTTTCCAAAAGCTAAACTCCACCCCAAAATTCTAGGCGCCACATGGGTGATGTCAAGCAAGTTCGATAGTGAGGGCCGAGAAATATTAGGTGCAAACAAAAGAAATGTATTCGCCCGGGAAATCTGGCGAAATTGTGCATCATTGTCAATGATGTGAAAGTTCTGCCACATCATCTGCTGCATTTACAGCTATATTACCTTTTTTAATAGCCTAACGTTTAGCCGCACGCGCTTTAAAGCTGTTTCGTTGGAGCTGTTAATATTGCTTGTCGTCAGTGTAAACAGAATCTCACTAGAATGCGCTCTCTGGACTTGCTGTTAAAATAAGGTCACTTTTTTATCAGACCTCTTCGGGGCGTCCCGATGTGGTAGAACATCCATAGTAATTCATAGGAAAGGCATGCAATTTTTATATTTTGCTGCAGCAGACATCAAGTAGTCCATAATATTGATACAAAAAAAAGTAACGCTGCAGAAATTATGTACCGAATCGTTTGTTTTATTTTCAGTTTGCTGTGAAATAGAGGCGAACAAATCTTTAGGCGAAACGCTTGGAGTGAAGAGACCGCGAGGGAAATTTGGACATAGATCGGAACATAACTTTATAATGGGCCTTGAGTACACGCAAAGTGGTTTTGTAAATTTAGACTGGATCCTGGTGTAGCACAGTGTGAAGTGAAGGCTTTTGTCAAGCTGACGATGAACTTCGGGGTTCCCTAACGACAAGGAGTTTTTAATCTGAGCGTTTGTTATCTACCTAAGGTAGTCTCCAATTTATGTTAGGTACACCGGGTGTGTAGTATATTTGTAATATTCTGTAGGCCTACTCCAAGGATTTTTTATTCAGTCCCTCCCGCTGCCAACATGTCAACATTGATGTTTGTTGGACCGTGCATCATTGTGATAACTAAAGAGTAAAAACCAGCAAGATACCACTTATTATTTTATTGTACTTTTTATAGGTTCAACATGTTTCGGGCACTACTATACCCCATCATCAAGAGCTCGCGACTATAATGTTGATTACTACATTGGTCGTTTCGTTCTTAGTTTGCTGTATGTTGGAGGATAGGTGCGGTTAGGCTGGAGTAGTGTCCGGGCTGCAGCCTGTAGGCTTCAGTCAGGACACTACTACATCCAGCCTAACCGCACCTAACCTCCAACCTACAGCGAACCAAGAACGAAACGACCAATGTGGTAATCAACTTTATAGTCGCGAGCTCCTGATGATGGACATAGTAGTGCCCGAAGTATGTTGAGTCTATAAAAGGTACAATAAAATAATAAGTGGCATCTAG
>Ga0209755_10007547_pt1 | contig 11764 bp, 8 predicted proteins | sample TergutCo191P1_FD_187301 | JGI IMG/M metagenome (GOLD analysis project Ga0209755, IMG submission 187301) | Cornitermes sp. P1 segment gut microbial communities from Petit-Saut dam, French Guiana - Co191P1 (SPAdes) (version 2) | ecosystem: Host-associated > Arthropoda: Insects > Digestive system >...
TAGACGCTCGTAGTCTTCAGCCATTAGTCTGGCAAGCAAGAATTTGATACTGCCTGTGGTTAAAGAATCTAATGATTGCAAATCTGATTGTGGTGTAGTTAACACTTGGAGAATAACATCAATCATTTGGTGAAACAAATTCTGAAAATGGTTTAAGTTCATTTCTGACACCTTTTTCATCAGGTCACTGAAGACAAAAAGGAATGTAGCAGCATTTCATGAAGGGCATTGCTGAGGCCCTTGAAGTAACTCCATGAAGCAGAGTCTTTGAGAGCTAGTAGTTTCTCAGCTGGTCAAGAAATTCCCTGTGTTCTATGGACCCCAAAGTTTCATTACCATGTTCGCAAGAGTCCACCACTTGATTTTATCGTTAATACATGAATCCAGTCTGTGCTCTGATGTCATGTTTTCGTAAGATTTGTTTGAGTATTATCCTCCTGTCTATGACCTGGTCTTTCAGGTGGTTTCTTTTCATCAGATTTCCCCACCAAAGTCCCATATGCATTTATCTTTTTGCTAATATGTGCCACATTCCCTGCCCATCTCATCGCTCTTGATTTGATTACCTGAATAGTCATCGCTTTGGCCCACACAGCTAATAATTCTATGACTCTTAGGTGTAAATTTTTTTGGTGGAGTCTTATGTCAATGATTGTAGCCTGCTTTCTCTTCTGATTGAAATTGTCATGAGTGTTATGGAATGCGTGTGCTAGAAGGTACAATAAATTTGTGTGACTGATACCTGTTGATAACTAGAAGTGAAAGAAAGCATTCAGCTGGAAACTTCTGTTATTCCATGGCTTCACTATCTGTCAAGAAAGACCTTATTAAGATGTAAGGTCTGCAAAATCCAGGGGTCCACAAGTTTTCCAGAAGTCTCAGTACCACATGAAAACTGTAGGTGCCCGAAGAGTGACGTGAGGCAAGTTTAGTACTGAGGACCCACATATATTAGGTGCAAATGTACAATATATAGTCGCCCGGGCAAACTGGAGCCCAGGATCTGTGCACCTCTGGCATTTCAAGACTATTGTGATCTAAGGCATGCTGTACTATAGGGGGAAAATGGGCAGTACGTATTCCATTTATTCTGCTCCAGTGTGCGGAAAGCTTGCTGTAACACTATGGGATGCAGATTCATGATAAACTAAAAACTCTACATTTTCTTTCTTTCTTCTGTGTTACAGTTCCGTGTGGAGTCCATGATGCTTCGTCTGGCTAAGCCTCTTAATTATGTACCAGTTTCCCCCAGCATTCAGCAGAGAGCCAGAATGAGGGCACCAGGGTCATTGCCCCTGATAATGGAACCTCATTCCAGGTATTGGTCATACAGCAACTTCACACTGCCCTGATGCAGCCTGTTAAGTCTGCAGTGTCACAAGTCTGTTATCTTTGCTTCATGAGCTGCATTTGTTTGGAAACCTCCCCACCATGGGTACTTTTTGTAACTTCATCAGCAACAGTATGACTGTCATTAGGAATTGCAAAACCAGAATTAGCAGTAGTGCCATTCATCTTAGACCCTGAAATTCTGTATGATGATAGAGAAGAATGCAGCTTTTATTCAAGTGATTTTTCCTTCAGAAAATATCCACCCATGACAGAAGTGGTATTGTTGCAACTAAAAATATTTATATGGAGAGAAAGAGCATTTAATGTTTCCCACCAGAAATTTGTGCCCTGTGTTGATATATAACTTCTGTATGCATGGTGAAAGAAACGCTACCGTAACTATGAGACCAGTATTGTGCATCATTTGTGCCAGTTTACATATTTTGATAGAACTTATTATGTGAACAGGAATTAACACCTGATAATATTCCTTTATTACCAAATGTAAGTTCTGTTTGCTGTAATTCATTGTAAGGTCTCTTCTGCATGTATGACTACATGCAGTGGAAATCTGTTACAGCGACAGTTTGCAACAGGAGAAATTTATACTTTAATGAATAGTCGACTTGTGTAGGCAGTTTATAACCTCTAAATATACAAATTGCTTCCATTACCAAATGGAGAATATTTGTGGCTAGTGTAGCTGTAGTTTTTACTCAAAAGCATTGCAGAGCTTTGCCTCTAGGAAAATGACTAGGTTGCAGAAATTGTGTGTTTGTTTTTCACTGTCCTTACTGATCAGTGAGTGTTCCATGATGTATCATGTACTACTACGCTGCTGCTACTACCAGCATCGTCACCACCTGTTGTTGCTGGTGGTGGTAGTGGTGGTGGTGGTGGTGGTAGCTGTGGTGGCTTAATCAGACTTCTCAACATGTATGTACTGGGAGACCTACACTTCACCTAGATTGTCAGTGGGATTAGGCTTAGTCAGGGGAAGGAAATTTACCTTATCCCCAGAGGTCAAGAGGCGAAGAGGTTTGTCCTAGGAATTTGCATACTGTGTGATACTTTTGTAATAGTACTGCTTTTTGTGCCACTCTTAAGATGTTTTTGGTTAAACCTATATTCTCTAGACAGTTTAGGAAATTTTTGGTAACCACTTCTTCCACTGAGATAACTAAGGCTATGTCCTGCATGGGAGTGACCAGTGTGCATGCACTTCCATGTGTGTGTGGACAATTGACATTTTTGTGTCCTACATAATGGCAACCAGCTAGTAGCACAGTGTCATCACTGAGAGTGTGCAGTCCATTTCTGCTGGAGAATAGTGCCTTAAAATTTAGGTGATGTGGAGAGGTGAAGCAAACATGACATATTTAAAAACCGGTTCAGTTAGGGGAATTTCATCACCTCTCTAATGAGCTAAGGAAACATCCCACCAAATTTTTGGAGTGCTGCAGAATGTTGCATTCAGCATTTGATTATAGAGTGCAGGCTATATGAAAGCACATTTCACACAGCTCAACAAATTCTCAGACAACAATATACATGGAAGAAAGACTCTTACACTAAGGTAAGTCAAGCATGCTGCACATTTAACACACATTATTCATTTCCGTGATGGAGCCAGTTTGGTTCACTTGAAGTATGCTACATTTTTAATGACTCAAATACAGTGGTAGACAAAGTAGTACATGTGGCAAGATTAATGTAAATGCATTATCATGATTATACAATTTACAGTAGCTGTAATACGAATGAATGAATACCAGGTGTCTGTGGTCCCTACTATAGCAAACTTGTAAAAGCAGTTGCTGTACATTTTACATCTAATTATTCTTGGCATCACGCTAGTATGTATATGATTCTGTAGGCCAAGCGTCATTAAAATTGTTTGATCTTGAGGCTGAAGATGAAGCTGAAGAATGAAGCAACTTCTTTTATAGTGCGCTGATCTCATCCGCCAACATGTTTTGGAACTGTGACCTCAAAAATAACTTTTTTTTTATGGGAAGCAGTTGTTTCATATACTGAAGTATGGTCCCTTAAGAAATTTAGGTCCTCAACGTTGTCCTCCACTTGCTTAATAATCCACTTAAGTTTCCTGTTCTCTTAAGTTACCATTTCATCCTGATAGCTTAGTGTAAACTTCCCTGTCTTGTCTCTTTGGAGCCCTCACATGCACAGTTAGAGCAGGATCCTGTATTTCAGAAGTGGCATCCTCTGAAAATGCTGATTCAACCTTATCTTCCTGGCTTTATGATTTCTTTGTCCTGTGATTGAAATCAGTGTAAATGCAGTATTGCCTGACATCTTTCCAGGCTCCATCACATTTATCAGAAACTGAAGTGCTTCGAAATGTATCCATCATGGTGTCTGCAGTGGAGCACTGTCTCCTAATCTAGTCTTATCCTTTTTTATTTATTTTTATTTTATTTATTTATTTTTTAATTCCTTTCTAAAGTTATCCTTCGGCCTTTCCATCTTGCCTTCGCCACCTTCTCTGCAAATACAGTAAGTATTTCGTTTACCTTATTAGTATATGTACCCATTGCAGGGACCTTAGAATAGGAATTTCTGTCAGGCAACTTCCATTCTTGATGTGTGTAAGTAAATGTGCCATTCCATCTATGATCAAAGAGACAACCTGTGCCATATGGACCACTCTACAGACAACATATACCTTCTTGAACAGAAGAAATAATTAAAGAATTTGCAGAAGCCTTCAAGGAATTTTTGAAATTGCAATGTTAAGTACAGATGGATAGCACATGATCAAATGCCCTCTGACCTCTGGCAGCTAATATTTTAACTACATACAGTACCATTCCATTGTTCTGCAGGCTGTTGTGGACGCAGATCTTAAATTTGTAACTGTGGAATTAGGAGCCTTTGGTAAACAAAGCAGTGGTGGAGTTTTCTGATACTCAGGTCTGTATCAGAGATTGGAAACACCAAGTTTGAAATTTCCTGAAGATACAGTTTTGCCACACAGTGAAATTATATTACCTCACGTTTTTGTTGGTGATGAAGCATATCCCCTAGCAACCTACTTTAATGAAACCATACAGCAGAAGAACATTAGACGCAAGTAGAGCAATATTTAATTACAGACTGTCATGTGCTCGTGTTGTAGACTGTGCTTTTGGAATTTGTGCTTCAGAGTGGAGGACTATGGACAAAGCCATTGAAACAAAAGTAGGCAGACATGGAAACTGAAGTGCGTAGCTTTACTGCACATTGTTATCATAGACATTTAGGGTTTGCATGACTCTTCATCAAAGATTGTGGCAGCCTGAATGCAAGTGACGGTACATAGCTCAAAAATCCAGAATACATTAACTTTGTTCCCACTTCTGCAAAATGAACGTGAGAACTATTTTGTGAATTTTTCAACAGTCCAGCTGGTTGTTTACTGTGGCAAGAGGAAGCTATTGGAGACATGCAGTAATTCAGGGTCATCATTACACTATTTAATCACATGAACTCAGTTCTGCATATCTGTACACACATTTGTGTATAAACCAAATACAAATGCTATGCAATAGTACTTGCTGCTGATTTTTTGTCTGGGAAAGGTTCCTCCATTCCTTGTCAGCAGAGTCCCTGTTATGGTAGTCTTTAATTTTATGATCCCAAAGTGCTGGTCTCTTACAAACCTCAAAAATTAGAGCCTCTTGTCATGAAAGACATGAAATCAAGATGTGCAATTATTGCTGCTTGTTAGCTTTTGCCCTCACCAGATCAACACTGCTCATAAAATGCTTGTCCACCACCTGCAAAGCCTCAGTTATTACAGTCTGTTTTTCCAATGAACTTAGCAGTACTTTTTTTTTTTAGACCGTGCAGTACACACACGCACCATGGGCAAATACGCTGCCATAACACTGACTACATCCATGTCAATGGACACAATAGAACCATTACTGTAATTTTAGCCAAACACTGTATAAAGCTCCCTGATGATGGAACCCTTGTCATCCAAAATATGTTGGAGCAATTTTAGATACTTTTAATATTTTATAATAATTGTAATTGTATCTATGAATTATATGTTTATACATATGTTGGATAGTAAAGTGTTTTAATGGATAATAAAGTGTTTTAGCAGTACTCCTTAATGCCACTGCCCACATGAGCAACCAGGTAGCAGCAGACAAACAAGCTTGGTCACTGCTGCATACCAGAGAATCTGTTTTACACACTTGCTAACTACACCCTTTCACACAGGACAGCCTGATTTACATACATGTTTCCACTCAAGTGAGTGGGCCGGAAACACTCGAGCATGCTGGTTGCTGGCACACAGGAGATAGCCTAAGGGGCATATAGATACAATGTTAAGCTTCCAGCTATGTGAGATTTGTAGAGCCACATTCTCATATTTTGTAATTCTCTCTGCCGCAGTTTTGGGAAGGTTAGGGGCAAAGGAACTGCTACATCTGTTACAAGTGCTGTTTTTTTCCCCCTCTCTATCGATGAGAACTGTATATCTTATCATTTTTATATATATACAGAGTGGCCCAAAAAAATGTATACACACTTTGACATGAAAAATATTACTCTATAATCGTAACTACTGTATTTATACAAAAGCAAAATTAATATGATTGATGTCCTTGAATTATGAATTATATTACACTCGCACCCTGAAATAGAAATTTCATTTAAATTTATTCCAAAATTATTGATGAGTAAAGAGTATATACAATTTTTGGGCCACTCTATATATGTTATCATTGTCATCTTCCTCCTCTTTTTGTCATCTAAACAACCAGAGTCATGTGTTATTTTGTTCTGTTTAGATTTTACAGTGATCCAGTAATTGTGCTGGATTTTCAGAGTCTGTATCCATCAATCATTATTGCCTACAACTACTGCTTCTCAACATGCCTTGGAAGAGTTGAGAATCTGGGACAGTAAGTTCATTATTATTGCTATTAGGATTTTATTGTAATTATAGATATCATTTTTACTATTTTTGTTGTACCATTGTGTCTGAATCACTGTATTGACTGGCTGTTACTGGATGACTACGTGGTTGGACAATTAAGTTCATAAACTCGCCACCGTGCGCTTGCTGTGGCAGCACTGGACAAAAGCCTTAGTATGGTTTGATGACATTGACATATCAGCATTTCACAGCTATGTTGTTGCTGATCTATGGCAGTCTCTTTCTAAGTGGCATCTATTACTTTCTGTGTGTGTTTTGATGTGCCACAGTGAGAATGTCAGAGCTTGAATTAGAGCAGAGAATGAACATTAAATTTCTTGTTGAACTTGGAAAGAGTGGAAACGAAATCAGAGAGATGTTAGTGCAAGTTTATGGGGATAATGCTATGAAGAAAACAGCAGTTTACAAGTGGGTGAAACGTTTTCTGAGGGAAGAGAAAGTGTCTCTGACAAAGAGAGATCAGGACAGCCAGCAACAAACAGAACTGAAGAAAAAATGCAAAAATTTGTTGTGCATGAAAATCGTCGGCTGACTGTCAGGAGCATAGCAGAGCAAGTGAACATTGACAGAGAAACAGGAAAATCTTAACTGAAGATCTTGACATGAGAAGATGTGTGCAAAAATGGTCCCAAAGGACCTCACCGAAGAACAAAAGCAAAGAAGAGTCACAATTTGCCAAGACCTTTTAGAGAGGCAAGATGACATTTTGGGCCGTGTCATCACAGGTGATGAAACATGGGTCTTCCAATATGACCCTGAAATGAAGCGGCAAAGTGCACAGTGGAAGACTGCCAATTCCCCCCCGACCAAAAGAATTCCATCGGTCCAAATCAAGAGTCAAAACAATGTCGCTAACTTTTTTTGATATTAGAGGGGTTGTTCATTATGAATTTGTACCAACTGGACAAACAGTCAGCCAAGTTTACTATTTGGAAGTACTGGAAAGACTGCGTGAAAAAGTTAGACAGAACTGACTCATATTTTTGCCAACAACTCATGGATCTTGCATCATGACAATGCACCTGCTCACATGGCACTGTCTGTGAGGTAGTTTTTAGCTACTAAACAAATAACTGTGTTGGAACACACTGCCTATTCACCAGATGTAGCCCCCAATGACTTTTTTCTGTTCCTGAAGATAAAGGAAATATTGAAAGGAAGGCATATTGATGACATAAGGAGTAATACAACGGCAGCTCTGAAGGTCATTCCGCAAAGCCAGTTCCAAAATTGTTTTGAAGGGTGGACTAGGCACTGGCATCAGTGTGTATCTTCCCAAGGGGAGTACTTTGAAGGCGACCATGGTGGTATTCAGCAATGAGGTATGTAGCACTTTTACCGCGATGAGTTCGCGAACCTTATTGTTTGACCATGTATGTTCAATTTCTGTTGGGGTGGGGGGGGCACATGCTTTCTTTCTGTGACCCTCCCATCCAGTGGAGAGTGGGGAACTTTCCTTAGAGGTTAAGTTGTTGAAGTGTGAAGCTAGCTGTTCACTCACTGCAGTTGAATATTAGAGTCAAGAATGTGTGGGATTACATCTTCACTCTTCCACCTGTCTTCACGATGTGATGCTTAGTTGGGTACAGAGACCACTTCACTTTCATTGGTCCAGCATTCCTGGATTTGGACTTTCATCTGAAGTGGCTGAATTGTTTATGTATTAAATGTTGTAACTAAAGTATCTACAGTAACGTGGGTTATTAAGTAATAGGTTGAGGTTCTTATGGCAATGCTGCTGAAGATTTTATATCTTCTGTGGTGTTACACTATGTCATTTATCAAATAGTTCCTCATATTTCGAAGGAACATAGTTCCTCATATTTCTAGTAGGCGTTCTTGATGTACTGGAACCTGTAAGTGAAAGTGCTGCTTTCCTTTGAAACTTTGGGAACTATTTACTGAATAACACAGCATAACTTCTCAGAAGACTTGAGTCTCCTTGGTTATTCAGGTTTTTGTTGTGGCTTGTGTGAGGTTTGTGTGTAGTTGAGGGAAACTGCATTGTGTTCTAGAGCAACTCCGTTTGATTTCGGTTGCACCCAGCTGAAAGTTCCTCCTGCACATCTGATAAAATTAGAGAATAATATCAACATATCACCCTGCGGAGTAGCTTTTGTGAATGCTGAGATAAGAAAGGGCGTTCTCCCACAGATGCTGCAAGAAATTCTGGATACCAGGTTAATGGTAATTGTTTTCATTGTTTTTACTGCATGCCAATGTTTTGATGCATACCGTATAGCTATTTCCATACACTGACGACTCTGTTTCTACTGCATACAGGGAGTTTCAGGCGGAATCTACCATAGTTCAAGAGAATCTTCCTTAGGTAAAATTACTCCTATATGCTCAAACATACCTGTATACATTGTTGAATGGTTATGGCAATAATGATGCAAGAAAAATGCGTATGATTTCAGGCTTCCGCCACGAAGTAGTTGAGATCTGTGCTCGACTGTGTTATTACACAGTGAGCAGTGGTAATTTCTTACTGACATTATGGGACAACATATCAGTCCCATCTTCAGGGGACCGATAGGGTGTCCCATAATGTCAATAAGAAATAGTCACTACTTGCTGCTTAATAACTCAGAAGAGTGCAATCTCAAGAAAAATGTGGTCTTCCTGTGGTTCTACCTACTGTACCTGTTTAACATGATGTGTTATATGTACGCTATGCAGGTTTTCCTTGAGCCAGCAGTCAAGACAATCCATGCGGAGGTGGATGTGCTGTGTGCAGTACTTGAAACTCTAAGGACAATGTTTGTGAAACTAGTGCAGGTTTTTTTTTTTTCTCTTAATGTCTTTTATGTCACTCAGATGTTTATTAGATATTAAGTACAGGTGTTAGCATTACAAGATTTAAAAATACCTCCTCATTTTAAAGTGTTTGGCAATCAGTATGTGTATCACATTTCTTAACCTTTACAACGTATCTCGCTATTATCTCTGTAACCATCCAACTTTGGATATAGGTGTTTTGGTTGTATTGGTATAACTTAATCTAAGGAATGTTTCCCTGAAGTGTGACACATTTCTCATGAAACACCATGTATATATCACACACTACTGTTGTGGTGCTAACTCTGTGTATATCATCACTTGGCACTGATGTCTTGGTTCACACTGTATGTTTATCATCATCATCATCACACTAGTTTTTCTGTCTTGTAAGAATTTATTACTTCTTTTTATTCTTTCCTTATTTCAGTTCTACAGACACAACTAGCCAGTTACTCAGTTTAATATATGACATAAAAAATGTTAATTTGATTTGACTTAAAATATTTTAATTAGTACCTGGTATCTTAAGAAAGGTTTTTAAACAAAAACACCACACTGTTTGTATTTACTGGGCACAGCATCGATAATTACAAGTGGATTGTATTTAATACATTGTTTACATCCTTCGTGAGTTCTCAAAAAAGTTATTTGCATTTTTACCATGTTTTTAAGATTTTTTATTGGATCACCTAAAGATGATCAGTTTCTAATTGAAACTTGCAGCATTTAAGAGAATAAAGGGCTGTGTCTGATGGAAATTGTGATTGTTTACATGAACATATTATTTCTGTGGTCAGGAATCTGTCTACCAGACTGCACAGCATCACATCCAAGAAAACCATAATCTTAATCTTTACAACTGTGAGAACGTGAAATCCCCAGTGGCTGTTCAGTCACCACCTTCACACCTAGTGCATTCACAATGAAAAAGTTACAAAATTGTACTGCCTGGTGTATGTCTTCCTGCCTCCCTCCCTGCCTGTGCTTCTACCTGTAACAGCTTAAGAACATGTGAATGGATTTTAATGAAATGTGAGTTTGGAAAGGTGAACTGAAATTTGTTAACACATTCCAGTTTTATTTAAAATTTTATGAAACTAATTGTGCACTGTGCATGAACAGTGACTTGCATTTCTGTGTGCATCTTGTACATAATTTATGAAATATTGATCAACAGAAAGAGTGTTGTAGAGATAAATGAAATATATGTTTTATGTTCACTGTATTTTTGTGTAAGTCATGGTTTTTGAGATATTAAATAACTCAGCTGGTTGTTCCAGAATCATAATGGTATACTTATCACTCATGAAACAGCTGTTTGTTTAACCCACACAATTCCCCAACCTGAGATTCCTGCATTACTGGACAGTTGGGTTAATAACACACCTATCAAAATGGTGTGTCCACAAAAAAATTGCTTCTCCTTATACGTTTATAAAAACATAATGTGCTTACGTGTTGTTATGTAAGGATCCGTCAGGTTTTTTTCTTTCGCTGTAAATTGTGTATTGGTTGGTTACGGTAAATTGTTGCATGAGCAGTGTGTTTTCTAACTAGGCCATGGCTGCTTCCTTCCATATTCTTCTCAGTTCATTAATCATCCTAATGACTGATGTTATGTGGACTAGCTACTGACATTGTCATTAAATAAACCATAAGTAAATAAGTTAATTGTTCTTTGGTTTCATCTTCAGAAGATTTGCAGACTGAGTTATTTTACATTATTCAGTACTCTTGTAGATGTTGGAATGTTGCCGTTTTCATGGAAATGGACAAAAGTTGAGGAAAAAAGTGTGTGAAAAAGAAAGTGTTGTTATTAAGTGACACACATTGTTCAAGGAAGGACAACAGTGGCACTTCGAAAAATATAAAATTAATCTTTCAGCAGACATTAAATAGCTGGAGGAGTAGTGCAAGTTACATATGCATGTGTGTGCCATGATGGGGACAAGCCATGGCTGGACAGCAGAGTTTGTATTTAGTATGCACAAATTGTGTATTATGGTTTGGTTTGCAGGTGAAGCAGTCCATGAAGAGACATAAATCTAACAAGACCCTGCAACGTGTGCTTCACTCCAGGCAACTTGGCTTGAAACTCATAGCCAATGTTACATATGGCTACACATCTGCAAATTTTTCTGGCAGGATGCCATGTATTGAGGTATATGGATTTGATAAAGCTTTCCTTTGTTGTATGGGGTCAGGCTATTTGTACATGAAGGACATGACATGAACTATACCTCTCATTAAAATCGTTTTGGCATTGGATAAGTTCTGTAACACAGAAAGAACAATATTTTATTCCCCTATGCAATCTTGTATCTATATTGTTATCATGTTATGCCATTATGCAATGCAATGTCTGTATTGCTGTTTGGGCTCTTGGTATCCAATTTTATATTCATATCGATGCTGTTTTATGTTACCATGTGTGGAACTCATATGTCTCACACATTTTGATTTAAACAACAGTGAGTTTCAACTGGAGGTCAAAATGTGATCATAATATGTGAGGTATAAGTTGTGTTGGCAGTAATAAAACATAGCATATTTACTGTCCATTTGTTTCATTTGTTGTCATTATCATCATTGTCCAGTAAGGCCTTTTCTTCTTGGTCTTGAAGGTACTGTTTTTGTCCACCAGTCACAGTGTACACTTGGATGGTACTGGAAAGCCAATAGTGGGAGACA
>Ga0209755_10007548_pt1:0-10000 | contig 11764 bp, 10 predicted proteins | sample TergutCo191P1_FD_187301 | JGI IMG/M metagenome (GOLD analysis project Ga0209755, IMG submission 187301) | Cornitermes sp. P1 segment gut microbial communities from Petit-Saut dam, French Guiana - Co191P1 (SPAdes) (version 2) | ecosystem: Host-associated > Arthropoda: Insects > Digestive...
CGTGTTGCAGGCTTCAGCCTGCAACACGGATACCACATTGCACATAGTTGCCCGAAACATGATGAGCAACTATTAGAAGAGAAATAAAGAATACAAAAAGTGACATCTAGTTGGTTTTTCTTATCCACACTCCTAAACCAATGTTGCGTGTATTAGGCTGATAAAACAGAGAAGTATGAGATGCGTGGAGCTATGTGACACGTACCGGCGAGAAGAGAAAAACATGCAAATTTACGGTGGGGAAAACTTCAGAAACGAGACTACTTGGAAGACCTAAGCGTAAATGGTAGGATAATATTAAAGTCAATTTTAAAGAAACATAGACGGCTTAAATTACAGTCATTTACCTCAGGAGAAGCACAAGTGGTATTGTGAGCATGGTCGTCTAGCTTCGGTTTGCATTAAATTTGGTAGATTTCTTGACAAGCTGCGGATTAGCTTCTAAAGAATAGTTTGTGGCATCGAGTTAGTTATTTAATTAGTTAGTTAGGTAGTGAGTTAGGTAATTGGTAAGTTAGCGCTGTTTCCATGATTTTTTATTTTTTATAATTCAGCAAATAATAATTCATAACCGTTAAGAGGAGTGCGTACGGGGCCTCAGGAATAAGATTCTCTAGTTAAGACACAAATGTGTAATTCTGAATATTGATATTTATGTGCATAACTGCGCACTTACATCTCATACACAGGGTTTTCATAAAATAATTAATATGTTTGACATTTGAATATTTATTAAATTCACTAAAAAAACCAATCTTGGCTTACAAATATGCGTACATTTTTATTATTTACGTCTTCTGTTCCAAGAAGAGCTCCACTGGTTCATCAGCATACATTTAAGTGGTCATCAACTGCTACTTTGGCCCCTGTAGCTGCACCATGCAGTGCTCTTCCTCTTACCTTTTGCAGCGACGTTAATTCCTAGCAGTAAACTAGACACTGCCTAAACTGTTCAATTTTTGGTCTTTTGGGTTATGTCAACAGAACCACATAACAGAGTACTTGATGATATCCCAGGATTTCACAGTCTAATTATTCACCACCGTGAAAATCTCATATCCCATGTACTTGGCATAGACTTTCTTCACAGAATTACAAAGTAAAACACAAAAAATATACGTATAAACGTAATATTGAGGCGCGTTCGCGTTACCGCTTTTGTCGTGGAAAAGCAATAAGTATTACACTTTCTGAGCGTGGGTCTGTAGCCTCGGGTTTTCAGCATGCAATGTGCAAGCGCAGCATTATATTGTCACCTGTGGCCTGTCTGGCTCTACCAAGTTTTCCACACTGACTCACAAACAACTTAAGCTTGTAACAATGACAGTCACGACCTTACCCACCAACGTTCCATACTCGAGCTGTCTCCAGGGTATTGAACAATCAAGATTTCCGTGTCACTGTATGGTTACATCTACTTTATGTGGGATCGTCTAAGTTACACGTTTTACAATTCCGACCGCTGTTCAAGACACCATGGTTACTAGGTGTACCAGTATAATATTAGAAATTTTATAATATTCCATGTTTCATAATTATCGATTGATGTATTATCTCTCTGTTCATGATCGATGAAAGATAGAAACATGTTGGATATGTAATGCTTCAGTTATAAAATTACACATTGACATTGTGAATTTAGTTGGTTATAATACGAGAGTTTAGAGCCTTATAATCTGCGTGTACTCCAATTAAATCCCATTAGCTGTTCTGTATAAGACATAAATATTGTAAGGTTTTGAAGGAGCCATGATCAAGCAGTCAGGAATGTGTAACAAAAATTTATTATAAACTGCAAGAAAAAATTTATGTTTTACAAAACCCGTCTCTGATAACAAAATTAAGGTCATAAAATAGAAAAACCTTACAGAAACCTTACTGAAGAAGTGCTTACATTGTTTTCCCTAGAAAGCTGTAAAGTAAAGAAACTAGAATTGCCGAAATTCAGATCACAATTTAAACGTAAGAGAAACTGTAATTTTAACGCAATATTGTACAAGCCTGTTTAGTAATATTTACAAAAGAGAGAGCTATTGTTTAGGATCTTCAGCCCTTAGGCTAGCACACGCGTCGTCCACATGTTTATTGTGACAGCTGCTTAACAACATATCTGGACTGTCCCCTTTTATAATTTCACACATCCACGTCCACTTTGCCTCCATCTTTTCGCTCTTGATTAGCCCCAACTGCTGTTATAGATTACTGGATACAAGAGTCACTCTTCTTTCTTGTGTTTGGAAATCTTTTTTTAACATACGATACTTCTCCCGGAACTTGTCCCTCTACTCATCCTTAATCCTCATACTAACTGGATTTTTCTGGAACCTACAATTCAATCATTTTTAACTGCCACCGTGCCCTCTACATTTATTTCTGAACGGCTTGGCATGAAGCTTTTCGTATGCAGTTTGGGATAACAGAACTGGAATTAGATGGTCTTTCATGCCGTCCATACGAAAATTCCTTTAAAAATGCTGCCATATCTCTTTTTAAGTACCTCTTATTTGAAATCAGCCAGTTGCTTCCTTTGCTTTATCATTATTCATAGGGGACACAAGATATTAAACGATACCCAACCACAATAAATAGCAATTCTTTTCAGTCCACGTCTCATCACAAAACATCGTCAGCTCAGTTCACAGCATTAACGTTACTGCAATATTAGAAAGATACAGTCATAAAAATTCCCTACCGGACTCTTGGACAATGAATAAGCCTTAGTTGCAACTCGCTGCCATTGTTTGTTCAGGTGTCGTGTTAACGGTGCTTTCTAAAATACCTTCGTGTCTGCATGGAGTGCTGAATGACATTTTTATATATGTGGAAAACACATAATACTTGCGTTATATAATAAATATTTTAAAAAGCAATCATCCATTACAGAAGATGTTTCGTATTTCAAACAAATACACTTGTTATGTGTTTTTCCAGTACTGCCTGCCTCTTCGCAATGACAATAATGGTATTATCCATGTAAACAACAGGGTTGTAGTGAGAGTTATCTCATCTGTTTCAGTATGTGTTACTAGTAGGAAACAGAGTGGGACTTACAAAGCAATGGCGCTTGTTTGGGTCAGCCATCTTATTAACCAGACAGGCAATGTACTGTGACGTAATGTTGAGGCGCGTTCGTGCAACCATTGCCACAGTGGAAAATCAATAAGCATTACATATTCTGAGTGTTTATTTGTAGCCTTAGGTACCCAGTATAAAATATGTATGTGCCATATTGTCATCCGTGGAATTGTCCGGCTGTAAAATATTTTTCCACACTATTTCATAAAAGGCACGATATTAAAAAAAAAGTTACTGAACACAAATTGTGTGTTTTGATTTTCTCTACAACTTTTGACTGAAATATTTCTCGCTGTAAGAAGAACTGAGCGAAATATGGTCATAGATGTACGTTCGTCTTCATGTGAAATGGCCGATATTCTTGTCAGATTTTAACGAACCTTGAATGTTCTCGAAAGATTTTCCGAACAAACCTCAAATATAAATTTCCATGAAAATCCGTACAGTGGGAGCCAAGTTATTCTGTGCGAACAGACGGACAGACATGACGAAGCTTGTCGCAATTTTGCGAAAGCGCCTAAAATTCAAATACATTGCAGAAGGAACTGACAACTGCAGCAAATCGGAGATCTTCACATTCCACTGAAATACGTAACAGACACGACCGTTTTGACTGTCTAACAATGCTCTTATGAATGTGACTTCTATATACCTGACCGCTTTCAAGAAGAACCTTCTTCCTTCAACGAACAATTTAAGTTTCTCGTGGCAGTGTCTGTGTAGATTACTGCCTTCAGGGATGCGAGTGTGTAGTGTGGTAGATAGGTACAGACTGTGTGATTGTCTAAAGGCTGAGGAAGCAGGTTCCTCTAAAAACGATTGTACTATGCACTAAAATAAGCACGCCATTTATCAGAACAGAAACGAACAAATAAATTATATTTTCCTTTAGCTTTTAAAATTACGACGTAAATTCTGTTGAATGTGATGCGATGAAGGCTAATGAACCATCTAGAACGAGAAATTGCCTGTGCCATAGTGTGATATTCATTTCAGCTACAATAAAGTCCCGCGGGAAGCAAAGAAATTCACGTTAAATGCAAGTCAGGACATAAAGTCTCCACAATTCCGAACGGATACCTTCCGAAGGCAATTCATAAAGGTTACCGCTTCTATTTAGAGCTGAACACAATATGCAGTGCAGTTCTTTGCAGCTTCACTTCGCAAATAAATAAAAATGAAGGAGAAATATTTAAGAACCTGAGGTATCTTTATAACAACAACGAGTACCAAAGTCTCAGTCTCTATCATTTTTCCAAAGAATACCCTGCTGCAGAATTCTGCGTCGTGATCCTGCAAGGAATTATCACTTTCAGTATTTTTTAGGGTAAGAAGCTTACTCACTACATGCGATATGCAAGCTACTATTAGAAGTACAATTTTCTTGAAGTCACCGTTAATAACGTGGAATTTGTATATAACAGAAAGTAACAAATTCTTACCAACATAATATTCTACCACGTCCAACCGTGCGTAAGTTAAGATACTGCGCATATTTTCCCCCCAGAAACCTGATAACTTACGTATTTTTCTCCAGTATATCGCACAAGCTCACAGGATCCCAAAGCTCATTCCCAAACAATACAAACAATACACTTTTACCCTCACAGGGATGAATGTCTTTTTGTTTGGGTGCGTAACTGTATGGCTCGACATCAGGGTTTCGAGAGAAATCTGTAGGACCGAACACTGTCATAAATACTTTCAAATTTATAAAAATCATGTGGCTATGTCTACACTATATAGCTGTATACCTAAGACTTGAAGGAACCTACATATGGCTTCAATTATTATTGTTATTATTTTTGTTGTTATTATTATGCTTTTATCATCGTTTTCGTAACACTCCACAGACATTACAGAAGTTGTGAACAGACACGTTACTTTTGTTCACTTAAGGTAATTGGGCAAGAATATCAGAACTGCAGTAAATAATAAACATTCCGCCCAATTAACTGTCTTCATTCCACGGCTTAAAATGTCCTATTTACCTTTCGCATCTTCTCCATAACCCTGTATACTGTTTGCTCCACCGTCCGAGGCTACACCATCGTAATTCGGCTCAACGGACTTGGTAATACTGTAACTATCAGATGACCCACCGGTACCGGTGCTGCTGTCACCTCCATCATTCTTGTAACTATTCTGATAACTGTAGGATCCCTGATTTTGACCTGATCCACCGCCATTAGCATGCCTGTTGACACCAACGGCTTCATTCACGACAGTACCGGGGTATTTCTCTTCAGCGCCAGCAGGACCAGAAACGCCATAGCTAGCACCCACAACGACACCAATGGACCCTTCGTTGTGACCCATGGTGGCACCCGTACTGCCGGTGGCACCGGAGAAACCATTATAACCTTCAAGAGACCTCCCGGCGTCGTACAGCACCAGTCCTATAGGTGCCGTCTCATGTTGGAGGTTCACAGGAACAGGGTGCGGTACTGGAACAGGGTACGACACGGGTACGGGCACGGGTTTTGGAACGTGCACTGGTACAGGGACGTCCCGTCGAATGGGGTACGGGACCGGAATTGGGACAGCGACGGTCTTGGTGACCCTGACTGTTCGTACAGGCAGCGGGAACCGGATGGTGTGAGTAGTCTCCTCTGCTCTGCCCAGGTCGATGGTCTCCAGCTCGTGGGGATAGACTTCAAACCCACGCTTCCAGCGTAAGCCAGATGAACGGCAGACGGCCAGAACCGCCATCAGCTGCAAACAAATCTGGAAAGGAAACAAGCAAGCGTTGCTTAGCTAAGAATGACGTTTTGTTCGTGTGTGTTCTTGTACTACTTACGCAAATCCAACACCATGAGGTGCAAAAGTAAGACGCAGGACGCATAATAGAATCAGCAGTATGCACTGACAGGAAGCCATACTGAAATCATGTCAAGTACCAGCAACTCCTTTGTTAGTCTGGGTTTAAACCTTCAAGGACGAAAGATTAATTCAAATGATACACAAATGTGCAGCCTTTGTCCATTAGAAACGCACTCTGCTTAATGCTGTGTAGGGAAACAGAAGCTGTTTATTGTGAGAATCATTGTGAACACATAAATAATCCGTGTGGCAGAAATTCTTCCTTCCTTCATGCTAGACATGGTGCAACTAGCAGTAACATTAGGTTTTAAAGGATTTTCTGCAAGAAATTATCTATTATTTCGAGTATTTATGTGAATGTTTAAGTGATTTCATCTGTAAAGGAAGTTAAGAATAGATAAACTTCACCACTCTATGTTGCTTTACAGTAGCAAATGTTTTCTAGCACTAGCCCAAAATATTTTGGGTGATGTGGTTTTTCAAGCGCTGCTCCAGTAGCATAAAACGTTTCCTAAAAAAAGCAGACCCTGTCCTCTCTAACTTCTTCCCTCATATATTACTGTCGCAAATTTTGACACCAGTCGAGGTACTGTCGATTTCGAAGGAACTGAAGCGCCGGAAAACGGACTTACAAATGTGCCACTGCACCTTTTTTTTTATGAACTTCTCCCTTATATAAAAGTTCCAACAGTTAAACTCCTGTGTTGCACTGTACGTGGGTTATTATACTCTTCCAAGAATGTGAAATTGTAGATATGTTGTGATTAGACAGGGTCAAGCAGCCGTTAATGAAACGCGGCTTTGTAAGGGACATGTTTCCTTTACTTTTGCGACGTGCGCACTCAACAAAAGCCTTAGGATTTTTAACATGTGAATAGCTGTATGGGTGCTGCAATGGGTCACACTTCTTGTTCGTGGTCTAGGACTGTCTACTGAGTCACTTGACACTACAATAGAACTGCTTCTCGCAAGGAAGTGCCATATTGCGGCAGACGTCCCACAGTAAATAATACTATTTTATCACCAAATACAGTGTATACCATTTCTTCTGTACTTCACATACTTCGAACCTACCGATCGTTATGAAGGGCTTCTTATGAGAGGGGTGAAAGAATGCCGTCAGAATCCGAGTTGCTACTTTTGACTCCACACTGATTCGCCCATCTTTTAATGTACGCAGGTCTATTGAGTTTTCCGCTGAATTTCGCCCACTGTACACAGATATTGTGTACATGGCCTGAATATAAGTTGTCATCCGAAAACTGTGTGGTGTAAATGTTAGGGCCAGTCAGCAGAAGAAAGCCGTACAAAACATACCCGGCCAACCAGTGGGCTTATTACTCTTTTCTAAGAAGTTCCAGCACCTAAGTATAAGTACGTGGTGAAATCTTTAAGCTGATGATTAATTACTGTGTTGCCACAGAAGATGTACCGAGTCTTTCCTTGATCCACTCTACCCAGTCCACACATTCACACCTTACTTCTTGAATAACTTTTTTTAATATTAGCCTCTCATCTACATTAGGTCCCTAGAATTATGTCTTCCTTCATGTTTTCCGATTAAATTATTGAACGTATTCAGCAGCACACACTTGTGCTCATCCCATCTTCCGTCATTTCGCCACTCTGCTGAACGTAGTATGTAAGGAATACTACAAACAAGAAGCTCCTCGTTACGATATTTTCTCCATCCTCCTAACATTTACCCTTTCCTTTATTTAACTCGTGCAAATAGTTAATTAACATAAACGTTTATTACTATAAATATTTCATTTCCTATCACGTACTTACACAGTTGAGATCATACACAACTAAATTAAACATATATACCAAACCTTTGTTTTACTGAAATTAAAATTCGATCCATAATAATTTTTCTTCCTTCTGTTGTCAAAAAACATAAACAAAAAATGCAGAACGACAATTTTGCGGTGTGGAAACCTGAAGGAAAGATAACCTTGCAAGACCTAGCGTATATGATGGGATACAGTTAAAACTATATTTAAAGAAGAATGACTGGATTACTCTAGCAGAATGGAGTAATTGAATTAAGATTTAATCTTATCAATTAATAAAGAACCTTAGAAGTGGATTCTTAAAGAAACAGGACTGGGTTAATGTGGCGCAGGAGACATGCGAGAGGTTCTCCTGAATACGGTAACGAACTCGCAGGTTCCCTAAAATGTGTTTAAATTGGCTAGCTAAGAAACTATAAGCTTCCACGAGTTCTCTACATCAAGGCGTTGGTAATGAACACATCCATGAAATGTTTTCACATAAGAAACGCGCTGACGAAGTGTGCGACATTCATGTTGTACATTCCTGTTCTTGAATAGAGTCGTGTCTCTAATCTGGAGATTCGATCGCACTCTAAAAGAGAGTAGCACTCAACAACCATGCACATCACCTCGTGTAAGAGTGCTTTCAGGGAGCTGGAGATCAGAGAACCATTGGAAGATATTTAGTAACACTCTGTCCCGTAGTTCGTTATAGATAGCCTTATCCATATCTAGAGAAGTGGCTATGGGTTTTTTTCTTTCTTTCAGATATTTGTTTTTTTTTTAAGTTGTGACAATCATCAGCTCACTTCGTCAGTTTTTTCTACAGTTACCGAAAAAATACCGTAGACGAAACACTAGGTTCCAGATATACAATCTCGTGCATGTTTCTGGCTATTCTGACCGACTTTGGGGGAAATTCTTTTGTTTTCCAGCAAACTAAAATGATTCACGATCACGTCCTCTCATATAATTGTAAATTCATCACCCATAATAATATCCCCATTTAATATAAAGCCTTTTATCACGAACAGTCAAGACAAAGCTTTCTCCATAGCTAGAGCCTTCCATGCGAAGTAAATTTTGCGCAACTCGCTTAAAATTTCCATCCTTTTATGCAAATCGGAAGTGTGCGCGCACCAGTCGACCACATCCCGAGTCATATAAATCCAGTCCACGTCCTCACATCCTGTTCCTTTGATATTCATGGTCATATACTTACGTCTCCCAAGAAGTAGTTTTCCTGCAGCTTGTCAACATTAAGACCGATATATCTGACGAAGAGTACCAACGAAGGATGCGCCGCATTACCCAATTTTCGCAACCCCCCTCTCCCGTTAATTCCTCCTTTTGTAACCAACAAACCAATTCCATCGAACCGGGTATTGAAGAAGCTAACAATTCCAAAGCTAGTCAAGAAATTCCCCCATTTACGGAAAGCGACGTCTCGCTACCTCGTTCACTACAGCCACCAGTCACACCTATTCTAAGACCGATGACTCCAGTCCCCGCCCTCAATCTGTTACCTTAAAATACATTTAAATCCCATCCCCCATTTGTGCCTAGGTCTTCAAAGTAGTATTTTCCCTTCAGAATTCCCCTGCAAACCCCAGTATTCATTTATCTTGTCCCCTCCAATTTCGTGCCGGCTAGCTAATAATGTTCCCTCAGAACACCGTCCGCCTAACCACACCACGTTCAATCTATGTTCTCTCCTTAATGTGACAACAGTGTCACTCATAAAAAAGACGAATGTGCATGTCAATCCTTACGTTCCTACTTTAGCCGTCATTTCTACAAGTGATTTTCACCTTTCAATAGATCAGGATTTAAAGCCATGTTGACAGCAAGCAGAATAAATGTTTCACTTTCGTTGCGCCGCACTGCCTTTCAACACCAACAGCACGGACAGATGCAGGGCACTGCCCCCGCTAAGGTCCGGGATGCAGATCCGCATTTCTTTACTCTGCCGCACGTTAGACAGGTTTGTGGTGTCGCCATCATTTGTGTCGGAGAAGAAGACAGAACAATGACAGAACATTATGCACAACAAAAAAATAGGTGGTCTTTATGGAACTGCAGAGAGGCACACGTAAAGTTCGTCAGTAGAATGTAGCACAAAGCTGTAATAAAAATCTGGCTAATGAATCCTCTAAACATGTGGCAAAGTTAACGTCTTGAAGAGAAATAATTAAAATTCCGTTCAGAATTTAATTAGGGGAATGCTTGCTACTGTAACTGCATTCAGCTTTCGGTCACTATATTCAGCTGCACTGTACCTGCTCCTTTATTTACATACACACATTCATACATACACACACACA
>Ga0209755_10007549_pt1 | contig 11763 bp, 5 predicted proteins | sample TergutCo191P1_FD_187301 | JGI IMG/M metagenome (GOLD analysis project Ga0209755, IMG submission 187301) | Cornitermes sp. P1 segment gut microbial communities from Petit-Saut dam, French Guiana - Co191P1 (SPAdes) (version 2) | ecosystem: Host-associated > Arthropoda: Insects > Digestive system >...
TTTACTGTTACTGAATTATTTAATGTACTGAGTGATGACTTCCTTCACATTTGTAGAGTAAGAAATGTGTCTTCACTTCCAGAAAATAGGAGGTCTTCTCAGTAGATGCAGTATGCACGAGCCAGAAATTTTATATTTGAAAACATCATATTGTATGCACATTATATTTTGTTTGCTAAATGTGTGTTATTGTACTTGTTGAAGGCATATATAGATTGGAAGAAATGCTTAAAAGACATGCGTATTTAATGTAATCTTAGTTTTGATTTGTAATTTGATTCTGTATTTTTTATTCTTATAGTCTCACAAATGAGAGACGGGAGCAGGCACGAAAGGACCTTAAGGGGTTGGAAGATACTGTAGCAAAAGAACTTCAGACACTCCACAATCTCAGGAAACTGTTTGTCCAGGACCTCCAAGCCAGGATTAAGAAGGTATGTGTAAATTTAAAAAAGTACATTCTTTGCCTTAAAAGGGATATTGTAGGTACTTGGTCTGTTTCTGTTAAGGTTTACATTTGAGTTGTTATTTTAGCGTCAGAATATTTCAACGGATGGTCAGTTAGACCACAGGTATGCTATCACAGTCATGAAATCCTTTTTGGTAAATAAGTTGTATGTTCATGGTACAAACTGTGATTGTTGAATTGCTTGTTCACTTCAAAATATAACCGGTATATGGAGTTTAAATCCTTTATTAAGTGTCAAAATTGTACATTTGGTAGATAGGTTAGATTTGTTGAAAATTAGTGATTTAGTTTATGATGGAAGGGAAATTGTAAGGAGTCTGTAGAGCACCTTACAGGCACAATGAGTTTTATGGCGGGTATAGTGAGCTAGCAGTTTCAATGTTTGTCAGTGTCAAACTTGATGGATTAGGAAATTTTTGGAACAATTGGCATTGTAAACTTTGACTACATTTGGACATCTTAAATCTTGCTAGAAAGATTTACAATATTAGGCACGCTTGCACATTAAGAGAAATCAGTAAGACATGTGAAGGAGTTCACACAGGTAGCAACAATGAAACATTGTTACCTAAATGGGAACCAGTGGAGTTAAAGTATTCAAAATTTTGACTTTTGGACCTATTAGGAAGCAGTGACATTTAACATTTGGCCAATTGGGAACAGTAAGAATGTTAAGGGGAGATGAATTTGAAGCTTACGAGTTTTGAAAACCTAATGCAAGCAGAAGTGTGTTTTTTACCCTGGAAGTGACAAGTTGTGTACCCGATACTAAGGCTAGTAGTACATACATTTTTTAAAGGTACATCCATACATCCAACACATCTGTAAATTCCAACAATCGTGAAATAATATGAATAATATTAATAATGTCTAGTTGTTTATAAAATTACTGTTCCACCACTTATAACACTTAGATTCACTGGGAGAAAAACATGCAAACCGACTGACGAGCTGGGTGGGTTGTACAGACATAATCTAATGGGAATGGCAAAAATACCAACACATTTTATTTGGTGTATTTCATGGTGGAAGTGTGATGTGATTTAAAAGTTAAAAGTATTGTGCCAGCTGCAGAAGACAAGATACTGTAGTTTTGTTTGGAATTTATTATGTTCTGTAGGAGATGTACAATGTATAGTGATGTATGCTTGATTGTTCTAGTCTGTAAATGCTGAAGACAATGAGGATGATGGAGGCTCATTAGCACAGAAACAGAAGATTAGTTTCCTTGAGAACAATTTGGACCAGCTGACAAAAGTTCACAAACAACTGGTGCGAGATAATGCAGATCTCAGATGTGAGCTGCCGAAACTGGAGAAGAGGTTGCGTGCAACAATGGAGAGGGTCAAGGTAGGTTCTGAATTCTCAGGTTCTGCTTGTGCGCAAGGGTTTAACTTAGTAACTAACTAACTTACCATCTAACATGCTGCAGTATTTGAATAAATTGACTGAACATGAAAACAACTGATAAAATCTTGGAGGACCACGTTTGCTCAGACTTGGAGAGATCTGTCTTTCTGTCCCTAAAGAATGGTGTATTGGTATAGCGTTGTTGTAACATACCATCAAAGCGCCACAGCAGTGAGTGGAATCAAATACATAGTAGTCTCTGCATTTTACAAATCAACCTCCCTAAATCAGATAAGGTGTTTGAAAGTGAACAGCTGTAAGATGCTACACTCGTGTCATCTGAAGTCCAGTAAACATTCCAGTTTGTGTGGTGTCAGAGTGTTGCATAATCAAGCTCCCCATTCAGCCCTCCCCCATGTGGATGTTCTTTTACTTCCTGTGACAGCCTAACCAGGCATTCTTGAGTGTATTGGTGAGTGGATAGCATACTTGGCTAGGGATGAGACTGCTACCTGTTGAAGGTATGGTAGAGCAGATGGATATTGTTGATTTGCTTCATGCGATTCAGGCCATGTACCCCTTTCCTGTAGGTAGTATAACTATTTCTCTGAAATTTGTTCTGTGGTACTTTCCTATATTAGTCTGTTCTTCTGTATGCTTATCTCATTTGGTAGAAGTGTGTGTGATGGCATGCTTATATGGCCTCTGTGGTATGTTCCATCTGCCATCAAGGTATGTTCCAGCAGGCAAAACATACTGTAGAAATGGGCCACACAGTAAATTTGAAGGAAATATTATACTGGCTCAAGCAGTAGAGACTTTTGAAAGAAGCCATCCAGCTCTCTGCATATTCATTGTAGATATGGTTTCATCCCAAGCTGGATATGACACCTGAATATCGACATACTTAAGAAAGCCTTGTTAGGTTGTCATAATGGGCTAGATGATTCAAGGTTTGAACCATGGTGGGGGTAAGATTTTATGCACCCATCCAGCCTTTCCCCAAGGCCCACCCAGCCTATTGTACAATTGGTGCTGGGTCTCCTTCCCCTGGGTAAAGTGACCAGAACATGGCATTGACCACACACTCCAGTTTAGCTCGAAAGTTAAGCATAGGTAGAGCTGTGCCTTTGCTTCCTCCTCATTGCCACCAGTGGCATGTTATGGGGTGACCTCTACCTTTACCTTCCCTAGAGCAGTTATAGAGCAGGCCTCCAGAATGTTGGACTTATCTCTGAATGATACCTCTGGTTGCACAAGAATATTTCAATACTTTCATCCCTACTGAAGCTTGAAGTCATGTCAAGAATCATGATATTTCTGCATTTTGTATTAGGACAGTGATGCCTTCATTCTTTGTTCAACTAATTATCCTGCTTGTTCTGTTTTAGAGACAAGGAGGTAAGGAAGACAGTTCAAACCCCAGTGACTGAGTGTAAAAACTTGCTTATTAAGGTTTAGATCTGCAAATGTAATTAGCATTTAATGTTATTTGACAGGCATTGGAGTCTGCATTAAAGGATGCTAAAGAGGGTGCTATGAAAGACAGGAAGCGCTACCAGTATGAAGTGGATCGCATAAAGGAGGCTGTACGGCAGAAGAACTTGGCCAGGAGAGGGCCTAGTGCACAGATAGGTTAGTGGTGTCAGCACTAGAGTGAATATTCTCAGCTGACTGGGAATTTTCTTCAAAGGTTGCAGAGGAAGCAAAACCTATTTATCATGAGTCCCAACAGAATGAGTCTTCATATAATGACTAGGGTGTAACAAGATAGAATATATTTATATTACTACCTTTGATGTAAATTTATGTTAAAACTGTAGTCTTTTGAGGCTTGGTTTCTTGAATTGTTTCAGTTACTTGACTTCTTCCAGATTACTGAGAAATTTTGTTGTAGTTCAAACTCATGGTTCATATAAGAAGTTGAAAATGTTGTTTGTTGAACAGCAAAGCCAATCCGTGCAGGACAACACCACACCCATCTGGGAGCTCCAGGTGGCTTGCGAACAAATGTCGTGGTGCCTGGGGCTTATGGTAGGCTCATATCTGATGATGAGATGAGAAAAAAGAAGATCATGGCAGGTGGCAACAGAGGTATGAATGAGTGAGGGGTGATTATTGTGGGTTAGATGATAACAAGGGACATAGTTTTATGTTAGCCACACATTCAACTCAGATCACTCTTCACAAGAGTGTATAAAATCTTTTCATCTGGAGTGTCTGTATAAGTAAATGTCACATGAAGAGAGAAAGTGACTAATTTATTTTGTAATTCCTTACGTTGATTTAATTGCATAAATGGTACTGCACTGATGTTAAGTAATTTGGACCATTGATGTTAACTCATTTGGACTGATGATTGAAAACTGAGTTTAATTCCTGGCATTAGGTGTCCCCAGAAATCTTCAATATGGTACAGGGTTAACATTCGTTATTATAATTTGTGTCATCGTTCCAAAGTGGCAGTTAACGGTATTTGTATATTGACAGTAAACAAATCAAGTAATAAAGGAAATCATAATCTTGCAAATTGATAGTATTAACTGTTCATAAAGCTTGCTACCAGGATACAAATGGTCGGGCTGCAGGGGTAGTTGTTTTGCTACAGGGTCTGTACATGTAAAGATAATTACACATGTGACAAAGTTGAAGTAACTGACCATGACTGTGGTATAAGAAGTAATGTTTGCCGATTTGAAGTAACTGAGTTACCTGTATGAGCAGTGACCAGGCATGGTAGCTTCTCATGTTGATGTTTGTGGCATTTTTCAGAAATGAACGAGAGCTGAGTGACTTCAGATGAGATCTAGGTGCTACCTGTAAGAGGATTAACCATTGTAGGAAACAACACAACATGCTAAAAATCATGTATCATTAAATGCAACACTCAATTGTAATGTAATTATATTTCACTGTAACTTTATCTTATGTCTCTTTGCAGTGCGAAAGCTATACGCACTTGAAAGGTTTCTCTCATTCATTTATTTGGCAAGATGAGAGTTAAATTCACTTTGCAGTTTGTCTTATTTATGATGTCAGTAGATCACAGCATCATGATACAACTGCTGATTGGTGATTCCATTTGTGGTATATTTATCTCCCAGTCATTGGGTGGTAGTGTGGGTGGTTTGTTATGAATGAAAATGGTTCACAGTTGTCATTTTTTTAAGGTATACTTAAATGATGATAATAATAATAGTAATAAATAATGCTTTGTTGTGGCTTTGTATGCAACCAAAGAATGAAAGAATAAGTGCTGCTGCTCAGTGTAACCTACTCAGTTTCTTTACCCACTTTTGATTGCATCTGATTCCTGACTTCAGGTAAAAGTGACACACAATAAATACTGTGTATAATGAATACAACAACTTTAGGGAAAACTTGCAGTTATGTGTTAATTAAACACTACTTGGCATAGAAACAGTTAAATAGTACTTCATAAAAATTGGGAACTCTCATACACAGTTGCCAGGTCAGATATGTTCAAGTTTTCTTTGTCAAAGCAACGAGACTCCAAATAATACCGCACCTGTAGGAAAATACCTCCTCCTTTCTCATAGTATGTTTGTGGAACTGGTATGTGTGTGTGTGTGTGTCTGTGTCTGTGTGTATGTTTTGTGTCTTTGCAAGTGTAGTGCGGTTGTGTGTATTTTTACAGGTTAGCTTTGTTCTAGTCTTAGCTTGTAGGGCCATTTCCTCAGTAGATCTCATTAGTTGCATGTTTTACCTTAATGGTGAGTTAGAAGACAATTCTCATCAAGTGCACTAAAACAAAGCTGTCTGTTGGCCACTAATTAATGTGACAACACATGTTACCATTCTCATCTCTTCATCTAGTGGACATTGAAGTAGGTTTTGGTTTCACATATAGGCTCATTTCTTCATGCATTGAATAATTCATACCTCATTGAAGTGCAGTAGCCAGGGCAGCAGGTATGTCATTTTGGCTTGAAGCACAGGCCCGTGGTCTTTGGATAGTGAAGAGATCCAATCTTATATACATACATACATTCATACATACATCATACATTCATTCATTCATTCATTCATAATAATTTATTGCAAGTTGTGCAGTCAAATGATTTTTTTATTTATATGGTGTGCCAGGTGCATAATTTGTAAACTTTAATTATTCATAATGACACTCTCTAAGATAAAAAAAATATGCATTTGCAGCTGTTGTGATTTGTTTTTTTGGATTGGTAACTGTAAAAGTACAGGCATTAATAGCTTCTGTGACAGTATGTCTGCAAAATCCTACACTGAAGGACATGAGACTGATATAGCCATACAGGAACCAGAGGGAGAAGTTATTGTGTATAATATTATTTGAATTTTGAGCTTAAGAAATTTATGAATCCTCTGTTGGTAAATTATGAAAAGGCTTTTCCATTTGTGGACCTGAATGAGTGTCCTGTTTCTGCTTTGATTTGTCGTATGTATAATGTGCTGTGATTTGTCCATAATGGCCTGTAGTGCTCTTATGCTTTTTGAATTTGGTAATACATATTTGCCCATTGAGGGCACTGGTTTTCTAAATCCAACATTCATAATTGCTTTTATTTTTTTAGGTGTTTTATTTGTGTTGCTGTTACTTGCTAAGGTTATGTAGTATAAGTGATATGTGAATGAATGGGTATGGGTAGTTGGTGGAATGTTGCTGATAGGGGGAAAAACCTGTCTGAATGCTACTTTGTCCAACACAGATCCTACGTGGACTGGCCTGGGATAAAACCTGGGCCTCCACAGTGACAGGCCAGCGACTAACCGCCGGAACCCTGGCGCAGTCCATAATTGTTTGTAATATTGCCATTCTTCTTCTACATTTTGTTGGAGTACTATCACTACACTGAAATCCAAGCAGTAGAACAATCTTCAAAACGTAGATATGGAATAAATAGGCACCCTAAAAATGTAACTTCTTGTAAGAATTATTTTAGATAGGTGTATAGAGTCTTGTTGCTTTGAGTTTTGTGGCTTGAGATCAACCAGAATGCTGGCTTGGTTAATGCCAAGTTTCTATGTGCATTTCTGGTGTGAATTGCCTGAATGCTATCCAGGTTGTTGATTTGATTTTCCAGCCATTTTGTTATGTGCAGCTGTGACCACTGGGCAATGACAGTTATTTGATTACATTTAAGAGTTGTAAACTCTTGCCAGGAGGGAAATGGTGGTGAGTTTTCAGTGTGTTTTGTTGTAATAATTTTATTTAAGTTATTTAAGAAGCATCAGCAATAGTCCTTATATTGGCAAATTTTGATGTTTCTGTTATTTTTGTTATAAATTTTTTATGTGACTATGTATGGAGTGAAAATTTATATTTTACATGCTGTAATGATTTGTCAGAAATATGGAAGGGAAGACTTCTTAAAATAATTTTTACTCTGATGGGTGTGGGTACTTTTTTTGTGGAATGCAGATTGACATGCTTTGTGCAGTATTTTTATTACATGATTTGTGGCAGTTCATTTGATAATTTATTTACTAGTTTTATATAAAATGTGATAAAAGCATGTTTTTAATTAATTAAGGATACTCTTAGCTTCTCCTCTGTCATGCTGACTTGGTAGGATGAAGTGGGACACTTGAAAGGAGTGAATTATGGATAGTAAATTCTGTGTAAGAGAGAGTGATTTTTATTGTCAGTTGTTCGCTGTGAACATGATTGCGTTTGAAATGTAGTTTTATTTGCTGTTATGACTCTTCCTGAAATATGGATTTGGGCACATAAAATGTATGTCATATGCAATTAATCTGATGGTTGCAGCATATATATATATATATATATTTAAAGAAGCAGAACAATAAACGTAGCTGTAAAATATGATAACTGCTTGTTGCAATGCTTGGAAATTTTGAGCTTGTCCACTACCACCACCAAAATATTTGTATGATAAATACACTGTGTTATTTTCGCAGAATTTGTAGTGCACTTAGTCGTAACGTATTTTTCAAAACAGCACTACAGGAGTTGACTTAAAACGAATAATCAGTGTATGGGCATATTTGTGCTACATCACATGAAGGAAGGGCTGTTCCTGCTTTTGCGTGCTCATGGCACAAACATAATGATTCAGGATGTGCCACAATTTTTTTTTTTTTTTAAATTTTTAGTGAAAATGGCTTCCTTCAGCACCTGAGTAATTTCTGGACAAACTTTATATTATATTGTGAACCACCTAAATGGATTTAATGATCATATGTTGTGCTAGCAACAGCTGTTGTGGCTTTGCGTATCTGTAAGTATTGTTCAGAACGTCCCAGTGTGATATGTAGAACTTGTATTCCTTTCGTTGTTCCTAATGAAAGACATGCCATTGGAATGAACTGCAATATGTATTCATTTACGGCAGTCAGATTGTGGAATTAAATTGTACAGACTGTGTTTTCATTTAGCTACACAGAGAAAGTAATTTCTTTGATACAGAGGGCTTTATTTTACAGCATTTTAATGATGTTCCTGATCTTTTGAGAGCAAGACAAACATGGCATTAGTGTCTGAATTCTTCTGTTTACTTGTTGGGTGAGTAAGTTTACTGTTACCCATTTTCATAGTTGCATTTCTTTCTTTCCAAAAGCATCTATGTATGTTGTTTGTGCACACTTCTTCATGGTGGCTTTATTGCCTTCCCTATGTAAAAAGAGGATTATTTTATTGCAGGGTTTTGCACATACTGTATTTGCAGTACATATTGGTAGTATTTCATAAAACTCTGGAATTGTGTAGTTTGGAAAGTTATTTCCAAAACTGGTAAATAAACAAAGCATTGCTTAATATGTACTTTTACATGTTGCTTCTCAAAAGGATAATCCCTTTAGCAGTTCCTGTACGTGGGCAGCGCAACAGTGTTCCCTGTGATTTAATTGTCTAAGCTGCTATAAGTTAAGGATAATGTAGGTTGAACAAAACTAATTTATTAGCAGGGTGTTAATGAAACAAAATGTTTCGGCCTACTCAGAGGCCATCATCAGGTTTACAATATTGGCTCTAAGAGACAAATAATAATGTGAATAGCGGATGTTGAGATCTCATCATCATGCTTTACAAAGTATATATGAGAAAAGACTGTGTGTAGTAGGGTGCTGAAATGTGGTGACTCCAGTCACCGCATTTCAGCACCCTCCTACACACATTCTTCACTCATATATACTTTGTAAAGCATGATGATGAGATCTCAACATCTGCTACTCACGTTATTATTTGTCTCTTAGAGCCAACATTGTAAACCTGATGATGGCCTCTGAGTAGGCTGAAACATTTTGTTTCATTTACACCCTGCTAGTGTGCGACCTTCATTATCCTTGACTTATTGTTACATACACAATGGGGATGCCTCAACTTAAGATGTCTAAGCTGCTGACTAGTGTATGAATAAGTAATTCTGTTTGGTGGCCAAAAAGCTGTTAGGAAAGAGGTGCTAAAAGATAGACTGGGGGAAGATTGTGAAACTGGAGACTGCTTGTCCATTGACCCGCTAACAGAAAGAGTGTTAGGTGAAGATGAAACGGGTAAGATGTGTTCCTTTTGTGGGCAGTCCTGAAGAAGTTGTGTCCAAGTCATGGTTCAGGAAATTGCAAACCTGCGCAGCATTTTAGGATGTTTTAGATTTTCACTTAGGAACATAGCTGTTCTGGTTGAAGTTTCTTTTACTTTTCCATTCTTAATTCAGGAAAACTGTAGAGTAGTATCTGAAATTGCAGTATGACCTCTTCCATACTTGACCCACATGTCATGCACAATACTGCTACCATCTAATGGTGAAGGACTGAGGTCCAGGATCAGGATTATCCAGGGTGAAACCACCTGACTAATAATACCCAGAGAATAATGACAATCAAAGACAGCCTATTTGTTGGTGTATCTAAATCTGTTTACAATGTGTGTATGATGATGAGGGATACTGTACAGTGAGGTTAGGGAATAATCATGAGTGCAGGAAGATGGAGAATAAGGCTGAAAGGTTTGAGGAAGAATATATAAGATGCACAGGAGTACAGTATGATTAATATTTGAGTATGCTACCTTAGCAATGTGACTTAACAGTAAGTGACATAATGGGATTTGAAGATTACTGTCTTGTGGGATATAGTGTTGTGTGGTATCCTTATGACTGTTTTGGAGGAGCTTCCTGCTTCCATTCTTGAGGTAGGTTGGCAAGTATTGATAATTTCATGTCTCAGAAGACTGAACTTTATCAACAACACTGTGAAAACCTCAAATCATGCATGGGGTTTGTTTTTTGACAGCAACACATCAAGTTTTTGTACTTAATGCAACAGTACAGTATGCATTCTTGTCCCAGAGCATAAAATAAAATGCCTACGTTTATTTGTTGATGTGCATCTTTGTTTCCCAGCCAAATTTTTAACAGTGTGTTGTCACAGCAAGATGGTACTGCAGCCTACTATCATTGGTATATATTGCATTTGCTCAATGAAACCATTCCATAATGCTGGATTGGACATGGTGGGCACATTCCATTACCACCATGGACATGGTGGGCACATTCCATTACCACCATAGTTTCTGGATTTGCAACCAGTGAATTTCTGCTCCAGGGCTTTACAAACGGTGAGGTCTGCCCATGCCTGTGTTAGAGAATGTGCAGAAGCTTCAAGACAGAATTTTGCCCAAGCAGTGCTTTGTGTACAGACAAGTATACATTATGTGACAAAAGGAGCAATAGTAATACTCACTGTAGTGACAGTGAAGGTGACACTGTAACTTCATACTTATCAGAGCAGTGTAACCTGATCTTATGGTCATCCAGCACATTGATAAGTGCTACATAAGATTTAAAGTAGGAGAATTCCTATTAAGCTTGTGCTTAGCCACTGTGTTATCCGGCATATAGGTCTGAGTTTCTAATTACCGCATAGATATTTTTCAGGTTCCATAATTGTTAATTAGTTTAGTTGTAATGATATTTAGGAAGACTGAAGAATAGGTAATTTTCTTCCCTTCCATGTCCAAATATTGTATCCCACTGTGGTCACTAAATGTCTTTTGAATGTCACCTAAAATATCAACGTGGAAGTAATATTTTTTTTATTTAGTAAAACTTGCCAAATATAGCTTGCAATGTGAGGCATGATGAAATACATTTCATGGGTTAGAACCAGACCAAATTTGTGTTTAACCTTCACTGAGATTTCATGGAAAAAGTGTCACAACTCGCACATGGCAGATACCGATGACTTGAATTATCAGTAGTTCAGGGTCAGTTGTTGTAAGTCTGACACTGTGTTAATATATACATAGTTAAATATGAAGATTGCACAGTTATTAATAAAAAGTCCAAATAACCTGGTGTTAACAGTCATGAAATTTGCTTAATACTCAACAAATAAATTTGACTCTACTTCATATGCTGTCAAACTCAGTTAAGGGATCTGCACAATACAAAGGTTGATTTTTCAATTAATTATCAACAAACATTAAGAAATTAGCAAGCACTTAGTTCTGTCATGTCATTTGCTTAATACTCAACAAATAAATTTAACTCTACTTCATATGCTGTCAAACTCAGTTAAGGGATCTGCACAATACAAAGGTTGATTTTTCAATTAATTATCAACAAACATTAAGAAATTAGCAAGCACTTAGTTCTGTCATGTCAGTACCACCCCACTGAATTCATCTCATTCATATGCAATACTTGTGCCATGTCAAAGCATCTTCATCCAAAAAACTTCTGCACAGTCTTGCTTCATTTGTCAGCAACCATCTAGAGGTGATAAGGGTGATAGTGTTATGATCTTGCTTGTCCACCACAGAGAGAGAATCGCATAATGACGTCTTGAAACTTTTGTATTATGTTGATTAAGATGGTCATTGAATCCCTGAGAAACAATAAGAGAACCATTTCCAGACTGCCACATATATTATTGTACCCAAGCAGGTGGGGGAGGAATGTTCTGGGCCGCAGCCCCCCCCCCCCCCC
>Ga0209755_10007550_pt1 | contig 11760 bp, 4 predicted proteins | sample TergutCo191P1_FD_187301 | JGI IMG/M metagenome (GOLD analysis project Ga0209755, IMG submission 187301) | Cornitermes sp. P1 segment gut microbial communities from Petit-Saut dam, French Guiana - Co191P1 (SPAdes) (version 2) | ecosystem: Host-associated > Arthropoda: Insects > Digestive system >...
AATCGCGTACATGTATGGAAAATGGCTACCATATCGTTTGAATAATTCGTTATACTGAAAGTTCAAAATTCGTTAAAATGAAATGTTTTAACACACATGAAATAGGAAAAAGGAAAGGGACCTAAAAATAATTTCGCAATTCTGAACATTTCGTTATACTGGCGTTCGTTACAGCGACATTTTACTGTACTCACAGACTGAAACAGGTTGATATGTGTAACTTAAAGTCCAAAGACTGAGTTCTGAAAAATGAAGGCATATCAATGTTTTTCTTTTTTGAAGTAGTTATGGATGTACAAAAGTAATGAAGAATAATTAAGCATTCTGAACTTTATGAGGCCATAGAGCATTTGCTGTAACAATGCCTGATCTATGATGAGCAGTGTGATGACAAAATATGTCCTGTGTATTAGCTGAATTGAGAAATTTCTCGTGCACATCTGGTACTTGCAACTGACCACTGACTTTAATCTGCCATATTAAAAATCATACCCTGTATTTGCTGGGTGCTGTCAAGCCCCACCTGTTTTTCACATACAGTTTATTGCACACCTGCAAGGTACACATATATTCTGTCAGTAAGTAACTGTGTGCACAAGTTTGAGCATAACCACTCATACTTGTGTAACACACTGCACACATGACACATTTAAACTCCTGTCCGATACTGATATACATACACAATGATGTGGGTTGCCTAAGTGCAAAGCCTAAAATGTATACTGTTGGGTAGTGTATAAGTAAGTGGTGGTTTGTGAATCAGCCATTATGTTCAACTGTAAGATGCATGTTATAGTAGTGACACATTAATTGCATACTAACCAATAAGTGTTTAATGACCAGAATGCATTTTGAGTTGCAAGTACGCGTGGGTCAGAGAAATGCCCAGAATGGATGTTGTAGGTATCCATATTGTATGTTATGTCTTATATAGTGTTGACTGACCATGAGAATGCCAATTATATAATAATGCCTATTAATGTAAACTGTCGGACATGAGTGCCAGTTTCTTGAGTTGTGGCTGTCTAGTATAATTCTGGTTGACATACAATATGCTGCTTATTCTTAGACAGCAGACAGATATCGTGCCTTAATTTTGATGTTTTGCTGACTGTGCATCTCAGTATATTTATCTTAGTAATTAACCAAGTTGATGCACACCTATAGGTGTGATGATACCAGAGGCTGTATAATATAATTTTGACCTCCTGATGATGAGCACATGGTGCTCGAAACATGTAGAGGCATAAAAAAAAACTTATTGTAAAACAAAGTTTTGTGCATCAAGTTGGTTAATTACTAAGATAAATATCAAGCCTTAATGTAACGGACATTTTTCATTCCATCACCAATGATGCCTTTCCTTGAGCTTGTTTCTTTGGCATGCATTAAAATTATACAAATTTGCACTGTGGATAGCATTATATCATAACTGCTAGAGCTGGTTTCTTATAACATTACAGACTTTACACCAGGCCTCCTCGTAAAACAAAGGAAGCTGCAGCTATATATATGGAACTGCTTGGAAGGAAGCTTATCACACCAGAAGCGGACGTGGATGAAGATTCATTGTCCATCGACAGTTTTCCAGAATTGCCCAATGCACGACGAATTGGTAAACATGTAACATGTTTGCTGTAGTGTAGCATTTCCTATATTACACATTTGTTACTGGGGACATTGAAATTAAATCTGTTTTGTAGTGGCAGAGGATATTTAAATGCAGACAGTGAACTGGGAAGGATGTAGAAGGAAGCAGTCATGGCCAGTATTAACCCTTGTCATGCCAGGCAGTACAGGTGGGTTACGCCTGAAATACTTGCAGTTTTTGCCGAAATTACAAACATTTACAAAACAATCACACCAAATTTGATCACAGAGGTGTGAAAAATCCTTACACAGTAGCAGAGATTGTAGTTTGTGTGTGTGTAAAGACGTTTTCTTGTTAAATTTTTCATAAAAAATATTTTTTCCAGTTTATACATACAAGAATATAAATTTCTTGTTTGAGACACATTTACTGATACTGAATTTTCTAAATGAGAGTGTAAGTGTTACTGATTCTACTACACTAACTTCTGAACAAGCTTGCAAATTATTTTGTAATTTCTTGTCAAAAGATTTCCCAGCATTGCGTGATTATTGAATATTCAACCATGTGAAAACAGTGTCACTTTGCACACTTATGCTCTGGGAAATGACCATGCAGCCTCATCATCCTGTGCACGTACAGACCTCTATCTTGTATGTTTGCCAGCCCATGTTTTGCTCTTTTGTTGCACATACAACAGGCCTTTCCCATTTCTTTCTAAGCAGTATTTTTAGGTTTTTTTTAATAGCTTTCTTCAGTGGATGGTGTAATACCAGACATCTCTGGATTCTCCCCCTTGAGGCCACTCATTGGCAAGTGCTTGAATTGTTTTTATTGTAAAATCTGGCCTGAACATAGATCTCATGTCGTTTCCTACATTTTCTTTGTGAGCAATATAACTGCCGAAACCATTGTTGCAAAATTATCACAGCAGACTTTTCTCCAATTTTTTACAGTTTTGCCATCTTTCCACAATATTTCAGGGTCAGGTGAACTTGTGTTTTCATTTTCTCACTGCTCTGTACTTGATCCATCATCATCATCACACATATGTTATGGACAAGGTCATGATGCATCTTCTTTGATCTGAACATGTAGGTGGTGTGAAGTTACTGTCATCACATGCACATGGTTGTTTATCATCTGCACTATTGCTCGACAGATCACTTGCATTGAATTCTTTTCGTATTTCTTCCTTCCATAATTTATAGACTTTCAACATTTGTCAGGCACTGTGTACACAGGATTTTGTAATTTTAAAGCCCATTATGCCATGACTCATACTGCATACCTCAACAGCAACAAGCATTCTTCCCAGATTATGTAGTTAAAAATTGATTAAATATAAATAACTTGTCAAAATAGAGAAATAGCTATATATGTGTGGAGTAAAGGAAACATGCTGTTCAGTGATGTGATTGCTGCTAAAATTTCATGGACAAGAATGCTTAATGTGCTTAAACATGGTGGTCTACAGATGGGCCACTGGCAAAACATGTAGGAACATCAGTGGATGACAAATTAGCAATTTGATACTAAAAGAGGGTTAAGTAAGTTACTGTTATACCTTTTGGTGACAAGACCAAGGAAAATTAGGAAAGTTGTAGGATAACTGATTTCCACCCCAAGGTTTGGACTTATATCCTCTCAATTGTTTAAGCAGAATGGCTGATTACATAACTACAATATTTGATAGGCTTTGTTTAGATGTACCCTAACTTTATTGGCTTGCAATTGTGTATATGTGTTTTTGTTGTAGAGCGACGAGAAAGTGAAATTAAGGCGCATGCTTGCAAAGAAAGGAAAGAAGCTCAACAGTCAAAAGCGGTTACTAAGGGAACAGTACCTCAGAAATCAAAACTGACAGCTGACAGTACGCTTGATGAACGGAAGAAAACTGAAGTTGTAAAAGCTAAAAGGTTGTCTATCAGGAACAGAAGACTGCCTTTACAGAAACCAGAGTTTTCAAAGAATGTTGATAAAATTAAGCCATCACAAGTGCCAAAGAATCTGAATAAAAAAGTATCTGTTATTGTGAAAGAAAATATGGTGAGTAAGAAACAGGATATAACAGGAGTAGAGCTGCAAATGAGGCCAAGGAAAGTGTCTACTAGACTGCAAAGTATTGATAATCAGTTTGGTGAAGAAAAAGAGACTGAAATCATATCAGATAAGTTGAGGACTTCATATGTTCCCCGGCGCAGTTTGAGGAGAGGTTCTCGTGAAGCAGCCCAGGAAGTAATTGTGCAAGGTCCCTGTGATACAATCCAGCAAAGCATGGATGACATAATACTTCCAGCTTCAAATTCTGGAATTCCACCTGCAGGTACTTCATCCAAGAATCTGAGTAGAAAGATCAAGCCTATGCCATCTTTGTCCACTTCATCCTCTCTTACAAGAATTAAAAGAAACCTATCCAAATTTCAAGAGAATAATTTGGTTCTTTCAGAGGAAACATTTAGTGACTCTGATGAAGAACCACTTGGGAAATTGGCCTTGAAACATTCAACTTTAAAAAGACACAACAAAGATGTGATTCTTGGTAAAGACATTGTACCAGAACAGGAGAGTGAAGCACGTAAAGAAGGGGCTCAAGTTGTTAATAGAAAGGTAAGCAAGACTGAAGGTAAGGCTTTGCTTTTGGCTTCAGAGAATATAAAGAAGGAAAATATGGTGACTGTTAAAGCTGAACACATTTTGAAAAGACCTGTGGTTCAAGTGCACAAAGGAAATGAAAAGAAGGTACATCAACCAAATACTGATACATCTAAAGTGAAGGCTATGGAGTTAGTGGAAGTTGTTGGAACTAGTAGTAAAGAAATAGCAAAAAGAAGAAATGATAATTACACTAATACATTAAACACAGAATTGTTGCTTAGCAAGAGTGAAGTAGATGGTGTCATTAAAGGTAGAGAACTGCCACATAGAAGGAGTGATGTCATTACTTGCAAAAACAAAGAAAAGCTGCTTAAAATTATTGGTGATGGTGGTGATGATAATACTAAAACTGAAGATATACTACAGGGGAAGAATGATATTATTGCAAAAAATATAGATATTTCAAACAGAAAGACTGAGGAAAGTGAAATGACCAAGTCAAGTGGAATGCCACCAACAGGCAATGATGATGTTAGTCCAAAGAACAGGGAAGTGTCTTGTGGAAGGAGTGAAGAGGAAACTGTGAATGAAGAAGTGTCACAAAGAAGGACTAGTGAATGTGTTAATACTAGGTATAAAGAAACACTGTTGAGAAGTGATGAATTTGTGAGGAAAATTGAAGACATATCACTCACAGAGGTTGAAGATGAGCTGTATGGTAAGAAGAAAGAAAGTTCACCAAGACAGAGTGAAGTTGACCTGCCTTCTAAGGAGAAAGATATGGTGCTGCAAAGTTCTGAAGATTTTAATACCAAACAGGAACAGATGTCAATTAAAAAGAGTGGAGATGATCTTAGTAACAAAACAAATCAAGTGTCACTGAAAAAGAGTGGGGAAGTTTGTGTTAAGATTACAGATATACAACTGCAGACTAAGGATGATTTGAGTAATAAGAAGAGAACTGCATCAGGGAGGAAGTTTGAAGATAGTAATAGTAACAATACAGAAATAAAAACTATGAACTTTGAAGATGCTGTCAATACCAAAAATGAAGGTATGCAATTGGAAGAGATTGAAGAAACTATTTCAGCTGTCAAAAATAAAGTTATTACTAATACTAATAACAAAGAACTCTTAATCATGAGAAATAAAAAAATTATTTCTAACAGTATAGAAGCTCCACAGAGGAATACTGAAGACAGGTTTAACAAAACTAAACAGGTATTACAAAGAAAGAGTGAAGATGATACTGGTGTAACAGATATAGAAGTACTGTCAAAGAGAAGTGAAGATCCTGGTAGCATAAATGAAAAAGTACTATTTGAAAGTGATGAGAATAGTCTCAAGACTGTGGAGGTGTGGCATAGAAAGAAAGAAGATACTAGTACAAGGATGGTAGAGATGCCATCGATAAAGAATGAAGACTATTTTCCTGAAGTTGAAGTTTCAAAGTCAGTCAGAGAGGACAGATATTTAACACAGAATACTTGGTTGAAGTCAGAATATATTTTAGCAGAAGAAAATAATTTGGGTCATTCAGCGAAATGTACTCCATCAATCACAGATGTAGAACCATTAACAAAGGGCCATATCATCACAAAGTCAAAAGAATTAGTTGGTGATATGATTATTAGCAGAGAAGAAAAATTGGAACCGCACAAGGTGATAAATGTATCAAATAAGGTGAAAAATATGAGCAATAGGTTTAGAAATGAAATCCTATGCAGAAGTAAAGCAGGCACTCCAAAATCTTTACTTGTTACAAAAAGAAAATTTCTCCAATTTAAAACTGAATCACAAACTATAAAAACTGGAAAGCAGACTAGAAGTATTGTTAGTAGCATCTCTGAGAGTAATAAGACTGTGCAAGTTGCTAACAATGTAACTGTACTTAACACTGAAAGAGACTTGCCTAATGTACAGATGTCAGCCAGTGACAGTATTCCTTCTGAAAAGAGTGAAAGTATTCTCCAGTCAGCTGAAACTCGTAGTCATTTAATGTCACATGGTGGAATTAAAACTTCACCAAAAGATGTTCTGGATGACAGCACTGACTCTGAGCAGGATGTCATATTGAGGAAACTGTCCGAGGAACAAGTATGCTTGCTGTTGAGCAACTGTCTGTCAGCAAAGAAAGAAGAACCCATATCCAAATTTCCTCCTACTTCAGTATTACCCATCAGTGATACTGTTTTAAAACAAGGCAGTATGACAAAACCATCATGTGAAGATTCTTCTGCTAAACACCTGCACAGAAAAGAAAATGAAACTGGTAAAGTGGAAACTGAAACACCTGTGGTTAATAATCTGCCAGTCGTTATCAGAATGGGAGTAACCTCAGTGAAAGGAACAGCTCTATCCAAAAGTGATGATAAAACCAGGGGGAAATGTACAAATTTTAGAGTTGTGGATGTAAGAAAAAGTGAAAATGGTCCTTCAAGTCAATCACTGGAATTCCATGCTAAATCAAATGTTGCAGTAAACAGAATACCTACTTTCAGGGACAAAGTTAAAGCAAAAGTGAACATGTCAAATGAACAGATAGAAAAGTGGCTGAATGAAAGTTACATTGATGAAGCAGATTCAAAGAATCTGATGTTTGATAAATGTATTGAGTCCATCAGTGAAGAGGGGGAAACTTCAAGCACCATTGATTATATGGTTAGTACAGGAACCAAGGAAAATGATTACAGGACCAGTTCCTTGGAAGAAGTTTTGAAATCAGGAAAAGGAACACAGTACTTAAGAGAGATTGATGATGAACATTTGTACAAACCCAGTAAAAATTCTTCGTTTGGAAGAGATGGATTTCAGGAGAAAGTGACTGACTTACCAGATGTAGCACCTCAATTTGGTGTTAGTTTCAAACAGAACATGTCACCTAATGTAGCTCCTGTCAGTGCTGAGTCTTCTGCAGGAAGTTTGTTATTAATGGATGAAGGGAAATGTTCAAGAACTAGCCGAAATAGCACCACTTCACTAGTTAAGGAGCCAGAGTCTGTTGGTGTGGGTGTAATTCCTGGTAGTCAGCAAAGAATTGAAGTTGGGAGTACAAGAAATGAGAAAGAAATGCAAAGGGATATTAGTAAAGAAGAAACTGGTATTGGAAAACTACAGAGAGACATATGTTCAAATTTAGCACTGCAGCATCTTGAAAGGGAACTAAATATGCCAGAGACTTCATGCAATAAAACAGACAGACACCAGAGATGTAATGAAGATAGCTGGACACGTAATGTTCAGTCAGATACCATCGAAGAAAAGATTAATAAACTAAACTCAGAAGCAAAGAAACAAGAAACAGATATTTCACATCACAGCATCAAGTCGCACCCTTTACAGGATCGAGGAGGAGAGAAAAAATCTATATTCCAACAACGCCGTTCATTCCTGCATAAGGTGAAGGAACGCAAAGATTTGACTCCAAGTGCAAATGCCTTCTCTCCAGAGAATGAAAGTAGTGTTTATGCATTTGACTCTGAACCAGAGTTGCCACCAGTCAGTACACCATTCAGACGGAGAGCAAGGGATAGTCGAACATCTAGTACAACAACATCAAAATCTGAGGAAGACTTGGCAAGGCTGGATGATGAAATAACACCACCTCCATCGGCAGTCCAATTGACAGTGCAGAATGTTCAGTCACCAGCCATGCAGACATTGCCATCATCCCAGGTGCAGACAGTTCAGTCATCATTGGTACAGACAGTGCAGTCATTGCCTGTTGTTGGACAACCCATACAGACATTGCCTTTGTCAACAGCAATAGTACAAATTATACCGACACTTCCAATAACCATGAGGCCTGTACAAGTTGAAAATTATATACCAGCACAGCAACAACAACAGCAGCAGCAATTACTTTTGCTACAGAATGATGCAGTAATGACAACATTAAAAACTGGATGCACCAGCAGTACATCTATTGCTGTTCAGGTCAACTTAGATAATGAACCCAGTCTTGATGCATCTTCTCAAAACATATTAGTATCAGATCTGGCAGCTCCAGAACCTCAACTGCAACGAAGCATGGAGTGCTCCACACAGACAGATGTAGCAGAAGAGGATGAAGATGACAGTGAAGGACATTTGTTTTATATCCCACTGCAACAACCTTCTGGAACAGGAGGACCCTTGGCTGCTCCAGCACAGCAGTTGATACAGGGTGTTGCAGTCAAATTAGGCACAGAAGGACCAACAGGACCAAATCAGCGTGTCATCATGCGAGCCAAACTAGTCACTAAACCACCTACCTTCAATCGCACAGCAGTGGGTATTCAAGATGGGAGCACAGTTGGTATTGGAAGGTACTGATATTTGTCATAGATTAAACTTGATCATTCTAACTTAACTAATTAGCTAAGTCCATGAAACACAATCCTGTTTTAGAAGCTAATTGATCCTCATATAGTCCAGGAATTCTCTACATTTTGTGGAACCCATATCTCATTACCATTTTCACTAGAACTTGCCACTTGCTTTTATCCTGGACCTTATAACTCAAATCCACATTCTACTCTTCTCTTTTAATACTGTCCTTCAATTCCTTGTTATTTTTGAAGTGATATTTTGACGTGTGCCCAGTTGTCATTTTTCTTCTTTGTGTTCAGGAGGTACTAGTTTCCAGTCATGGTCCATAGCTTGACTACCCTGACTTGAGGTATTTTGTGGTCTTCCTCAGTCTATGCAGATACTCCTTGTACAACATGTCATATTTGTTTATTCACTCTTCATCCCAAAATAAGATGCTGTTTACTCTGAATTACTGACTGCATCATTAAATAAACAAGTAAATATTTAAATGTTCTGTTTTATGCTCCCTTCTTTGTTATGTTTTGAAATTTTCTGTTAGTTGACTTATATTTATTGATAATGTAGGATGTCATCACAAAGGATCTTGTGCCATTGCCATGAGTTATTTTATCTCTGTCATTCAGTTGCCAAATTTAAAAAATGTAACGCTTTTTGTAGTGTTACACAGATGTTCATAATTTCTTTTAATCTGAATCTGGTAAAACATGTGCACATTTAAGGAAGGTAAAATACTGGCATATCCCTGTTTTTTATATACAGTACCATTTTATTACATTATTTGCAGTAACAGGTTTTAGTCCACCCTTGTACTTCACCTAATTGTAAAAAATTGTTGATCACTTTCATACATTTGTAGTATGTTGTTTATATTTTTTTCCATAGCCTGCTGTCCTTCATACAGTAGAAAGTATGCCAGTAAGATGTATGTGTTCCCCCATAGTTCATGAAATAGTTGACTGCTTTCCATGATTTGGAGTTTAAACGTGGTGCTATTGGAGGACATCCTAATGTAATAATTTTTCATTTCCTACAGTCATGAATAACAACATGGCAGACACATGAGTTTATGAGACAAGCACGACACTGGGGTTGCTTACTTTATATTGAGGTTTGTGTTGTAATAGAACATGGAAACATGTTGAACATTTATTGAAGAAATATTTTGGTAGAATGTAAAATGACAACATGGTGCTCATGTAAACATTTTTTTAGCTTTTGGTTTGATGACAGTAACCAGTGAACTGTTGGAATTAGGCACATGAATTTGGTTCAAAGGTTGATCATGCTCACATCAACACATGGCCTGCGAAGCACTGTCTGTAAGTCACAACAGTAGAAGCTGGTTTCTGGCACCTCCAGGACCAATGGGTTGCCAGATACAGCAGTTTCATGGATATTAGAATGTTGTATGTAATATGAATTTCAGTATACCTAGCAACCTTACTGACAGACCTAATCATTTAAGCTGTCACTTAATGTAAATTCCTTCCCCCCCCCCACTTTACTTTCTACACCCTTTTTGTCATTACTTACACAAAATGGCACTTAAAAATAAATACACATATTACAAAAACCAAGAAGAGATCACTATTTCATCCTTTTAATCACTTTGTTTGCAACACTGAATTACATGTTCATTCTGCTGTTATTATCTTAACTGTTTACTTGCATAAACTGCCCTTGTCAGTGGTCCCTTTTGATTGACTTAAATAATATAATACAAACATAAACTTCACACAGCATTAACTTTACTTTACTTTTTTTTTTTTTTTTTACACTTCACATATCACCATTTGACACTGCTAATTTCCCTGCAAATGCTGTTGTATCTCCCAGTTCCACACACGCACACACACATTGGCTTTCACACTTCTACTTTTTTTGTTACAGTTGGAGAATTTATGGGCTACTTGCAAGCCTTGAATATCTGGAGAAGGTCTTTTGCTTGCTACATTCTTTTCCCTTCTGCAGAAAATTGGAATGCAAAATCTGTAACTGCATTAGGTCATGAGTACCATGTCGCTGATCTGTGAAATAGTCCATTGTGCAATATGCCCACTCAGAACCAGGGTGCTACCAGTAGATAAATTCAATCTAGTGGGCATCTGTAAATTTACAGTCTGTAAGCCTTGCAGATCATCCAGTGCCAAATAAACCACCTTTTATTATACTGACAGATATGGTGATGAGAGACTTTGAGGCCATGTCAGTCAAATTTAAAGTATAGTAAATATGTCCATATATATAATAGGTTCTTCAGAAATGTAAAATGAAAGAACAGTAATACTAGTAATAGATATATGTGACTCAAAATCTATGGAATATGGAGGTAGACCAAATGAGTTCTGCTGAGAACTACCTGCATTTCTTTTGCTCTTGTGTCTTATATTTATTATGTTATAGGCCTGTGCTCACAACACAGCATCAAAGGCCTGCTGGTATGTTGATGGCAGAGCAGAAGAATCTTTATGGGTCTGCAGTGGGGGCATCTTCAACCATTAGCAGTGGAACATATCCACCAGTTGGTACTGTTCAACCAACTGCTCGTGGTCGCCCAGTTGTTCCTCTAAGTAATCACATGAAGAGTGATGATACAATAGGTACCAAGCCGGAAAATACAGATGCTCTGAAGCCATCTGTAACCAGTAGTAAAACTGTTGATATTTCTTCTCATTTACATGCACAGTCTGAAGTGGACAAACCACTAGCTGTGGTCTCTGCGAAGCTTATAGATAAGGATGAGCAGAACACAGTACCTTCCGCCAGAGAACAGAAAAGTTCTGTAAATCAACATGCATTACCCTCTTCCCCACTTAGTGATGTGGTGGCATCTAAATTGCCTACAAACAAAGGGCCAGGAAATGTAGGCAAAGAGCGAAGAAGTTCAACAGAGGTCAACTCCCCAAGCACTTCTTCAGCATCAAAATCCACAGCAGGAAGCAGTAAAAGGTGCGTTGTTCTGAGTTCAGTGCCTGTACACAACACTTTTGTTGTGCTTTAATCTCAGAGTACAGATCAGAAATCATCATTACTGGAGGGCTGGATGAGGCTGTTCTGAAGAGAGTGTGGTATGGAAAACCTAATGACAAAAATTATGTGGTCAAAAAGATGTTTTAACTTGCTGTCATTTGTTTATAGCACTGGCTGAATTATAGGTCTGCCATCTTATTTAGTAGAAATAACAAGTAATGATTGTGGGCCGGGTAGCTCAGTCAGTATAGCGACTGACTGTAGACTGGATGGTCCGGGATCGAATC
>Ga0209755_10007551_pt1 | contig 11760 bp, 10 predicted proteins | sample TergutCo191P1_FD_187301 | JGI IMG/M metagenome (GOLD analysis project Ga0209755, IMG submission 187301) | Cornitermes sp. P1 segment gut microbial communities from Petit-Saut dam, French Guiana - Co191P1 (SPAdes) (version 2) | ecosystem: Host-associated > Arthropoda: Insects > Digestive system...
GTAATGCACTGACACTGGCGCTACACACCATAAACAAACAAAAGAACAATGAAAGATACTCACAATTAATGTTCTTTCAGCCCAGCCCCACAAACAGTTTTATTCCTATATTGTCCAGTGTTTCCATTATTTTGTCCATCACCTGTAGATTTGATAGCTGAGAAAAATAGTTCCTCCACTTAGCCAAAATACTGTGAAAGTCTGTAGCCAAATCACCCTTCTCATCCTTTACTATGTTAGTTATATGCTGGAAACCCTTCTCAAAGTCAATGATGCCCCTGTACAAGTCTCCGATATTTTTGATCTTACTGTTAGTTCCAAGTTCATCAATTTCAGCTTTCACATACTCCTTTTTTTGTACCTGAAATGTCTACTAGCTTCATGTCTTCACATTGCTTAAAGTATCTACGTTTCTTGGTTTGGATCCTGTAACCACTGCACTGTAGCTGGCTTCCTTTGATCTAAAAACTGTGAACATTCTTCATCAAACCATGGTTTATGCTGCTTCAATTCATACAGACCTAGACTCGCTTTATATGTTGTTTGTATAATCTCTTTAGTGATTTCCCAAGCCCTGTTTATGTCCTTGCTATCATTTAAGTTTACCAAAGCAGCAAACCCTTTCAGATCTTAATCTGATACCGTGTCCTAACCTCCAGATCACTTAGCTTCCTGAGGTTAAATCTTTTAAAATCAAACTTCTGCACTAATTGTTTATTTACTGCCAATCTTTTACTAAAATTGGAAACAACCAGATAGTGATCAGTATCACATTCAGCTCCCCTGAAAAACTGTTAATCACATATACTCGAATCCCATCTCCTATCTATTAATATGTGATCAATACGGTTGTGAGTTGTCCCATCAGGAGAGAGTCCAGATATACTGATAAATGTTTCAGTGTGGGAACATCACAACTAGATTTTTTGAAGTGTCAAAGTTTACTATCCTAATGTAGACTCTCATTTCCAATTGCAGGTTTGAAAGTCTCCTCTCTCCCCACTCATACATTAAAATCTCCTAACAGAATTTTTGTGTGGTATTTAGGAAAATGACTTAAAGCCTGCTCCAATTCCTCATAAAAACTTTCTTTTGAATCATTACTTTTCTTCTCACTTGGCGCATGAGCATTCGAAACAATGATATTATGCCAGCTACCTATCAGAACTATATATGACATCCCATCACTAACAAACTCCACTCTCTTAACTTCTGATACTATTCTGTGGTGTCAAAAACACCTGTTCCCAATTGGTGGTTTTTGTTTCTTTTTCCACAGATAAAAATATAATCCCCTGTTCTTACTGTCACCCTTTTGTCCCACCTAACCCCATGCACACCCATTAAATCTAAATTATACCACGCTAAATCCCTGGCTATTGTTGTTGTGAACCTAACCTATACAGACTCCTTACATTCCACATACGAAATCTCATGTCACTTTTCCATTGCTTAGGTCATACCAAAGGATCAGTCCAGGCCTGTGGGACACATTCGTTTTGTTAACAAGGCAAGTTTTTATGATGAGGAGCTGTTTGCACTATGCTCAACCCCCAAGCTGGAGGATCACCCCTACTCAGCTGTCCATGACTGCTTATTCAATATATTTGCAGCTACCCTCCATTGTGGAGGCCGTTCCTCCATCCTCATACCTGAGAACACTCCATGCTGTGGTAACAGGGACCCTTACCATGGGTCAAATTCCAACATTGCACACATCAGGAATTTAATATCAAAAGCCCAAATGTTTCAACCAGAGGACTCTTTCCCAAACACACATAACCATAAAAGAAAAAAAAGTTCACTGACTGACAACCATTTGATTATTGAGACTCATTAATTGGTGACCTCGATAATGCAACTGAGAGTATATAAAGATTATACAAAAAAGAATGATCATGATGCTTAAACTTCTTATTCACCAATATCATAACCATTTAGTTTTCCAGTGTGCACATTATGCTTCTCTTCATTGTATTATGGCCTACACTGCGTTCCACAGTAAGTTGGCCAAATTTCAGGAATATGTTCTACAGATAATCTTACGCACGAAAGGTTTAAAGCACTAGTGTACTCTAACAATGAATACAGTAAAATTTTTCCATCAACCTTCATTGTTATGAGCTTTAACATTACAACTAAATCAAATTTTCACAATAAATTCCCAGTCCCTGCAGGCATGCTGCCACATGATAACTGACGTTCCTGCAGAATGAGTTCCATTCCTTTTTTTGTGTCAACTGCAGCTTCAATTAATTATGCATGCTGCCTGTTTTGCAGCTTACCATTGTGGCACACCCTAGATTTCATGAAATCCCAGAAGAACAAACCTAACACGCTTCAGTCAGGTGACAAAACTTGCCACGCTACCATCAGGTACTTCTTCATATCCATCTCACTTGATAATTTAATTTCAAGCACTCAATGACCTCTCTGCCAAAATGTAAAGGCACTCCATCATACTGTATCCACATACATCCTACTGTTTCAAGAGGCACATCCTCCAAGAAAAGTAATAGCTAATTTTATAGAAAATTCACAAAAAATGTGGCTGTTGAATGTCTCTAAATACAAGGTACAAGTGGGTTGTTTCCCAGTATTCAACACCCAATGTTTGCAAAAATCCAGTGAAAAGTACTTTGTACTATTGAATGTGCAACTTGCTGCATCCCAGAGTGAGAATTCCTTGTGTTGTTATTACAATTACATGCAAATCAAGTCTCATTTGTGAAGAGAATATCAAACAGGATACATAGCCAGAGTTGCAACCGTTCATCAATATGTACACAATGGAGGTTACATAGCCAGAGTTGCAACCGTTCATCAATATGTACACAATGGAGGTCCTCACTCTTCTGGAATGTTATGGAGCACTGGCTGGTAGCCAGTAACAATCAACATTGTGTAGACCTTATAAATACCATGGGGCAAGTCTGAGACCACACATTGTACACACTTTGCATAATCTTCCAGTGTACGGTTTTATACCCGTTACAGTTAATGATGATAGAAATATCATCATACAAAATCTTTCACACTTGTGTTAGTGCAATACCAGTCCTCATGCATATTCTGTGTACACTGTATGCGGGTTTTGCTGCACTGCATCAAGAATTTCACCTTCAAGCAATGGTTGCCCACATTCTGCATTCATGCTTGGGATGGAACCAGTCTCCCTCAAAATTTTATGTACATTATGAAATGTGTTCCAGTGTGAACTCTACAACCTGGATAGCAGTGCTTGTATTCCACTGATGCATCTCTACCATTCCATCACAGGAACCATATACAAAATGCAAGCTGCCATATTCCTCATTTGTAAATGTTATGGGAGGTATTTGGAATAAAACTTGTGAGCAACAAACCAGCCATCATTTACAAGTAGACTGCAAATCAAACAGTGACAGCGATGCAAGATGACCACCCTACTCAAGGTTACAGCTCTCTGCAATAGCGCTCAGCACAAAGTTACAGCTCACAAAGCCCAATATCGGTGATGAACGAATCTATGTCCACTGCTCCAAGTGACAAGAAAAACACACTACCATATTTGGCCAACTTGTCACATAACACCCACATTTAAGGTCTGAGGTTTGCGTGGTAGCTGAGATTGGTCTTCTGTGTTATGACTCAATGTGGTGTAGTAGCTAAGCAACTAAGCTGCCAGACTAAATGCAGCCATAACCTAGAAAACCATCATATAAACATGTTAAGTATACATGCGTGCACGATGTGTGTGTGTGTGTGTGTTTTTTTAATTGACATTTAGCATGCTCCATTACATAATACTACATGCTTTGGAGTTAAATATTCACAATACGGTTACATACATTTAACACTTATGTACAATTTCTTCTATTTTCTATAGATACAGCAGGTTTACTTTCAGTTTTCTAATGTAGTATCTATTGCTTTTGATCTTCTATCTACTGCATTATTAACTAATTAACTTAGTACCCAAATAAACTGAGTTACAATATGTATATATTCAATAAATGGCTTATAATGTGCTAAAATCTACTGATCTTACGAACTTCATGAATGTCTTAATCTGGTTTCTTGTGAGTTGTTCAAAACAGAGGGGGCCAGGTGTCACCTGTTCAGACTATGGCATTTCATAGGATCCTTCTCTTGTTTTCTAGTTGTGTGCAGTTCAAAATTATGTGGTTAATTGTCTATTCTTATTTTAGTCCACAAGAGCATGTTGCATTGGGAATAATCACGAATCTGTGGAAGTACAACCTGGTTAAACCGTGACCCATTACCATAGCCATAAATTCAGCTGAGATAGGTATCATGGTTTTCATTCTGTCTTTTATGTCTGGGAAGAATAATTTACTTACCACTCCTTTTGTAGAGCTTGTCAACTGCTCCTGCCATTTTGTTATTTTGTTCTCCTTCCCTCCTGTAATTATAGTCTCTCTTGGTATTTTATCGTATACTAATTCTCCTATGTCATTCCTTGCTGTCTTCTTGGCCAGGCAGTCTGCCATTTCATTTCCTTGTATTCCAGCATGTGCCTTCACCCAGTTAAAAATCACTATCCTCCAGCCTCTTTATTTCCTTCCTTATATCCTCTATCAGTATGTAGTGTTTGTTTCTATACTGCAGTGTGTCCAGTGTCACTTTGCTGTCTGTGTTAACCACTACTATCTTTTCTGCATCTTCCGCTAACTATAAATTTTGAATTTATTCCTGTGCCCTTAGGATTACTACCTGTTCTGCCTGATTATTAGAGCATCTATCATGTAGTTTGTACTTAGACTGATTAAGAACTATGTCATTTTTAATTTTGCCTGCAGCAGCTCCTACCTTTCCTCCAATTTTGCTGCCATCCATGAATATATATTTATTACATTATGTGGTATCTCTGTAGGTGCCTTATAAGAGGTATTTCCACAGGGTGGGGCCAATATCTCACTTCCAGAGGCACATCGTACTTGATATTGTTATGAGTTGCCTTATAAGTTTGTACCTTTTCTTCTACAGCAAGTCGGATGGGGCAAACTCCTGCCACTACACATGATGCTTCATATGAGTGTTCCGAATGCCTTGGCTATTTTGATATTCATCATTATTTGCACTCGCTGATATTTCCTCAAGCTATTTGTTTTGTTAAGGTTTTCTCCCATACCAGTGCCCCGTATTGGTTCTATTGCACCACTGTATGTAACCTTCAGTGCCCATGCTCCAAAACCCATTTGAGTTTAGCTGATTTTGCTAACATGTTTATAATAGGAGTGCATTTCCCTGTAATGTAATCTACATGTCTGTTGAAACTAAATCCGCTGTCAAAATAAATTCCTAAGTATTTTATAGTTCAGATACTTGCTCAGGCATTTGTTGTTTAGATAAATGTTTAGTGTTCTATTATCTCCTGGTGTTTTTTGTTGTCACCAATAAAACATTAGGCTTGTTTACATGTCAATGTAAATACGAGGGAAAGTCATTAAATAACAGGAATTTTATTCTAACATGCATGGAAAAGTATGCACAACAAAAAATTTTATTTCAAAACACCAAATGGCTCCTTAGCAATGGGCCATATAGGGGTCGTGATGATCGAGCAGTATGAGCCTGCACAACAGCTCAAAAAAACAAGGCCATTCCACTGTCAATTTGCACTGTGGAAGAGCAACTACGCATTATTCATTTTTTGTGGTCAGAGGGTATGACACCTTCTGATATCTACAGAAGAATGAAGGTTCAGTATGGAGACAGTTGATTGAGTCAGGGGAGGGTGTATGAATGGGTGGAAAGATTTCAAAATGAAAGACAAAACATCTGTGATGAACACCAGAGTGGGAGACCAGTTAGCGTGGCAACTGAGACAGTGAAACAGCAGATCAAGCAGCAAATCTGTGACTACAGGTGAGGCACTATTGATGAAATTGCCGTGGAATTCAACATGAGTCACGGCTCTGCGTACAATATTGCCCATGATGACCTAGGTTACATGAAAGTGTGTGGCAGGTGGGCCCCAAGGCAGTTGTCCGAAGATCACAAGCATGCAAGGCAGATGATTTGTCAGGAGCATTTGGACTGTCATGCTCATGAAGGAGATGCTTTTCTCCATCGAATTGTGACAGGAGATGAGTCCTGGGTGTACCATTATGAACCAGAGAGTAAGAGACAATCAATGCAGTGGAAGTACCAGTCATCTCCAGCCAACAAAAAATTCAAGACACAGGCTTCCGCTGGGAAAGTCATGCTGATCATCTTTTGGGATGTCAACGGCCCTTTGTTGATGCACTTCCAGCAAAAGGGTCAAACTGTGACTAGTGTTCGATACAGTGACAAGCAAGTGAACAAGTTGAAGCCTGTGATATGATCGAAACGTTAGGGACTTCTCTCAAAAGGAATATTGTTGCTTCACGACAACGCCCGCCCCCATACGGCTGCGCATACAATGGATACAATATGTGCTCTGAAATTTGAGGTGTTGAAACATCCACCATACAGTCCAGACCTGGCACCATCAGACTTTCACTTGTTTGGACCTATGAAAGAACATTTGCAGGACCAGAAGTTTGCAGATGACAAAGAGGTAATGGAGGCGGTGCAAAGTTGGTTAAAGGTTACGCCAAAAAGCTTTTTTCTAAAGGGCATCCGCAAGCTTGTGAACAGGTGGACCAAATGTGTTGTGAAGCAAGGGGACTATGTCGAAAAATAAGACACAAACAATTTCTATAAGTTCTCTTGCAAAAAAGTTATTATAAAATTCCTGTTACTTAATGACTTACCTTTGTATTACAGATTAAATTCCAGCAGTTATTTCTAAAAATAATATAAAACCTACACAAAATTCCACATGCAGTTCCTGTTTAAGGACTGAATATACATTCAAATTCATGCAACATTGCTACAGTACCAACCTGGTGATGTCCCTATGAGAGAACCACTAAGTTTGCATGTTGGAATCCTTGGATCCAAGGTCTGGAAGAAGACCCAGAGGCAGATGGCAAACAGGGCAGCCAGAACTCCATTGAAAATCAGATAGAATATTCCGATCTTGGCTGTTAACAGAGAATAATATATGCATCTAAAAACTGACCCTCAATATATTTCACCCATACATCCAACATAAGGTTGCATCATTATGATAATATGCAAAGCACTAGGCATTGAAATGACAAATGGCACGCGCGCGCGCACACACACACACACACACACACAACCAAACCAGTATGTGGACAAAAAGATGCTACAATGTTATAGAATCAAAGGGTACACACACGCAGAAATTACAATGAATAGGCCAGATATAATAATTAAAACAAAAAAAGAGAAAACATGCATACTGATAAATGTGGCAATACCCACGGACAGAATTGTCATGCAAATGGAAATAGAAAAGAAACTAAACACAAGAGTTTATTTAACAATACAACAAATGTGGAGCATAAAATATATGATTATACTGGTGACAACTGGAGCCACCAGAATAACAAAAAAAAAATTTAAAAAAACCTGAAAGCCATATTAGGAAAACACTCAACAGATTCGCTACAAAAGACATCACACATAATATGGAAAGTACTGTAGCCTGAAACTTGAACCCTGAATGGTGGGGTTACCCATTGCTTCAAGAAAATGTACCAGGAAGAAAAGGCCTGTGACAACAACAACAACAACAACATATTATTATTATCATCATCATCATCATCATCATTAATCGATGGCACTACAGTCCAATGCAGACCTTCACCTCCCAGTCAGCTCTGCTTTTTGACCTCTCTTTCCAATTTGCAAATTTTGTATTTTTATAAGCTTAATGATACAAATATTTTTGCTGAAGTTCAACCAGTGTGCAAACTATTTCCACTCACAGGTATGAGCAGATAGTCACACCAAATCAGTTCCTGGGAATACAAACCATGACAAATAGTTCTATCACCAAATACTTATCAGTTTTGCAACATACCAGAAATATTTGTCCTTGGTTACTGCAGTACCATCATTCATTCTGTTGTCTGTCTTATGACAGTTCCACAGCCTCTTCCAAAGCAAGTTCTTCACAGTGCAATCTCAGTGCTTCCTCTCTCAATTTAGAGTATACTATCTTTCCCTTAAAGTCACCCAGTAGCTGCTTACATCATCTTTCTCATCTTCTCATCACTTCTATCCTGTCCTCTCTCTTTCCTTTAAAAATTTGTTTTAGAAGGCGGTTACTACCCAGGATATAATCAATTCAGTTAGCCTTCCTTCTTGACTCTTTGTAATACTTCTTCATTTCTCACATGATCAGTCCAACTGATGTCCTTCATCCTTCTCCAGCACCACACTTCAAAAATTTGAGGTATTTCTAATCTACTTCCTGAAACGTCCAAGTCTCAGCACCACCAAATGTAGCAGTTTACTAGTTTCTTCCTCAAATTTAAGTACAATCTGCTGGTTAAAAAAAAAAAAGAATTCTCCTTGTTGAAAGCTGCTTTTGCCATGGCAATCCTGGATCTACCTTCCCATGTACATCTTGCATCATTTGTTGTCATGCTACCGGAATAGTCGAAATATTCCATAGTCTGCAGCTATTTCTGATCTATCATAATCTGCAACGAGATTCTCATCATCTTAGTTTTTTCCACATTCACTTCCAGTCCACAGTACCTTCTCATTTCAGTTTCCTTCAATCATGCCATGGAGAGCTGCTTCTGCCTTAGCGGGCATCATAAAGTCATCTGCATATTTCACAGTACAAATTACTTGTCCTATTCTGAAGTTCCCACACTCTTCAAGAGCTTACTTGGTAACATATCTGGTGTACAAGTTGAACAGAAACAGCAACGAACAGCATCCTTGTCTAACACCGCTTCCAAACTTCGCTCTTCTTGTCTCCATTCGGTCCAGTTTTAGACTAACACTCTGATCCATGTACAGTTTGCTGATCATTCTTCTTTAGCATCAATCGATATCAATTGCCTGTAGGATCTGCATGAATGCAGTCTCGTTTACATGGTCAAATGCCTTCTGTCAGTCTATGAGGCATGCATACAATTCCTTGTCTATGTCCAAAGTTCATTCTAATGTTGTTCTCAGCATCCCACTTGCATAGCTAGTCCCTTTTCTTCTTCTGAATCCAAACTTCTCCAAGTACATCCTCTATTTTCCTTTCAATCCTTTTTGTAAGTATCCTCGCTACTATCTTCACTGTATGTGTGATGTGGCTAATTGTGCAATGGTTGCTACATTTTGTAGTTTCTGGCTTCTTCTTTAAGGCAATCAGTGTAACTTCAGTGAAATCCTTGGGCCACTCTCCAATTTCATATTTGTTGTTGACTGCAGTACCATCTTTTAAAAAAATATCAGAAATATCTGTTGAGGTCCTATAGATTTTCCACATATCTAAATATTATACCAAAACCAGCAGATAAGTAGGCTGTAAATCCATACAACAGGAAAGCAGGCTTCAACAGTTCCACTCAGCAATGCCTTGTATTAGTTTCATTTATTTCCCTTGCGCACAGTGATACTGCAATTACCATCTAATTACCTGTGACAAAAATCATTAGTGTCTGGATCGATATATGTAGAATGCGGGCATGACGTCAAAATTAGGGTATTTTTTAGAAAAATAAAAGGAATCTTTATTGATATGTGGTGGATGTTCTCCAGTTCATGTGAGATATGTTCTCACAGCAGTCGCTATGACGATTTCCATCTTCTGCAGTCTGGTACCATGTAGTATGGTATATAAGTCTGCCATGTTGAAGAAACCTGCTGTCTATATTTAGGGATAGAAGATGGAGGAAGCGGGCTCCTCTGTGACGTTACACCTTACCTACCAGGCTATACGACATACATCACAGAAGACTAATATTCTCCCTTCAGTTTAGCCAAGCAGAGAGAACAGCTGATTGAATTTTCAGTTCTTGTTCCCCTCCCCTCAAAGCCAAGAATTTCCAATTCTCAGAATAAACATTTCTGGAACTGAGAGTTCTACATAATTAAATTTTGTACTTGGACTTATCACAGTGTTTTAAGGACTAGTGACGTCATTAAGTTTCGATATCCCTCGAAGGGTGACGTGTGAAGCAGAATGTTTACATTTCTTCGTTTAGTTCGCTCCCCGTGCCACTTCAAGTAATAAGTTTCGGTCACCACAGTAAATTCCACAGCTCTTGTAAGTCACAATTTCGAAATCAAACAATATACAGACGCTTAAGACTGAAACAATTTAACCATAAGAGAGTGACTTCAACACCAACACTGAACACATTTTTGAAAACACCGTATGACCCATGACTTAACGGATTTAAAAATCTCCAACGGATACACCAAATGCCAGCGACGAAGTCTGTGTTTATACTTTTCCCGCAACAGTGCTGCAGTGTTACTACCAATACAATATACAGCGACGGTAAACCATATTACAAGGTTAAGGACTGTAAATATCTCGATTAATTATGAGGCGCCCAACATCAAACGCCCTGAGAGTTGCAATATGCTTCCGAGAAAGCGGCTGTTAACACTTCGCGATCCACCTGCTGGAAATACAGTATTTCTTCCACGACTGTCCTACGCACAAAAGTAATTTGACGACGACGCCAGAACTACGGACTGCTGCACATCACTCCGGATGTTGTATCTGTTAACATTCAGAGGGCACATGTACAGACCTATTTAGACGAGCATGGTAACACCTGGGAATCATTTCCAGCATGAATAAAGTACACAGTTTCCCATGACAATTGATAACGTAAGAATGTAATCTATTATCGTGAATTATGTCTGTGAGGAACACTTCTGGACCATACAGGTGGAACAGTAATCATGTATAACCTGATTCTGTATCTTCATTTCACATTTAAAAAGACAGGCAACGTTCGTATAAATGCAACATTCAGGCGCGTACGCGTAACAACTGTTGCCGTGAAAAAGCAATCTAAGTACAGTATTAATGTTCTGCCTGTGATTGCAGCGTTGTCTACCATGCAACGCGCATGCGCGGTATTATATCGTCATATGTGACCTGACTGCTCTACCCTACTTTTCCACATTGTCATAAACGATGCGACTTCTGGAAACTAGTTACTGAACATAAAGTGTGTGTATGGATTTTTTTCTACAACTTTCGTCCGAAAAATTTCTCTTTCCAACAAGAATTCAGCGAGATGTTATCATAAATGTACACACGTTTTCAGGTAAAGTGCCCACTATTCTTGCCAGGTTTTACTGAAACTCCAATTTTCTCGGCAACTTTTAAAAAAAATACTCAAATACCACACATCATGAAAATCCGTTCAGTGCGAGCCGAGTTGTTCAGACGGACGAACAGACACCGCTAAATGCCGCTTTTCGCAATTTTGCTAACGGGTCTAAAAGTGGTGTTCTGAACTATCGCATAAAACTCATCATCCTGATACAAGTTACTAGTCCTAGTATCTACGTTTATCGGAATATGTTTCGGAAGATATACTAGAAACATCTGACATACATGTGACTGCGAAGATACATTTTGGGATAAAATCTCCCCTTTTTCAAAACAATCGGGGCCATGACCTTAGTTGCTAGAGCTCAGGTTTGGGTACAGGCTGACGGCTAAGGTTTGAGGTTCTCACAAAGGTGAATAAAGGCAGAGGATTCATCCAAACGTTTCTGCCAGACTATAGTGTGTTATATCCCAGTGGACAATTATTCACCAAATACCCAGTGTTCCATTACTGCTTCGGGGCGTTGCAATTTTCTTTCATTACACTTTCGGTACAGTTGAGTCCAGCCGACACACGAAATGGGTTGACTCTATTCCCGGCGTTACACCGG
>Ga0209755_10007553_pt1 | contig 11758 bp, 10 predicted proteins | sample TergutCo191P1_FD_187301 | JGI IMG/M metagenome (GOLD analysis project Ga0209755, IMG submission 187301) | Cornitermes sp. P1 segment gut microbial communities from Petit-Saut dam, French Guiana - Co191P1 (SPAdes) (version 2) | ecosystem: Host-associated > Arthropoda: Insects > Digestive system...
CGTGCTTTTACCGCTGCCGCTTCTTCCTATTATACTGATAAAATCCCCTGCTTCTACAAGAAGATTAACATTCCAAACCGCGTTAAAAACCCGGTCTCCCCGTTTGTACTCTTTGGTCAGGTTTCGTAATTCAAGCAAAGCTATTCACCTTCCCTCATCGTAAAATATGTTTCCGCTTTGCTAATCTGCAGAGCTGAATACAAGGACGCCAGAAGCCCGGAAAGAGCGGAGATAACAAGACTGATAATAATAAGCAATACAATTACGCCGAACGGCGCGTCAAGATAAGGCAGCTCAAGACGGGCGCTTATCAGGTTCGCGAACGGAAAAATAATAATGCACGCCAAAGCGATGCCCGCGGCTCCTCCTGCCAGACCCGCGATAGATGATTCACATAACACGATGCCGACAAGGCGTTTTCTCTCGGCTCCGATGATTCTGAAAAGCGCGAATTCTTTTTTGCGTTCGTGAATTATGCCGTAAAAAACCGCGGCAAGAATCAGAACCGCCAGCACCCACAATACAACGCAAATTATCTGAATATATCTTGTAAAACCTGATAATGATTCCGCAAGGCGCGAGAATATCCCCTGCGAGACGATTACTTCTATGCCGTTAACCTGCTCCTGAATGTTATGCGCAATAAGCGAAGAATCCATCGCGGGATCTGTCTTAACAAGAACGGAAGAAACCATTCCGTCTTTATAATTATCAGCGAGAAAATCAATATCCAGCATCTGACTGTGGGCGATAAGGCTGCGCATTGTGTTCATCGTCATAAAAACAGACGTGTCAAAACCGCTTGCGCTCGGCGATAACTGCGCGGCAACCGGAAAATTCATGCTGAATAACATGATTGTCCCGTTCGATTTAATATCAATCTTACTGCCTGTTACAATGTATCCGTCAGATATTTTTTCGCTGTATTTCTCCGCGATCCACGGCTGAACTACAAAATCGGTATCAGGATCGTACGCGATAATCTGAACTTCTTCGTCGCAGCAATCAGTTGAAAGGGAAGCGAGATAAAACTGCGCGGAAGCGTTCACCACTCCATCAGTCCGCGTGATTGTATCGAAAATACCGGCGTCAAAATAAAAATTATCAGGTTCTCCGTGCAGAAGCAAAGTCTGCGCTTTACCGGCGGCTCCTTCGGGAACAATCATCAAATCTGCGCCGAAACGCCTGGTAATCGCGGAAAGACCCTGTCCAAGGTTTAACGCGATTATTGAGCCGCCAAAAAGAGTAAAGGCAAGTATCGCGGCGACAAGCATCAGACAGGCGGTTCGAACCGGTCTTGCCTGAAGATTTTTTATAGATAACATTCCGGTACTAAGGCTTATGTTCTGCATTTTTTCCTTTAATTATATTCGCAGCTAACTTTTTCTGAGAGAAAGGAATCTTACTATTGATATAACGATAATGAGAATTCCAAGACCGGTTAAAACAGGAATGGTAACAAGGTTACACTCCATAGATGGAATATCACAGCCGCCGATAATAACATGAACAGATAATAAGGTAATAATACCGGTCAGAAATATGCCGATTATCATGCCCATTTGAATTTTTGGATCAACATATATTATACAGAAAATACCTAAAGCGGCAATGATCAATCCCATCGCCAGCATAAATTTAGTCATCCAGAAACAATCAGGATAAGCGGAACAGCAGCCTGCCGCGCAGCCTTGAAAAAGATACTGCGGCCCAAGAGCGATGAGTAAACCGGAGATAGCCAGTATCGCGCTAAATATAATAGTTTTTTTCATGATCTTGTTTTTTTCTCCAGAAGCATCATATTGACTACAGCGCCGATAATTAAAAGAGCGCTGATAACCGTTAACGCAGGCAGTGTGACCCTGTAGCAGACCATCGAAGTGTCTTTACAGACTCCGAAAAAAATATCGAAAGGAATAAGCCCTGCTACTATGCCTGACATAAATATACTGATGGTTAAACCAAGCTGAACTTTTATATTAGTAAAAAAAATCAGGTAAACGCCGAGCGCGGCAATTAAAATTCCCATGCTGATTTCCGCGCGCGCGGCCCAATAACAGACAGGAACATCATCGTCATGAATTCCGCATGTTTTAAACAAAAATTGAGGGCCCAGAGCAATGAGTAAGCCAAATAAAATCGCGGCGCCGCCGCATATTAGGTTCCTTTTCACAATTATACCAGCTCATCCTGAATTAAAGCGGAATAACGCCCGCTTAACAGAAAATATATCATAATTATCAATTTTTGTCAATGGCGGAAAAATTCATGGGCGGATTTTGCTTTTCGCGGTCGGCCGTTTTTATTATATTAAAACAAGGAAAATAATTATTTTATAAGGAGCGTATATGAATCTCATAAAATTAAAAGAGCATATTGATTCTACCGAAGTTGTTGAAGATCTGATTATCTTTTCGAAAAAGGTGTTTTGCATAAGCAGCGAAGAAGCGAAAGCGGCAGTTGAAATGTTTATAACTAAATCATATTTAATGGGAAAGAAAAATCTCGCGGGAATCATCGCTGACTGATTTACCGGCATGCGCTGTACTGGTTTTTAATGCCAGCAGATCAGCTTTCCTCTGTCATTAACATATCCCTGATCAATAAAAGCCTGGGCGTAAACGCTCCGCGCGGCTTCCTGTCCGTTGATTTTTTCCGTGATGATTCTTTTTTCCGCGCGCGCGTTTCTTGCGCGCGGTATTTTAAAAAGCGCGATAAGGCGCGGAGTCTCGGGGTCATTATCTTTTATGTTAATCATGAGTTCCCTGCCGCTTTTAACTGATACCGCGATAAGAGCTGCTCCTTTAAAATAAATTCTGTTATTTGCGCTTCTCGCGCATAACTTTTGATCAAATCCGTCAATATCAAGGCCAGCGGGGCTTGCAGGATCTGAGGCATTCATCCAGTATATCCCGTTAAACTCCTCTGCGTTTTCAAGTTCACGCGCGATCGAGGGCGCGGCGAACTGCAGCGAGTTGATACCGGAGAAAAAACGCCCTGTGACAATCTCGCCGGAAAGTTCCATCCTGCGCATTACGGGCAGAAGCAGCGACCACGAAAACGGCGGAGCTTCGCGTTCCAAAAGCGGTCTGCATAAAACTCCCCAGCGGCTGAGAAGAAGACGCACCCGGTCGCGGTTAAGCGCGTCTTCTTCCATCGGATCGTTAGCTGCAACATCTTCAGGAAGAAGCGAATACCAGTTTCCGTGTACAGGCGCTCCTCCTCTCCAGCGGTTTTTTAAAGCGCTTGGTATGCGCGTCTTTCTTCCTAATATGCGGTTACTATCAGGTGTCTGCGGAACATCGATCTCTTTTGGTATAAAACCGTTTTCTGCTCCCTTCCTTACAGGATCAAATGAATCCGCTGTCAGAGCGCCCTTCCACGCTTCATTCCATATTGCTTCAGCGCAGCGGCGGCTTGACACATCTAATTTGTTTTTAATTTCCCAGAAATCACGAGGACGGCTGAAGAAGGATGAAGCTGTCAGCCCGGACATTATATCAGCGGACTCATGTTTTTTATTATCAAAAACAAGATCCAAATCCTCAGGACGGCAAAAACCAATCCGCTCCTTGCCGGCTCCGTACCACACAAGCTGCCCTTCGTTAATTTCACGGTTTAATTTCCCGGGATCATAATTTGGATTTCTCGCGAAGAGTATTTCAGTTTCCCATAACCTGGCAGGCGCTGTCCACGCGTAAAGGTTTTTTCTGAAAACAGCATTCGCGGCATGCGAAGAATCGCCGCCTGAGGCGCTGTCCCCCGCGAGCCCCTGCCTTAACGCGAGGAACGGCGTTAATAAAGACGCGGGGCGCTCTCTTATTACAGGACGCTCTTTTTTCCGCGAGATTCGCAACAGCATTTCAAAATTTTCACGGTCGCAGATCAATTTGCCGTGTTGAGACTGCGGCGGACAAAGCGAACCTGCGTTCGACGCGTCTTCATTTGAATAAACCCCAACGTCAATGACAACTTCATCTACTTCGGCAAGGGCGGCGATCGCGTCTCCCGCTTCGCTGTCCGTTACGCCAAACACACCGCGTATTCGCTCTGTCGAAACCGGCCCCTCGTAACGCAGCCACTGTCCCAGAAGGCTCAAAGGCTCATTCTTCCAGGCTTCTTCCCACTCGCGGTGCACTATCGACAGAACCGCTTCTTTGTTTCGCCTTACAGTTTTTATTTTTACAGTGTCAATATTAGCAGCTAACTCTTTGGGCATCACCCCGCAGAGAGTCTGCCATTCATCTTCGGGAATCGCGATTCTCTCTTTTATCCATTCATTAAGCGATAAAGCGTCTTCCGGCGCGTAACCTGAAATTTCCCTTCTGAGCCGTGAAACGAAATCTTCAACTGTCCGAGCTTTTAATACCGGGCGAAAGGAGGCGTTGTTAACAGCTTCTTCAATAACCTTGTCAGATAACGTCGCGGATTTCGAGCCGGCGAGATCGCTTCGCTCGTCGTACTCATACATGAACGAGTTGGTTTCTTCTCTTACAATGTCTCTGGAAAACGGGCTTGGACTGCTTGTCTGAAAAAATGACACACTAACGCTTCCGTTATTAATTGCGCAGACAAAATCCCGAAAGCCGTCCATGTCGAAGGTGTCGGCAAGACAGGTCCTCCATGCTTCGGCGGCAGCGGGAAACCCGTCTTCGGACGCTACCGAGTCAAACAGGCGTTTTGAGCGCTGGCGCATAATCCAAAGAGGAGTGCGTTTGCCGAACGGCGCTTTTGGAAGCAAAAGGCTGCGTTCCGCGCTTTCACGAAACGCCGCGCCGAACACACCGGAGCTTTCCAGGCGGTTTCTGAATAAACGTTCCGCGCGGAGAAGTCCGGTTTTTTCTGTCTGATTAAGCGATGTTAAAGCGCGCCGGATAATTTCTTCCACCCAGCCTGAACCCGCCTCGTCAGTACCTAAACGCGGTATTAAAAAAAGTATGTTATCATCATTGGAAAACGCGGCTGTCTTTAATCCTGTAATTTCCTCAAGTTCCGCGCGCATCGCGAGAGACAGCGGATAATTAATTCTTCCGCCGCGGAAACTGTGAAGCACGACAGAGCAAAAATCCCTGTTCAATTCAGTTCCCTTAATAATTTCTACAATTATATTTTTAGTGTCAGATAACGGCAGTCCTTTTTGAGCGCTTTTCTGCGCCTTAAGAAATTCTACAAGTGAATCATTTGCCGTTCCCGCCGGATTTGAACTTATAAGATGTATATCCTGTGATGATTTGTTAAAATTTTCAAGGATTGCCAGAATTTTTTTTATTAAATTCGGGCTTCGGAACTGAATGTCAGCTTTCCAGAACGGAATGAAATCCGCTCTTTTTTCAAGCGGCGTAACAGTAACTGATTCACTGCTAATATTATCAATCTTCCATCCGCGTCCGCCAAAATCAAAACAATCTCCTATTGAACGCTCCCATGTAAATTCTTCGTCTAACTCTCCTATTTTAGTTCCGTCAGCGATCCTTAAGGAATACATTCCCTTGCTTGCAATAACTCCTCCTGACGAGTAAAGCAGCAGATTAGTTCCGTCCAGCCTGCCAATCTTTCCTTCGATGTTATCAATCCATACACGGGGTTTAATGTCACGTAACCTTGTCTTCCCGCCGAACCCTGCAAGCATCCGCGCGACGCGGTTAAAAGAATCATAACTAAGATTTCTGAATATATAAAAACCTTTAAACCTGTCATAAAGCTCGTCGATATTCCAGTCTTTCTCGCAGCAAAGCGCAAGTATCATCTGCGCGAGTATATCAAGAGGGTTTTCAATTGGCGTAATTTCTTCAATGTCGCGCTCATCAACCGCCTGCTTCAGCGCGGCTGCCACAAGAAGATCTTTTCCGTGAAACGCGAAAATCTTTCCCTTGCTCACATACCCTACACTGTGCCCTGAACGCCCTATCCTCTGCAGCGCCTGCGATACATTTCCGCAGCTTCCAGCGAGTATAACCTCGTCAATATCGCCGATATCAATGCCGAGTTCCAGAGACGCTGTCGCTACAACGCACGGAATTCTCCCCTCCGCGAGGCCTTTTTCAACGCCGCGCCTGAGCTCTTTAGAAAGCGATCCGTGATGCGGAAAGGCGATGACTCCGCCAGGATCGCGCCCGGCGGGATTTCCGTTACGCGCAATACGCAAAGCGCCTTCCTCATTTAAAAAATGGCTGAGACGTTCCGCTCTGCGCCTTGATTCCGCGAACACAAGCAGCGTCGCTCCTTCCCATACGCGTTTTAAAATATAATTGACTAACGGCGTATAACGGCTTTTGCTTCCTGTAAAAATATTTCCGGCTTCAATTTCAATTTCTGAAAATTCAACGGAAAAATCAATTTTCTTTTCCGCATGAGGAGCAACAATATTAACCATTCTCGCGGAATAGGTCACAGCGTTGTAATTATGACCGCCTGCGGAGACGGCGATTCCTCCGGCGAACTCAGCCGCCGTCCGCGGATTGCGCACAGTGGCGGAAAGGCTGATTCTCTGGAACTCTCCCGCGGCCGATGAAAGCCTGTCTATCTGACAGGAAAGAAAAGAGCCGCGTTTATTCCCGAGTATCGCGTGTATTTCATCAATAATCAGGTACTTCACATTTGATAAAACCTGCCTTCCCCTGGGGTTTAAAAGCAGAATGGAAAGGCTCTCCGGCGTAAGCGCGAGTATCGACGGCGGATGAGTGAGGAAGCGCCTTCTCTGCGACTGAGGAGTATCGCCGGAGCGGGTTTCAACGCGGATAGGCGGAAAGTCAGCTCCTTCATTTTCAAAACGCGCTTTAATTGCAGCTAACGGAATTAATAAGTTTCGTTTTATATCTTCATTCAGCGCTTTTAAAGGCGAAATATAAATAACAGAAAGTCTGTCAGCCATGTACCTGCCGCCGTCTGTCCGGCAGAAACGCGAAACCGCGGAAAGAAACGCTGTAAGCGTTTTTCCGCTCCCTGTCGGCGCAATCGCGAGAACATGTTTTCCCTCTTCGATTAAAGGCCATGCTTCAGACTGCACCGGTGTCGGCTCTCTGTATGTTTCGCGAAACCATGTTTTGATTATTGGATGGAAAGTATCAGGAAGCATAATTGATCATACAATAATGAATCCCGGCATTAATTACAATAATCAAAACCGCTCCCGCGCTTGACACAATAAAAAAAAAGAATACAATAGAAAAGACTAAATTAAAAACGGTCTCTTTATAGCGCGGGGAAAATCATTGGAAAATAAACCAGCCTCATTAACAGAATTAAATACTCCTCAAAACCATATTGTAAGCGTTGAACCCGCGGCGCGCAGTTCTCCTCTGGATACGCCTGTCACATTCGCTCCTGTAGACTGGAATAACAAACGGCTCTTTTCCCTGTTCTGGCCGCTGATTGTCGAGCAGCTTCTTGTTGTAATGATAGGCATTGTCGATATGGTGATGGTAAGCTCTGTCGGTGAACACGCGGTATCCGGCATCTCATTGGTAGAAAGCATCAACTTTCTTATAATAACCGCTTTTAACGCGATCGCGACAGGCGGCTCTGTTGTAGCAAGCCAGTACCTCGGACGCAGAGATGAAAAAAACGCGAGAAGCTCCGCAAGACAGTTAATCTATGTCGGTTTAATAATTTCCACTCTAATGATGATCCTGACGCTATTCACGCGCCGCCCTCTGCTTGCCCTCATTTACGGAAACATCGCCGAAGATGTCATGCAGGCAGCCGGTGTATACTTTTTATGGATAGCGCTCTCCTATCCGTTCCTCGCGTTATACACCGCGACAGCCGCGATGTTCAGAAGCATGGGAAATTCCAAAGTGCCGATGCGGGCTGTCATTGTATTAAACATTTTCAATATCGCGGGTAACGCTCTTTTCATTTACGTGATGAAACTCGGCGTAGCCGGAGCCGCGATCTCGACATTTATAGGACGGATAGCTGTCGCTGTATTATTATTTTATCTTTTAATTAAGGATAAAACCAGAATCATCAATTTATGCGGAATAACAAAAATAAAATTTGAAGGCGCGATGATTAAACGCATTCTGAATATCGGCATTCCAAGCGGTTTAGAAACCGCTATGTTTCAGGTAGGAAAAATTCTTATAACAAGAATTTTCACGGTATTCGGAACAGCGGCGATTGCAGCTAACGCAGTGGGAGCAACAATAAATTCAATCGCTTTTATGCCGGGAAGCGGATTCGGCATGGGGCTGTTGATTATCGTAGGCCAGTGTATCGGGGCAGGCGATTATCTCGCGGCAAAAAAATACACAAAGAAGGTAATGATCCTCTCATACATTGTGTACCTGTTTATCAATATTAATATTTTTATTTTTATGGATTCGATAATCAGCATTTTTAATCTGTCGCCGGAAGCGCATAACATGTGCGCGTTATTTTTAAGGGTTCATTGCATCACGTCAACATTATTCTGGTGTCCTTCTTTCGTGCTTCCCAACGCTTTAAAGGCAGCGGGAGACGCGCGTTATGTCATGGTTGTCGCGGCGTGTACAATGTGGCTGGTCAGGGTATGCTCGGCGTTCCTGATGGCTTTTACGCTCGGCTTTGGACCTGTCGCGGTTTATCTCGCGATGGGCGCGGATTTTTTATTCCGCGGCATTTTCTTTTTAAAGCGCTGGCTGAGCAACAAATGGATAGAAAAAAAAGTCATTTAAGGTATATAATAACTCATGCGGATAATTTCATGGAATGTTAACGGAATCCGCGCGGTAGAAAAGCGCGGCTTTTTTGATTGGATGAAAAACGATAACCCTGACATCCTATGCCTTAATGAAACAAAAGCGGAGCCCGGACAGCTCTCCGGCGCTTTTTTGAATCCCGCGGATTCAACATATCATTCATTCTGGGCAAGCGCGCAAAAGAAAGGTTATTCAGGTGTCGCCATTTACACAAAAATAAAACCCGATGATGTGCGTTATATGAATAAACAGGAATTTGACGATGAGGGCCGCGTCCTCGCGGCGGATTATAAGGATTTTACATTGATAGCCGCTTATTTCCCGAACTCACAAGATGAAAGAAAACGCCTCCCTTATAAACTCGCGTTTAATGACGCGATTCTGAAACTCTGTAAATCACTTGAGAAAAAAGGAAGGCACTTTCTTCTCTGCGGCGATTATAATGTCGCGCATACTCCGATTGATCTCGCGCGCCCGAAACAAAATGAGAATAACGCAGGCTATCTGCCGGAAGAGCGAGCGTGGATGGATTCGTTTTTAAACGCCGGTTATGTTGATACTTTCCGCCATTTTCATCCTGATGAGAAAGGACATTATACATGGTGGTCCTATATGGGGCAGGCAAGAGCGAAAAACATCGGATGGAGAATTGATTATCACTGTGTAAACAAAAGTTTTCTGCCTAAGGTAAAATCGTCAATCATAAGGCCTGATGTTCCGGGGTCGGATCATTGTCCTATAGAAATAGAAATTGATATTTAGTCAGCCTTAATACAAGGAATTATAGTTTTATACAAATTTATTTTATTAGTGCATATTATATTAAAGGGAACAATATGAAGATAAAATACAATGCGCCGGCAGTATTAACATTCACAATAATCTGCGCGGCGGTTTTACTGCTGTCAAAAACCCTGATTCCGGGATTAACAGATAATTTGTTTATGGTTCCGGGAAAGGGATCGTTTCAGTTAAGAAATCCCCTGCATATAATAACCATAGTTACTCATGTGATCGGACACGCGGACTGGTCTCACCTGATCTCCAACTTTACGCTGATACTCCTTATCGGCCCGATGCTTGAGGAAAGCTACGGATCAAAGCGGCTTTTTTTTATGATGTTAATAACCGCTGTTGTTACGGGAATTTTAAACGTTCTCCTTTTCCCAAGCAGCCTTCTTGGCGCGTCCGGCGTTGTATTTATGATGATACTGCTCTCTTCATTCACGAATTTCTCGCGTGGCGAAATCCCTCTGACATTCATACTTGTATTAATTTTATATATGGGAGTACAATTATTGGATTCGATAAAATCCGATAACATTTCACAATTCGCTCATATTGTCGGCGGATTATGCGGAAGTTTCTTTGGATTTATCGGCGCTGGAAAAAATTCCGGCTATATTAAATCAGGTGCGGCAAGGGGAGAAAAATGATAAAAGAATTCCTGCAATTTGATGATGAGCGCGATAACGCGATAAAACTGGCGTACAGGATTTTTCACGACGGATTCATTCCCGATGTAATATATGTATCGCTGCGGGGCGGGGCGTATCTTGGAAATATTATAAGCGAATATTTTAAAATTGTCCGCACCGGAGAACGCCCGGTGTATTACGCGGCTGTTGTCGCGAGATCATACACAGATGTCGCGAAAGCGGATCAGGTAAAAGTTGACGGCTGGACATATTCGCCGGAACATCTCCGCGTTGGAGATAAAATCCTTTTAATAGATGATATATTTGATTCAGGAAGAACAATAAACCATCTCGCTCAGATAATTCTTGACAAGGGCATTCCGCGCAAAGATTTGAAAATAGCGGTTCACGATTATAAATTCTTCCCGGATAAAAAGGAGCAGTTTGCGATACAGCCCGATTACTGGTGCCGGAAACATGAAGCGTCCATTCATGATGAAAGCACATGGATTCATTATATGAGCCATGAACTTATGGGGCTTAAGGAAGAAGAACTTGAAGAAAATTATTACAAGCGCGATCCTGAACTTCGGAAAGTAATGAATGTAATTACAAAAAACCAATGATCTGCGGAATTGATGAAGCGGGGCGGGGGCCGCTCGCGGGGCCTGTATATGCCGCCGCGGTAATTTTAAATGATGACTTCCCTTCAGGTTTTTTAAATGATTCCAAGAAACTCTCTCCGGCAAAAAGAGATCAGGCGGAAAAAGAAATCCGCGGGAAGGCGTTCGCATGGGGAATTGGTTTCGCGTCACACACAGAAATTGACAAAATAAATATTTTACAGGCAAGCCTGCTCGCGATGAAACGCGCTTATGATGACATGCGGAAAAGACACAGTGAATTACGCGGCAAGGAAACTCTCTCCTCCGGAGCGGCGCGCGAAATAGAACCGCTTTTATCAGACGGCGGAATTACCGTCATTGTAGACGGCAAATTCACGCCTGATATAAACGCCCGCTGTCAGGCGATGATAAAAGCAGACGCTCAAATCCCGGAAGTAATGGCCGCCTCTATTTTAGCGAAAAACGCGCGTGACAGATTTATGGAAGAGATGTCGCTGCTTTATCCGCAATACGGTTACGAAAAACATAAAGGTTATCCTACAAAAGCGCATCGCGAAGCGGTATTAAAATACGGACCATCTCCGATACAAAGGCTGAGTTTTAACGTTAAATAAGCAGTTCCGGTAAACACGATTTTTGGATTTTAAAAAGTTTTAAAAATATTAATTGAGACTGTCCCAAAAATTCAGTTTTTTGAACAGCTCCTCAGATTTATGTGTCTTTTTTTCTGACAACAACCCGTTTGTTTTTATCTGGTCTTCGCTGCTTTGACTGCGAATGATCGGATTGAAAACCTTCTCTTGATTGATCAAAACCGCGCCTTCTGTTGTCTTTCTCGTTAGGTGAACCGCCGCGCCCTCTCTCAGGTCTTCCTGATGAATCTCCGCGTCTATTTCCGCCCGCGCGTTTAACGTCATTATAAGGAGTTGAATAGCGGCGTTTCTCCGCGAATGCCGCGCCGTCCCGCTCATTTCTCCGCTTTCTTCCGCTTTCCGCGTTATCTCTGCCGCCGCGGCCTGCTCTGTCACTGTAA
>Ga0209755_10007554_pt1 | contig 11757 bp, 9 predicted proteins | sample TergutCo191P1_FD_187301 | JGI IMG/M metagenome (GOLD analysis project Ga0209755, IMG submission 187301) | Cornitermes sp. P1 segment gut microbial communities from Petit-Saut dam, French Guiana - Co191P1 (SPAdes) (version 2) | ecosystem: Host-associated > Arthropoda: Insects > Digestive system >...
CTTAGCTTGACCCACAATTTTTTGATAAGCTAAAAAGGGTGTTTGTGGTCAGTATTGTGGTTGCTGTTTTGTCTTGAACGGGAATGTTAATAATTGGGTAGAGAAAGAGTTTCAAACAATTGATTTTGGCTCTAAACGCTTAGAAAAACGATTTCTAAAAGTTATGAGTGATCTTGCACAGGAACCAGAAAAATCTATATGGTTAGTAAGTGGCAGTCGTGCAAACGCCAAAGCAGCATACCGCATGATAAGCAACAAAGAATTCACCAAAGAAAATATTTTAGCCGCCCACAGAAACGCCACAAACACACGAAACAACACCATCCGCAACAACAATACCCACAATAATGACAACCAAAACAACAACAATAATGTTTTGTTGGCGGTTCAAGATACTATGGCTGTTAATTATGATACTCATAAAAAAATGGTTCATTTGGGGTATAACTGTGAAAAATCTCTGGGAATAAATGTACATAGCTGCCTACTAATCACCCCAGACGGTGTTACTATGGGTTTGGTGGATCAAACCATAAACACAAGAGAAACAAACAAAGACCCCCATAGCCCACATGAAAAACAGAAGCGTAAAATTCAAGATAAAGAAAGCGGTCGTTGGCTACAAACCATGCAAACCGCCCAAAACAACGCACCAGAAGGCACAAAACTAGTTCATATAGCTGACAGAGAAGGAGACATCTATGAATGGTACCATTTAGCCCAGAGCACCAACCAGAGCTTTGTCATTCGTGCCAAACATGACCGTTTAACGCCTGAGGGCACTCATATTTGGGAGGAGGTGGCGCGTAGCAAACCTAAGGGGCAGATAAAGCTCTTGGTTGCAAAGAATTCTAAATCCCAAACAGAAGAAAGAGAAGCAATTCTAACACTACGTTATATAACCACGCGAATTCAGCGGCCTTCAAACCGCACTGAACCCGAGTTACCCTCTGAACTTACCATAAATCTAGTAAATGTTGTTGAGGAGGATCCACCTGAAGGTGTTACGCCTATTGAGTGGATGCTAACTACCAATTTGGAGCTGGCTAGTTGTGAGGATGCACTATTGGTGGTGGATTATTATCGTCAAAGGTGGAAGATTGAGCGGTTTTTTTATGTTTTAAAAAGTGGTTGTAGGATTGAAGAGTTGCAGCAGCATAGTGTGGATCGTTTGGAGATTATGGTTTTGTTGTATTCGCTTATTTCGGTTCATATTATGATGTTGACGTATTTGTCGCGGTTGTATCCTGATTTGTCTTGTGAGCTGGTTTTTTCTGAGAGCGAGTGGAAATTGTTGTATCGGGTGGCTAAGCGTACCTCTGTTGTGCCTGAGCGGCCTTTTTCGATGGCGGATGCTATAGGGTTTGTTGCGGTTTTGGGTGGGTTTGTGGGTGCTCCTAGTGATGGGCCGCCTGGTTTGAAGGTTGTTTGGATGGGGCTTTGCAAGTTTTTTACTCTGTATGCTTTTTGTGAATTTATCTAATAATAACTAAAAACTGGGTTAGATCGGATTTAGTTAGAGTTTATTGTGTTTGTCTACTACTTGTTTCTCTATAGCTTTTTGGGTTTTAGTGTTTTTAGTGCAGGTAATTACCGCTACAAAATATGACCCATGTTATCAACCGCAAAAAAACACGTAAAACACAAACGCACCTACAACAACACGCTATACTAAAAAGTAAAAACCAGCATTGTGGGTCAAGTTAAGGATTACAACCACATAATAATCACGTTATAAAAAATCGTCAATTGTGTGTCTTTTTGTAATTAGAGTCTATTTTACAGAGTTTAAAAAATTGTCTTGATATAATGTCTAAGAAATGCGGAATTTAGAAATTTTATCAGCGCTAACACTTTTCATAAAACCCTGTGCCAATTTACCCCTTGCAAAACAATTGCGTCATATCTCCAGAATAATCATTTAAATTTTATTTTCTTGAGACATTAAACGTGACTAACATAAACCCTTATATTTTCAGGTAACTTTCTTGTTTTAGAGGAATACACATGCATAAGAAACTTCTAATTCCAGGACCAACTGAGGTTAGTAAAGAAATTCTACAAGAACAAAATAGATGCCTTATAGGTCACCGAGAAAAAGAGTTCTCAACACTATACGCGGGAATTACAGATAAAATAACCAAGTTCTTTGAGTTAACGCCAGATATAAAACCAACTGTAACCACCAGCTCAGGTACGTTATGGTTTGACATAGTAGCTAGAAGTGTAGTAAAGCATAAAGCGCTTGCATGCGTAAATGGTGCTTTCTCTAAAAGAGCGGCTCAAACACTCCAATCATGCGGTAAAGAAACGGATATATTGGAAGTAGAAATGGGCAAAGCCATCAAGGCAGATATGGTTGCAGAAAAACTTGAAACAAACAAATATGACACCGTCACAGTATGTCATAACGAAACATCTACTGGTGTACGTAGTCCCGTTAAAGAAATTGCGCAAATGATACGCAAAGATTACCCAGAAGTCATCATAGCTGTTGACGCAGTATCATCATTAGCTGGCGATAAACTTGTTCCTTCAGAAATCGGCTGTGATATAATCTTTAGCTCCACACAAAAATGTTTTGCACTACCACCCGGCTTAGCAGTAGGGTTAGTAAGTGAACGTGCTATTGAACGTGCAAAAACAGTGCCAACCCGTGGTGGATATACAGACATAGTTGAAATGTTTGAATTTGAAAAAAAACATCAAACACCATTCACACCAAACGTAAGCCTACTATATGCATTAGACAAACGTATGGATCTTTTGCTTGCTGAGACCCATGACGGAGTTTATCAACGTCACAAAGATATGGCAGACTATACTCAAAAGTGGGCAAAGAAGCATTTTTCAATGTTTTCAGAGCCGGGTTATGAGTCCATTACTGTTAGTTGTATAAATAACACTCAAAATAAAGATGTTAAAGCATTAAATCAGCAACTTGCAGAAAGAGGTTATCTAATCTCTGCAGGTTATGGCGCGTTAGCAGACAAAACTTTTCGCATTGGCCACATGGGTGAATGGAAACTAGAAGATATAAAGCACGTTATTGGTCTAATTGATGAAATTTGGCAAATAGGTAAATAAAAAGCCAAACATTTTTTTTCTTAAAAGTTGTCAAGTGAAAATTTGTATGATATTATCAGTAGTATTTGATAGTATCAAATAGTTTGGTTATTTTATTGTCAAGTCAACAAAATGTAGTTTTGGAAGCGTATTTTGTCATTGTATATCATGGGTGTGTTTAAAGGGGAGAGTCACAGTTAAAGGTTAGGATGTATTGCTACGCGTAGTCTCAGGGAGATTTGAGTGGATTCCTTTGGTTGATGTAAGACCGTTTAGAGCTATTAAGTACACAGATAAAGCAGGTAACCCAGAAGTGTTGGTTACTCAGCCTTACGATAAAATTGATTTTGAAATGCAGAGAGCGTATTATGAAAAGTCACCCTACAATTATTGTCGTTTGATTTTGCCATTGGAAGCAGACAAGTATCGAATTGTGCATCAACGTATAGAGCAGTGGTTAAAAGAGGGTGTGCTAGAACGTATGGAGCAGCCTGCAATTTTTGTTGCACGACAAGAATATTGTATTAAAGGAAAAAAGTGTGTGCTTACGGGTCTTATTGCTGCTTTGCGATTGTATCCTTATAGTGAAAACATAGTTTTTCCGCACGAGTTTACACATTCAGCGCCAAAAGCAGATCGCTTAAACATGTTACGGGTCACGCAGAAGGATCTTGAACAGATTTTTTTAATGTATCCAGATCAAGAGGGCAAATCCTTGGAGTTTTTTAGGGATACTACAAAAGTAGCACCTCTTGTAAAGGTTACTGATTCCGATAGTGTAGAGTATACTGTTTGGGAAGTTACAGATCGCAGAAAAATTCAATATATTCAGCAGTTGTTAAGCGAAAAATGTGTTGTTATAAATGATGGTCATCATAGATATGAGAGTGCTCTTGCGTATCGTGATGAAATGCGTGCCAAAGGTGCAGGTTGTGATGATTCAGCATTTAATTTTCATATGTGTTACATGGTGCCTGTGCAGGATGAGGGGTTAACGATTTTGCCAACTCATAGATTGCTTAAAGGAACTAAAATAACATTAGAGGTTATAGAAGAAATTAAACGTTATTTTGTAGTTACTGATGTTGTACCAAATGCTGAAGATATAGATAATTATCTTGCAGAGCATATCAATGAGCATGCATTTTGTGTTTATGATGGAAAAAACGCTTATGGCTTAACACTAAAACATGATGAGAGTGTCTATCAATTTGTTAATGCGCACACGTCAAAAGAGACCAAAGTTTTTGATGTGGTTATTTTACGAGATGTTGTGTTTAAAACTGTTTTAAAAACGGTAGAGTTGAAAATTGATGAGAACATTATCTATGTGCGATGGACCAAAACAGCTCTTGAGAAAGTTAATCAAGGAGAAGCTAGTGTAGCGTTTCTTGTAAATCCTATTAGTGCTAAAGCGGTTTTAGATCTTGCATTACAGCATGAACGTCTGCCAGAGAAAAGTACAGACTTTTACCCTAAACCCTTATCAGGATTTGTGATGATGGACATTTCATCATCTGAAAAACTCTAATTTTCTTTTTTTCAAATTAACATTTCACTATAGATGTTCAAAAGAGCCCTTAGAGGTTAACAAAATTTTGACGTAAATATCATGTTCACCAGAAAACGTGTAAGTTTTTATCTGCATATAACATTAGGTTAGGTTTTTGCGTTGACATAATGCTTAATTAAGCCAGCACGAATATTTTTCTAAAAATAGAGGTAAAAAAATGGGTCAATCTAATTTAGAAATTAAAAAATATGTTGCTGAGTTAATCGGGACGTTTATACTAGTTTTTGCGGGTTGCGGTAGTGCAATACTTGCAGGTAGCTATATTGGAAATTTGGGTGTTTCGTTTGCGTTTGGTCTTTCAGTGTTAGTAATGGCATATACTATAGGTAGCATTTCAGGCTGTCACATTAATCCGGCGGTATCAATCTCTATGTTAGCAGTGGGGAAAATAAATGCAAAGGACACAGTGTTTTACATTATTTTTCAATGCATAGGTGCAATACTTGGAGCAGGTGTGCTCTATGGGATTAGAGCAGATGGTCTTGCATCCGGTGCAGCTATAACACAGTTAGCACAAAATGGTTATGGAACCGCTATAGCAGGTGGAGGTTCGCTTTTAGTGGCACTTGTAGCTGAAATAGTGTGTACATTTCTCTTTGTTCTAGTTATTCACGGTTCGTTGAGTAAGAAGGCGCCTAAAGGTTTTGCAGGTATAGCAATTGGACTTGCTTTAACACTTGTTCATCTTGTGTTAATACCGATAACTAACGCCAGTGTTAATCCCGCTAGAAGTTTAGGTCCAGCAATGTTTGTCGGTGGTTTAGCTTTAGAACAACTTTGGCTGTTTTGGGTTGCACCAATAGTTGGTGGATTACTTGCAGCTGTTGTATGGAAAATGCTAGAGCCCGCAGATAGTAAAGAGCAAACTATTGAACCAACATAAGCATTTATAGCTTAAACAGTTCCTCCTTTTTTATGGGGATGTTCAAGCATCGCGTGTCCATAGCAATGAGTGTGTGTTAAAAATTGTTGTGTGCATGTTCGCTCAAGTTTTTTTCAATGTTAGCAGGTTTTGTTATTAATGTGTTTTGTGTAGTTGAAACGTGTAAACTATGTGAAGGATTATTTTATAGTCGTGTTTAGTTTTTTATTTTTTTTGTTGTTTTACTTAACTAATTTTTGCATTATAGCAGTACGTAAAAAAGTTTTATCGTGTAAACTTTAGAGCATTTACTGTGTTTTTTAACACTTAAATCGGTTACAGACTAAAAATTTGTATAAAGTTTTTAGGTTTTTTATAAAATAAAATGTTGTGTGTATTTGGTTTTAGGGATTTTGTTAAGTGTGTAGCATAAATGTGTGTATAAGCATATTTTTTAATAAGGGTATGAAGTTTTTAAAATCTAATAAAAATGAGTTTTAAGGCTTATTTTTGCTGAGAGGTAAATACGGGCAAAATGTAAGTCAGTACGTAAAAGATGCCCCATCCAGGAAAGTAAAATAAGCTTAAAATGGGCTTTAAATGGTAAAAGAATGGGGCAAACCGTCTCAGAAACCCTAGCCCCCCTATTTTTTAAAATGCTATCATAAATGTATTTAAATACTCACAGACGCACTAACATCACAACAATCACGTCTTTTACATGTCTCAACAACACAATAATCACTCTAAAAAAAGTTGTGCTCTTTTTACAATTAAGTCATAAGTGTTAACTAAAGGTTATTTTATAGTTAATAAACTAAAAGTAGGGGAGCCCAAAAGCTTCCCTTTTTGTGGGCTAAAAAAGTTTATTTAGTGTATTTTATTGGTTGGCGTTTGAATTTTTTTTTGCAGATTATGCTACAGAAGTGATAAGTTTCGCCTTCGTAGGTGATTTTGAATTTGGCAGTGTTTTCGTCTAGAACCATGCCACAAACTGGGTCTCTAAATGACATTCTCTGGGTTAAACCTCATGGAAGAGTATACTTGCAACCATTTATGGATAGTGGTAAAGAGAGAACAAAGCATCAAGAAACAAAAGACAGATAGAGTTTATGTTTACCAAGTTTGTTGGATAATTGAAAGGGAAAGGGTGGTAAAACGTTTTTAGTTGTTAATAGAAGCTTTGTATGGGTGAATCGTCGTTGTTGCCTTGTTCATTTTTGTTTTTTGAGTAAAGTTCTTCGATGTGTGTTTTTGTTAATGCTTTGATATTGTTAAAGTTGCTTAGTTCTCCATAGCTAACAAGGGTAATTGCAGTGCCGTTAGTGCCTTTGCGTGCGGTTCGACCGATGCGATGGAAGTATACAGGAGGATCATTAGGTACGTCATAATTGATAATATGTGTAATGCCCTGTATATCTAGGCCTCTTGCTGCGACGTCTGTTGCGACTAGGAGGCTTAGGCGTCCATTTTTGAAGTCGTTAATTGCACGTTCGCGTTGTGCTTGTGTAAAGCCTGCGTGTAGTGCTTGTACGCGGAAGCCTTTTTTGTACATTTGGTCAGAAACACGGCTAGCATCTCGGCGAGTTCTGCAGAAGACTATAGCTTTTTCTACGCTGTCTTGGCGTAAAATGTTGCATAGAGTTTCGAATTTGCCGTGTTGGTTAATAACAATGTAGTATTGTTTCATTTGGGTAACTGCAATTTCGTCTTTGCTTACTAGTATTTTTTCAGGGTTTTTCATGTACTTGTCACATACGCGCATAACAGCGGCGTCAATTGTTGCGCTAAATAGGCTTGTTTGTCTGTTGCGAGGTGTTTTATAGAGGATGTATTCAACATCTTCCATAAAGCCCATGTCGAGCATGCGGTCAGCTTCGTCTAATACGACAATTCTAATAGAAGACAAATCAAGAACGCGTCGTTTCATTAAGTCAATTACTCTGCCAGGGGTACCCACAACAATATCAATGCTGCCGTTTAAGGCGTGTATTTGTTTATTTATGGATTCTCCACCGTAAACAGGTAGAACATGGATTTTTGCGTATTTGCCAAATTTGGATAGGTTATCAGCTACTTGAACAGCTAATTCGCGTGTTGGGGCTAAAATTAAACCTTGAACGCCTTTTACGTGTGTTTCTAATCGTTGGATCATGGGCACACCGAAAGCAGCGGTTTTGCCTGTTCCAGTTTGTGCTTGTCCGATAACGTCTTTGCCTTCAAGCAGGGGCATTATTGCTTGTGCTTGTATTGGAAAAAGAGTATCAAAACCTATTTCGTTTAAACTTTTTAAAATTTCCCCACTTATGGGTAAGTCTTTAAATGATTGCGGTAGTTGCAAACTATTTTTTTCTCCTGCCACAGAATCGTTCATGCCTAGTTTTTGAAAGCTCAGGAGCTTTATGAGTATACATGAGTTAATGTGACACATTTCCATAAGTTTGTGTTAGAAATATAAAAAGTTTTGTCAGTTCGAATCATGAATGTAACGTGAAATAGTCAACAACAATTTTGAAGTTAATTATTCGAATCGTTTAACTATTCATGTTAAATATTTTGTCTATGTGAATTTAAACGTATGTCACCACTGTGTATGCAAGTTATAAACTTGTAGAAGATAGTTATTACTAAAATAATATTGTTTAAGTGTGAAATTTTGAAAGGAAGAAATGTTTGGAGGTTATTTTTGTAGGAATTTTCTTAGTTCTTCTATTTTATGGATTTCGATAGAGTTGCTAGCGTGTCTCATTATAGTACGTGCGCCAGCGGTGAATAGTACAGTGTCTTTGTCAGAGAGTAAACGTGATGAATACAAGTTGTTTGCTACAAAAGAGAGTGTGTCTTTTTCTGATAAATAGTTTATGTAAACGGGTTGGACACCAAATGTTAGCTCTAACTGTTTTTTGACATTTATGTTAGGAGTTACGGCTATTATAGGCTGAGAAATTCTAAAGCGGGCTATCATTCGTGCAGTGTAACCAGTTTTAGTTATAGTTACTACTTTGTCAAGAGGCATGTTTTGACATATACGATAAATAGCTTGACTAACAGTATCCGATATGTTAATAAATGGAGTGTCCTCAACTTTACTTTTAACAGCCATTTCCGTTTCATTAGCTATACGACCCATCATTTCTACAGCCTCCACAGGATAATTACCAATTGCAGTTTCACCTGAAAGCATAACAGCATCAGAACCATCTAAAATAGCATTTGCCACATCACTCACCTCCGCCCGAGTAGGTTGAAGCTGATGCACCATAGACTCCAACATCTCAGTAGCCGTTACAACCAACTTTCCACGTTGATTACAACAATTAATTATTGATTTTTGAACCAAAGGAACTTTTTCAGGTTTAATCTCAACTCCCAAATCACCTCTTGCAACCATCACACCATGAGCCACATCCAATATAGCATTAACATTTTGAACCCCTTCAAAATTTTCTATTTTAGCAATAATACCACCCCTGTAAACACCAGACAAGTTTTCAACATCACAAACATTCCGAGTAAAAGAAAGCGCAATGTACTCTACATCGAGTTTCTTGGCAAAATCTATTATCTCTAAATCATAATCAGTAAGAGAAGAAACAGCAAGACGTTTATTTGGCAAATTAACTCCCTTACCATCCTCTATAGCACCACCAACTATAACAAGCAACCACAGTTTTTCATCATTTTTCTCAGTAACAATTGTTCGAATTTTCCCATTATCAATAAGAAGAACATCACCCACAGCTATAGTGTCATAAAAATTATGGTTAAAACTTGTCTCTTCATTGCCAAAACCAACCTCCAATATATCATTTTTATGTAAAAGCTTTTTTTGCAAAGTTTTAAGTCTAATTTCTGGACCCTTAAGATCAATAATTATTGGAACCTCAGCAACTTGACGAACGGTCTCAATTATAGTTCTATACTGAGCAATATTTCCATATGCAGTGTTAATTCTAGCACCATTCATCCCTGCAGTTACCATTTTTTTAACTATTTCCTTAGTACAACTAGCTGGACCAATTGTAGCTATAATTTTTGTCTTCTTCACATAATCCACAACTATAAAAAATAATTATTCAAAAATTAAAACATAACGGTATAAATAACCATATGTCTTCTCACAAAACAATTTCACCCCCTCAATTATGGTACGATTAAAGACAAAAATAAGAGAGAACTTGAGGGTATTTAGAAAAACATGCCGCAGGAAAAGCGACAACAAAATGGCAACTAACCACCTCAAAACAACCCCAAGACGATTCAAACAACTAGTGCACAATACAAAACAAACAACAACACCCCCCACAAATAGACAAAACCCTTCAGACCAAAAAAAACAAACAAGCAAAGAAACAACAAAAACCATAAAACAAACCTACCAAAAAGACCACCTAAACGCACAATACCTTCAACAAATCATCAGCAGCTATACACGACAAAAAATAACCATCCCACAACAAACTATACAGGAGGCCTTACTCAACTTGAGCTATGCACACACACCTAGTAAACAAAAACGCAGAACACCATAATACGCTATAGGCGCAAACATTCTCTTTCCCTAATTCATACCGATTGGCACCATTGTACAAACGACAAGTATTTGTGCACAATGCTAGATAACTCGTCTAGAAAAATTGGTACAGCTGACGAGTTTGATGCTGAAACAACAAAAAACGTGCTTATAGTTTTAAAGAAGACCCAAAGAGAATGTAAAAAAGGGGTATTCTATAAAGGCTGTTTTAACTGAGTTAGCGAAAGATGTAATTTAACAAACATTCTAGCGTTTTTGTCGGTTGCAAGATAAAATAATATTTTTTCCCTGCTCGCGACAACAACTTTGTGTAAAAGCTCGGAGCATATCAAATCTCCGAACTCTTTAGTCGTGCAAGGTTTTCAATAGCCACGTCAAACGCATGAATGCTTTTTTTCCATGTAACTTCAAGAGATAACTTGACGTTACAAGAAGAGTTTATAGCGTTAAGAGCTGCTGCAAGTATTTTACAGGGTTACAGCCAGTTATGAAACGCCTTGTTTTCAAACTAACAGAACCTTTAAACTCTGAAAGATCCACTATTTTTCAAAAAAGTTTAACACCAACTTTCACAAAATATTCAAATTAAACGCAACTGTTTTCTCCAAAATACGATTCGCATCCTCCCCAAACATAACATCCAAATGCCAATGAGCCGACTCTACCAACCAATGACCACAAATAACACGAGCAACCTCTTTAACATCTAAAGGCAAACTGCTAACAAAATACCGCGATTGCACAGACACACTACCATCAGACTTTATTAGGGCATTTTTTGTCACAACAATAGTTCTAAGATCCACCCAATCATCCCGAGTAGATAAACAGGAGAGATCCCTTAATTGCCAATACTCACGCAACACCATGTTACCTCTTGCCTTCTACATAGTTTTAAAATACTTGATTTTGGTAACTAAAAATGCAGGATCCGCAAAACACAGACTAACATCTGTATACAAAATTTTTTGATTAGCTATCAAAGCTAAAACATAGTTAACTTGCCTCTGACGTACTTTTACTACTATATCTCTTTGTGTCCCTATGGCATCACTTGTTAATGTATGCCTTTAAGGTTTAAACTATCTAAAAACTTATGAATAGCAATTATTTCATTTGACTTATCATCTACTAACTCTTGAGTTAAAAAGAAACCTTGTTTGTCAACAACACTAACTATATGATTGGGCGCTTAAGTACTGTTACCGTTACCTTTTTGAGTTTTACCATCTATATGCAGGATTTTTTTGATTTTTTCACCCTGATTAGTGTTTAATAGTTCATTGAATTGGGTTTGGAAGGTTTGTAGGTAGGTGGGGTCTAGCATGGCGAAGGCTCGTGTGATGGTGTCGTGCGAGGGAATGCGTTGGTGTTGGGGGAAGATCTGTTTTAACTGTTTGTGGTGTACGTCTGCAAAAGCGGCTATGTCTACAAAGTCGTCTGCGCCTGCTGCCATGGCAAAAAACGCCATACCAATTATCTCGTTTAGGGGGTATTTTGTTTTTCCTCTCATGAAAGTCTGCCGATGTTTTGCTGTTGGCAACCCACTTTTCTTTCCTAAAACCAACAACTCACATATCAAACCCAACCCTATCTAGCTTTTCCTCATACCGCACAGCATACACATTACCATAAGCCTCCCGACGAACAAGCACCACCCACACAACCTTCAACATCTTGTTAGCCACAGCAACAATCGCCTTCTGACCCCCACGACAAGAC
>Ga0209755_10007555_pt1 | contig 11757 bp, 10 predicted proteins | sample TergutCo191P1_FD_187301 | JGI IMG/M metagenome (GOLD analysis project Ga0209755, IMG submission 187301) | Cornitermes sp. P1 segment gut microbial communities from Petit-Saut dam, French Guiana - Co191P1 (SPAdes) (version 2) | ecosystem: Host-associated > Arthropoda: Insects > Digestive system...
CCCCCCAATTTTATGCCCCTATTGCTGAACTGAAATTTGCAAAATTTTTCAAACGTAGTTTTTTAACGTTATTTCTTTTTGCGTCTCTTTCGTACGCAAAGAATTGTCCTGAAGATGTGCAAATGGAATGTAGCGATACATTCAACTATTTCACTATTTTGTGCATGGAAGACGGGCATCTTGAATCAAGCGAAGGATTTAAAGAATGCTCAGATTTTGTCAAAAGATGCGAATGCTTAGTAAATACAAGACCAAGAAATCTTCAAGGCATATTGGAAAATGAAGAAGACTTTAAAGAACTTTCGCAAAAAATCTTAAAAATTAAACAGAACGGGGATTTTTTTGCTTTAATTGAAAGTGGTGCTGAAATAAATCTTGTTTTAGATAAATGCAATGAACACAGCAAAATGGTACGTGCCAGAATAGAAAATACTCCGATGAATCAATTAGGCCAGGAATGTAAAATTAATCCGGCGTTATGTGAAGAACGGAAAAGAATAAGTGAAAAATGCAATGCAATTCGAGATTCTGTAGGTGCCTTACAAGAAATAGCCAGAATAAAAGATTTATTGAATGCCAACAAGTTAGAGGAATGCATTGAGGAATGTGGTCTCATCATTCCTAGTTCAATACGTTCATTCAGAGAACCCGGATTTGGCAAGATTATAAGCGGCTCGAAATATGAGAATATTTATAACGACTTATGCAAAAAACAACTTACTGCCAAAATAAAAAAGTTACCGAAAAATAAAATAACATCCGTAGCGTTAGCTAGTATTTATTATGATAACCCTGAATCAATTATGGGTTATATTATTCAAAATGACGGGAAAATGATATTGGTATCAACCATGCCATTTAACCAAATTGCTATGGTGCAAACTTCCGGATATATTGGAGAATGCAATTTAAGACCAAATATGCATATCCCATTTAATTGCCATGCAAAATATCTTGGAGAGAAAACATACACTACTGTAGTTGGAGTGCGGCAATCTGTACCTAACTATCAACTGCTTTGGTGCAATTAACAAAAAAGGAGAATTTTATGAATTCACTTTTCATCATAAACTTTTCGCATAACGAAGTGCAAACAAATTTCAAGCAATTCCGCTTGGATATAACCCCAAAAAGAGAGGTTTAAAATGGAAAATAATACATCCATAGAAACATTAATTGAAAATTCCTTAAAGGAATTTTTAGATATGGGTATAGAAAATGATACTCAACAAAAGACTAAGTCTCGACTTATTTTTCCGAGATATTATTCTAGAGGAAATGCAGAGGATAAAAGAATAAGCGAGCAAGAGTTGAGATTCACTTTAGTAAGAAAGCTGGAAAACGAAAGTGACTTCTATTATTCAGTAGAAGCTCCAACAAAAAAGAAATATGCATTTGAAGGCTCAAAAGAAAATTCTCGTTCTGGTTCCATTGATTTATGCTTACATGATTCTAATGGGGAAAGAACTAACCTTATAGAGTTTAAGAATAAAGGAGGCATTAGTGATATTAGTAAAGATTTGGAAAAACTTTTATTTGATCTTGAATCGGCAAACAATTATTTTGTTCATTTAGATAGCAGTAAATCTAAATCGGCAGATAAAATACATGAAGAATATAAAATGGCTTTAGAGGAAGCAAAAGAAAATTCATCGGAATGCAGACCAGGAGAGAAAATAATAGCTAATGTGACAATATTTTTATTTGTAATTAGCACAGGAGAGTTGCATAAATACGAAATAAATAAAAAGGGGCAATTAAACAAGGTGGATGGTTAAAATGAAACAAATTGTTTGTAAATCATGTGGTAGCAAAGAGCTAGTTAAGCAAGAGGGCATATTTGTATGTCAACATTGCAATGCAAAATATTCCGTTGAGGAAATTAAGAAAAACGGGGCAGAATCTCTGATGAAACGTGGGTGGCTGTCTTTGGAGGATTCGGACTGGCTGCAAGCAAGCGAGTATTTTGATAAAATGCTGGATATAGACCCAGAATATGCTCCAGCGTATATTGGTAAATTGTGCTCGGAATTGGCGATAGAAAATGAAGCCGATCTGGCAAATCAAGGATGTCCATTAGATGATTACTTGAATTATAAAAAAGCTCTTCGTTTTGCCGATGCGGATTACCGCGCTAAATTGACGGGATATAACCAGATAATTCAAGAGCGTATAAAGCTGGAACGTATAGAAGAAGAGCGATTGCAAAGATACAATGAACTAGTTCAAGCAAAAACTAAAGCTTCAACTGCAAAAGAATATCAAATGCTTGCGGAACAATTTAGAATAATGAATGATTATAAAAACGTACAAGAGTTAGCGAATGAATGTGATGCATTAGCAAATAAATGTGATGCGCTTAAAAAGCGTCAAAAGAGAGTAGCTATAATATCAGTGACGGTGTTAGGCATAGCTTGTTTACTTTTCATTGTTCTTACTATCGTTGACGAAAAAATTAGGATAAAAACTAAAAGAGAAAACGATAATGCTAGTTTTGAGAGAGCGAGAGTCTTATTGCAAAGCTCCGAGGAAAAAACATTCGTGGTATATGAAAATACGTTGAATGAATTAAACTCTATTTCCAGTAGTCACGAAAAATACAATGAAGCACAAATATTAAAACGGAAAGCAGATAGTTTATTGAGCGAAAAATGTTACAAGCTAGGAAATAAGCTTTTTGATGAAGGTAAATACTCCGAAGTACAGTCTATTCTAGACAAAATTTCAAAAAACTATGAAAAATACAATGAAGCACAAATATTAAAGCGAAAAGCAGATAGCTTATTGAGTGTAAAAAATTATGGATTGGGAAAAGAGCTTTTAGATAAACGTAATTATGCCGAAGCATTGCCTGTCCTCAAAAAAGTTAATAGTGAGTATTATAAAGAAGTTAATGACATGATTGTTTATGCCGATAATATGCCGAAATTAACAGAAGCGAAATCACAATTATCTGCTTATGTACAAAATATGGAACTGCCAAGAGTATCAAGTAAAGAATTTCAGTCAAAATTAAAGAGTTCAGATAAACCAGTCGTAGAACTGCAGCTTGTCGTAATGCAATTCGGTGTAATAGCCGAAAGTATAAGTTCGTATGCAAAAAGTTTTTATAAAATTGAATCTAAATATAAATCCGGGGAAATAAATAATTTGAAAAAAGAGTTGGAAAGATTAGTAACTCAAGCGAGAGATAAATTAAAGAACGAACAACGAAAAGAATTCCCATTATTAAGACAAGAGTTTGCGAAACTTCTGCACAAAACAGGTTGGAGAGAAAATATTGAAGTAAAAGCAAAAGGAAACGGAAATTCTCATTTGGAATTTACAAATGTAATGTTTGCCAATAATGCAAATATAGACGATTTTCAAAAGAAACTTTTGATTGACACTGGGGTGCTGAATAACATAAAACTTTTCAGATTTAAAAGAGTTGCGTATAAATGGTCTAAATATGACGATGAATATACCTATTATTCATATGACACGCCGGCAGACTATGTTGACGTTAATGAAAATACTATGGGTGAGATTAAAAAATAGGAGTTTATATGAGTGAGTTAAAATTCAATTGGAAACTGTTTTTCATTTCTTTTTTCTTGGGTTTTCTAGGCATAGACAGGTTTTATGTTGGAAGAATCCCCACTGGCATTCTCAAACTATTGACTTTAGGTGGCTTTGGAATATGGTGGATTATAGACTTATTTGCTATTGCTAGTGGTAAATTTAAAGACGCTTCTGGGAAAGAGTTAGGAAAATCCAATGTTTTTGCTATTTGCATAGTTTCTTTTCTTCTTTTCTACATAGTTTATAATACATTTTCAGATCAATCTGGGGGAACAAATACATATTCACCAACATCTGCACAAAAGGAACAAGAAGAGTTGCAGAAACCACAAAAAATAACACAAACGGAAAACAGCAATAATAGTTTTGAATATGGTTCTCTTGCATATAAAGGGCAAAATTACAAAACCGTGAAAATTGGCAATCAGACTTGGATGGCTGAGAATTTGAATTACAATGCAAAGGGTAGCAAATGCTACGAAGACAAACAGGAAAACTGTGAAAAATATGGTAGGCTGTATTACTGGGCTACAGCTATGGGAATTGACGAAAAATATAATAAAGCTTATTGGGAAAAAAGCTCTAAAATACAAGGCATTTGCCCAAGCGGTTGGCATATTCCTAGTAGTATGGAATGGGAGACTCTTGCAAAATTTGCAGACCCTTCTTCTTCATTCAAAGATAATTTTAATAATATTGCAGGAAAAAAATTAAAGGCAAAAAGTGGATGGAATGATACCAAGCATGAGTATTGTAACCTCACTGGCAAGGCAAAAGATGCTTATGGAGAAAAGCGTAATTGGGAAAATATACCAGATTACTGCAATGGCACAGACAACTATGGGTTTTCCCTTTTACCAGTTTGGACAGGTACCATTATGGGAGGTAATAGCAAATTAGATAATGCTAAGAAAGAACCTAAATTTTCTTACGGCACTTCATATTGGAGTTCTACAGAAAAAATAAAATCACGATGTTATAATCCAACACAGGCAATGATTTGGGGTGTATCTACTAACGGCGATTATGCGTTTGACTTATGCCTTGGTAAAATAAACTTGTATCCTGTTCGTTGCGTGAAGGATTAGTTAAAAATCTTAAAAATAACCCCAACCCCTTGACACTGCCAGAAAATCTTTCTATATTATACCAAATGAGTTTTATTAAAAAACAAAAGGCTGTTAGAACCTATGCTGACATATCAGGCTTCGTTTCTCGCTTTGAAATTCCCACCCCACTTGCTGCCACAGCAGCGAGGTGGGCATTAGCCTCACATCACGGCGATTTGCTTTGATGCAGTTTCGGGCTTTCTTTGCAAAGTCAGCGTGAGAACGCCGTTTTCGCTTGAAGCCTGAATGTTTGAAGTGTCCACTTCTTCGGAAAGATGAAATTCGCGTTCATAGCGAACTTCGTTTTCGCCACGCTTACGCGTAGCGTTCACTTTCAAAAGTGTGCCTTCAACATTAACCTTTGTCTCTTCCTTGCGCACGCCCGGAAGATCTATCTCCAGAGTGTAAACTCCTTTGTCTTCTACGAGATAGCTTTTAGGGCTTTGCGCATGATTTTGTGTTTGCTCATTTCTGGCGTAGTCCATTAGCGAGTCAAAAACACGGTTCAGGTTGTGAACCGGCGAGTAAGTTGTGAGAGTCATAATTGCCTCCTTGTTAGGTGTTTCTGCTTATAATAACGGCAAATTCTGTGCCAAATACGAAAGCGGCATTTTTGGGCTGGAAATAAGGTTTATGGTTTGTTTGCGTTGCAAAATTGGATTAAATTTTGAAACAGCTAAGATTAAATTTTGAACATCCATTATTTTTTCTAATCTTAACCAAACCTTAGCAACCGCTTAACCAAAAGCCAATATCAATTTTTAATATTTATATATTTCTGATTATGAGGATAGGAATGCTTACTAGCGGTGGAGATTGCGCAGGGCTTAATGCCGTTATGCGTGGGTTTGTAAAGGCAATCGCAAACATAAATATCGATGTTGAGATTTATGGATTTGCAGACGGATATGCCGGACTTATCAACAAAAAATACCGGCAAATAAAACCGGAAGAATTTTCTAATATTCTCAATTTGGGAGGAACCATTCTCGGCACTTCAAGAACGCCATATAAAAAACTGATTCAGGCTGAAGAAAGTTATAAAGTAGCTCAAATGAAAGAAACCTACCGCAAAATGGACTTGGACGTTCTGATAATTCTTGGCGGCAGGGGAACGCATAAAACAGCAGCATTTCTAGCCGGAGAAGGGCTTAACGTTATTGCCATTCCCAAAACCATAGACAATGACATCTGGGGAACGGATGTCACATTCGGGTTTCACTCCGCAGTAAATGTTGCTACGGAATGCATAGATAGAATCAGAACCACTGCGGCAAGCCACAGGCGAACCATGATTGTAGAAATAATGGGCAACAAAGTAGGATGGCTTACACTCTATGCAGGAGTTGGCAGCGGCGCAGATATAATTCTTATTCCAGAAATACCATACAATATTGATAGCGTTATGAAATATGTAGATGCATGCTTAAACGATAAGAAAAGGAAGCACTGCGTTATAGCTATAGCAGAAGGCTCTATGGATAAGGAAGAAGCTGTTTTGTCCAGAAAAGAACGCATGCAAAGGCGAGCCGCGCGAAACGAAATCACGGCATCCAATCGCATAGCAAAGGCAATAACGGAAAAATTGCACGTTGAAACTAGGGTGGTTGTGCCCGGGCATATTCAGCGTGGTGGAGAGCCAAGCGCTTATGACCGTGTGATTTGCACGCAAATGGGCGCATTCGCCGCAGAACTCGCCGCAGAAAAACGCTTTGGCGTAACTGTTGCCTTGAACGGAGAAAAATTAATCACCAACGATCTTGCGGATATCTCCGGAAAAACGAAATTCGTTCCGCCAAAACATGAACTGATTCGCATGGCACGAAATATAGGGATTTCCTTTGGAGATTAAGATGAACAAATTCATCAAAAAGACTTTTATAAATCGTGAATACTCATGGCTTCAATTTAATGAACGTGTATTGGAAGAAGCTTATTCTCAGAATAATCCGCTTTTGGAAAAGTGCAAGTTCCTCTCCATATTCACCAGCAATCTGGATGAATTTTTTATGGTTAGAGTCGGCAGCCTGTCCAATGAATTGCTGGTTAATTCGCAAGCTAAAGATAGCAAAACAGGTCTAACGCCCGGTGAACAGCTTGATGGCATTTACAAATACACGGAAAAACTGTATGAATTGAGAGCGAAAACCGCTAAAAATATTTTTGCGGAATTAAAAAAAGAAGGAGTCACAATTGAAAATTTAAGATTGAAAGATAAAAAATTAAGCAAAAGATTTGAAGATTATTTTCAAAAAACAATGCTGCCATTGATGAATCCGATGGTTTTAGACAGCAAACATCCGCTTATACACCTGAGCAACCTCAGAATATGCGTTTTTCTTCATTTGGAATACAATGGAAAAAATTTCTTTGGCATATTGCCTGTGCCTAGCAAATGCGATAGATTGATAGTTGATAAAATAAAAACAACTATTAAAATAATAACTTCTGAAAATTTGGCCTATCATTTTGCGGATAATGTTTTTTCCAAATACAAGGTATTGAGCAAAGCTTTGGTAAGATTAACTCGCAATGCGGATGTGGACACGGAAATATATTCTGTGGACTATGAATCTGAATTTGATTTTTCCAAGTTTTTAAAGGGCAAGGTTGATTCTCGCACAAATCTTCCGTCTGTTAGATTGGAATTATGCAGTGCCAACAAAACGATCAAGGAATTTTTATGCAAAAATCTAGGACTAAGCTCAAACCAGTGTTTTGCTATTCGATATTTCTTTGATTACAAATTTTTATTTTCAATGGATAAATATTTGCCGCAAGATAAAGCCGTAGAACTCAAATATCTGCCGTTCCGAGGCAGGTCTGTTCCTTTGGCAAAATCCAAATCCACGCTTAGCAATGTTCTCTCCGGCGATTTGTTCTTATTCTACCCATTCGACAGCATGGACACTTTCTTGGATTTGCTGGATAACGCAAGCGTTGATCCGCGTGTTGCCGGCATAAAAATCACAATTTACCGTTTGGACAAGCAGTCCAGGATTGTGGAAGCATTGCGCCGAGCCAGCCGAAACGGTAAAGACGTCACAGCGGTTATAGAGCTCGCAGCGCGTTTTGACGAAGAGAACAATCTGCATTTTGCTGGAATACTCAAGGATGCCGGCTGCACTGTTGTTTACGGCGTGGGGAATTACAAGGTTCATACAAAAATAATGTTAATCGTGTTGCAAGAAGGCGAAAATATTTCTTACATAACTCATCTAGGCACGGGAAATTACAATGAAAGCACTTCCAGGCAATACACGGATTTGAACTTAATCACAGCGAATTACGAGATAGGCTCAGACGCTGCGGATTTTTTCCGCAATCTTTCCATGGGAGATGTGCATTTCAATTATTCCAGGCTTCTTGTTTCTCCATCAACTCTTAAAGAAGGTCTTTTGCAAAAAATAAAGGAGCAAACAGTTTTAGCAAAAACCGGCAAGCCGGCAAAAATAGTGTGCAAAATGAATAGCCTCACCGATATGGATTTTATAGAAGAATTTATTCGTGCGGGAGCAGCGGGTGTGAAAATTCAATTGATTGTAAGAGGCATTTGTTGCTTGTTGCCAGGCGTTAAAGGCAAAACCGAAAACATAACTGTTAAAAGCATAATAGGCCGTTTTTTGGAGCACAGCCGCATTTACAGCTTTGGCGCAGAAAATCCGGAGATTTACATTTCCAGCGCAGATTTGATGACCCGCAACACGGAAAAACGCGTGGAAATAGCCACACCGATAATTGACGAGAAAATACGTGGCAGGCTGAGCAAAATTCTGGATGTGATTCTCGCCGATAATGAGAAAGCGAGTTATTTAACCGCTGAAGGAAAGTACACGAGAAAGCAAAAGCCAGGGCAGTCCAGCCAACAGTTTTTTATGGAGAATGTGATTTAGCGAATCACCACCTGAACAATACACAGCCCCAATTCATTCCACCGCCAATTGCCGGCATTGCCACAAGCATGCCAGGCTTTAAACGGCCTTGTTGCTCCGCTTCATAAAGCGCAATGGGAATAGAAGCAGACGAAGTATTGCCATACCTGTCAACATTCACCATTACTTTGCCTTCAGAAAGGCCCAAAGCTTTGCCAACGGATTGAATTATGCGAATATTAGCTTGATGCGGAATAAAAAGATCAATATCGCTTAGGGAAAGACCGGCTTTCTCCAAAGCTTTTTTGGTAATGTTCGCAAGCTCGGAAACGGCCAGTTTGTAAACGGAGGTGCCTTCCATTCTTAAAAAAGAATCCTTAGCTCCAAGAGTGTTCAAATAAAGTATGTTGTTTAAATTTCCGTCTGCGGCAAGTGCCGCTCCAACAAAACCACGATTGCTGTCTTCACTCGCGGAGAGCAGAATTGCGCCGGAGCCGTCTCCAAATAGCACGCAAGAGCCTCGGTCGCTCCAGTCCATAATGCGAGAACAGATTTCTGCGCCAATGACCAAAATATTCTTAGCCTGCCCTGAGCGAATCATAAGGGCTGCCGTGTTGATAGCCGGGGGGATAAAACCGCATGCGGCAGTGATGTCAAAGGCAAATGCTCTGCCGCAGCCAAGCTTTGCCTGAATATAGCAAGCCAGTGCCGGAAACTGTTTATCAGGAGTCATTGTGCCTGCTATAATTCCATCTATTTCGCCGGGAGAAACGTCGGCTTTCTCAATTGCATTCTTTGCCGCTAAATAACCTATGTCTGCAGTTAAAATACTGTTGTCTTGCACAAGCCGCCTCTCAGTTATGCCGGAGCGGCTTCTTATCCATTCATCGTTAGTATCAAGCCCTTTGGACTTAGCAAGTTCATCATTCTTCGCAATGAACTCAGGCAAATATACGCCAACGGATTTTATAACAGCGTTCATGTTACGCTTTCCCGATTGCAGATAGCTTTTCCGCAATTTTTGCGGGAACACCGGCCTTTGCAAACTTGCAGGCAGTAAACAAGGAATGGTGAATAGCAACGCTATCAGCTCTGCCGTGGGTTATTATGCCCACGCCGTTAAGCCCCAGAAGCAAGCCACCTCCGTGGTTTCTGTAATCCCAAAGATGGTCAAACTTTTTGGCCTTTTCCGTATTTATCTCACCGAATACATCGTGAGCGAGCTCGTAAAAACCTTCCATTAGCTTTAAAATCACATTGCCGGCATAGCCAGGCGCAACTGCAACATCAGCATGGCCTTTGATAAAGTCCCTGCCTTCTACATTGCCGATAAAATTTATGGGAGCTTGCTTTAAAAGTTGATGGGCTTCTTGCAAAACCTCGCCGCCCTTTTTTTCTTCTTCGCCAACGTTTATTAAGCCCACTGTGGGATTTTCATAGCCCATGACAGCTTCTGCGTAAATGCTGCCGCAAAGAGCAAAGTCAACAAGAACAGGAGCTTTTTCATCAACATTGGCTCCGCAATCCAAAAGAATAGCTTGGCGTTTGGCTGTTGGAACCGCACAGGCAATAGCCGGCCTTGCTACATTTGCGGCACGACCCAAAATCATAAGGCAGGCGGCCATCATCGCACCGGAATTGCCGGCGCTAACGCTTGCGGCCGCAAGTCCCTGTTTTTGCAAGCCGACACAGGTTACAAGCCCGGATTTGGGTTTTGCTTTCAGAACTTGGGTAGGAGGTTCATCCATAGCCACGAGGTCCGGAGCGTCTATAACGGTTATGGCATCGCCGGAGTAGCCGTTCTTTTTAAGTTCTTCTTTTACGGTAGCTTCGGGGCCACACAATAAAATATCAAAATCGCGCTGCGGATCGTTTGCGGCAGATACTGCGCCTTTGACAATCTGTTCCGGAGCAAAGTCCCCACCCATCGCATCTAGGGCTATTTTAATGTTAGGCACCTTCTTTCACCTTCATGCGTTGGATGCCATTATAATAGCCACATGCTTCGCAAACTCTGTGTGGGCGTTTGACTGCGCCGCACTGTTCGCATTTTGACATAGCCGGTATATCCAGCGTGAATGATTGATGGCGGCGTTTGTCGCGACGCGCAGTACTGGTTTTTCGTTTAGGAACAGCCATTTTTTTCTCCTGTTTACTCTTTTACCGGAATCATTGGCTCTTGGAGTATAACCAACTGACGCACGGTTTCAGTTAAATCCACTTCACTTTGGCTGGCGGGAACCTTGATCTTAAAAAAATCTTCGCTTCCGTCATCCTCTTCCTGTCGCGCCAGCCCTTGCTCCTGGAATACCAGAGCGTCCAATTCTACTTCAAAAGGCTGCTCAAACGATTCCAGCGTTCTGGCGCATGCAAATTCCTGCGATCCGCTTGCAATACCTTTAACGGCAAAACTGCCTTTTTCTTTAGAAACTGTAAATTTACAGCTCAAAGGCCCTTTTAACCGCAATTCCTTGAACAAATTCGGCTCATCGCTCTCCAAAAGCGAAAAGGCTTGCTCAGGCATACTATTTACAAGGCGTATCCGCAATGTTCAACAAATATAGAAAAAAAAACTCACATTGTCAAGTTTTATCCATTTTGCTACGGGTTAGGAGCTTGTGGGGGAGGCTATTTTAAAGCAAAAGGCTAAGTTTTTTTAACGCCTTATTCACGTCGCTTTTTGTAATAATCAGCGGTGGCAGCAAACGCAAGACATTTGTGCCGGCACGCACCACAATCAATCCTTGCTCCCTGCATGTAGCGATTACCTCCGCAACGGGCTTTTTAACTTCTACGCCAAGCAACAAGCCTTCGCCACGCACTTTTCCAAAGCGAGCCAAACCTGCCTTCAACTGCGCAGAACGCTCTCTGATATTTTTCAAAAAAATCGGCTTTGATATTATTTCCAACAGAGCTAAACCAGCAGCGCACGCGATCGGATTTCCTCCGAACGTTGTTCCGTGGTCTCCGGGTTTTAAGCAGGCCGCTATCTTTGCGCTCATAAGCACCATGCCAAGCGGCAGGCCGCCGCCTATCGGTTTTGCCCATGTTGTTATATCTGCATCTATGCCAAAAAGCTTTGATGCGGAAATTGCGCCGCACCGCCCTAAGCCTGCTTGAATTTCATCTGCTATTATTAGACAGCCGGTTTGCTTTTTGAGCTCGTTTATGGTTTTTATAAACTTTTTTGATGGCGTTAAAACACCACCCTC
>Ga0209755_10007556_pt1 | contig 11757 bp, 8 predicted proteins | sample TergutCo191P1_FD_187301 | JGI IMG/M metagenome (GOLD analysis project Ga0209755, IMG submission 187301) | Cornitermes sp. P1 segment gut microbial communities from Petit-Saut dam, French Guiana - Co191P1 (SPAdes) (version 2) | ecosystem: Host-associated > Arthropoda: Insects > Digestive system >...
TATGAGGGGGTGCTGATAAGTCCTTAGCCCGACCAGGAAGGAAACAAGCTACAGTGACCAAACTCCAGATTTATTCAACGTGCTACCCACAAAGATCAATATACTTCTTAGCCCATTGCTCTAACTTTTACAAGCCACTCAAAAAAAATTTAGAAGTATGTCCGTCCGACCATGTCTCCACAGCAGCGATGACCTCTGCATCGGACGAAACGTGGTGACCTTTCAATTGTTTTTTCAGTCCAGGAAATAGGTGGTAGTCCAATGGGGCCAGATCCGAAGAATATGGTGGGTGATCAAGACACTGGAAGACCAGGTAGGCCAGTTTCTTCAGGGTTGCAAGAGCCTAGTGAGCCAGGGTATTGTTGTGCAAGAACAAGACCCCCCCTGGTGACCTTCCCATGGCATTTTTACTTCAAAATATCCTTCAAATGCACCAGCAGAGATGAGTAATCACATTGATAGTTTGGCCCTTTGTGAGATAATCAATGAGGAGGATGCCGTCTTGATCCCAAAAAACCCGAGGCGAGAACTTTTCCAGCAGATTTTTGCACTCGGAATTTTTTGGGGCGGGGTGAGCTGCTATGCCGCCATTCCATTGATTGCTGCTTTGTCTCCTGGTCATAGTGATATAAGCGGGTTTCGTCCATGGTCACCAATCACAACAGGAAATCATTTGGATTGCGCCGAAAAAAATTCCAAAAGTTACTCAGAGTGGCACCGTTGACATTTTTGATCCGCGTTCAGGCATTTCAGGACCCACTTCGCAAAGAGCTTCAGCTTGTCCATATCTTCATGAATGATGAAACCAAACCACTCACATGAGATGCCCACTTGCTCAGCTATTGATTTAGCAAAAATCCGGCGGTCTTCCAAGATTATCTTGTGAATTTGATCAATAATCTCTGGGGTGGTCACTGCTTTGGGTCATACAGGACAAGGCACATCACAGGTGGAAAAATCACGGCTTTTAAACTAGGCCAACCGGTTTTTGACGGTGGCATATGATGGTGCATGTTCCCCTAATGTTTCTGTCAGAATGGCATGAATTTCCTTCAGCACCTTGCCTTGCAAGAAAATAAAGTTGATGACAGCTCACGTCCTGATGTTGTTGAAATTCCGCGTGTCACTTGACATGCTTCTTTTCAGCCTCTGTAACAAGAAAGGCTTGCAATTCGGCACATGAAGAGACCCCTCTTTCCAAGGACACTATCAATTCTGTCCTATTACATTGGAAATTATGTCGAGTTAAGAGCTTATCAAGACCCCTCCTTGTACAAGAAGATAAGAGACAAGTGTCAAAATAAGTAAATAAATCTTATTGCAGAGATGGAATGTGAAGAAGTTCTAGACACTTCTACTCCGACTTGGATCTTTTCTTTAATTTTGGCCTTACTCTGTTTCTTCCTAGTTTCTCGATTTTACATGGATGAAAAGTTTACTTCCTTAACTTACATTTTTTGAAGAGATACAATAATCTGCATATAAAAGAACATCTTCAATGGTGTATCAATCTTAGACAGAAAGAACACACAGACAGGAGTGTATTACAGGTTGGGCCTCAAAGGGTAAATTACTGAAGCAGGGAAAAAGGATTGATTCTTCTTATTTTGGAATTACTCTTTTTTTAACTCCCCTTAGTATAACGCAGACGTAAACATGGACTTAGAAAAAAAAAAGGTAGACATGCTGCCAGGAATGCAATATGTTAACCCCAATTTATAAGGGCAGTATGTAACTGTGATGATCCTGTTCTCACCACAAACTGTCACACTTTAATAAGCACATAATCAAACTAAACACTTCTCTACATGCCCTACCTTTGGCATATCCTTTTCTGACTCCCCTGCCACAGTAGGCATAGGCTGATTTACATGAGCAGGATTCTGTCTTTTATTGGCTGGCCGCAGGAACCTTTCATCTTCTTCCACAGATTTAAGAAGAGAAGAAACCAAGGCTGCATCTTTGTGGAAATCTGGATGTTTTGTATTAATGTATGCCAACTCAATAGCTACCAAATTCTCAACCTGAAAAATTAAAACATATTTATGTAACTGAAATTTATAGTTTCACATAACTGGATCAGTAAACCAATAACTACACTTAGAGAATACCATAATGCTTTCATTACACACCAACACAACAGTATATGTAGTATAAATGTTTGGTTCCCACTCTGCAAAATTAAATGATTTTGCAAGTGTCATATTCCAAATAACAACATTCACACACTACAACCTCCAAACCAAACACCAACACACACTCCTCACAACAGCAGCATTAGGAGAATATCTGTTGGAATCAGTGTGCATCAAATGAAATTCTGGAAACACTGAGTGGTAACTTTTGCAGACTATTTAGGTGAGCTAATATAACCATTCTGAAATCCTAATTCCACCACTTATCTAACAAACACTAATTACATTTCTTGTGTCTGTATAAGAGATCTCTACTTATGTTTAACCCTTATCCTGCTAACATGGAGAATATGGTGAGCTCCTAATAATGCCAGCAAATGGCAGATGGGATTTAATTCGGCGTTTAAAGGGTTAATATCATAGGAAAGTTTCAGTCTGCTGTGATGTAGTTATAGTACTCAGAGAACACTACTGCACACAACATTACTTGGGCAGTACATGGCATATCAGATAATACTGGTGGCCAACGTGTATCAAAATTCTATCCCCTCTCCCACACCCAAAGAATAAATAAATAAGAAAGACTGAGTAGTCCACTAAGACAAGCATAACACCATAGTTTTGGAGTTCAGAACTCAACAAGGACACTGTGAAGGGAGAATAGAGTCAAGGTCAATGATGCAACTCTGTAAATAATTACACATCTCTACAATGAAAAGGCACATTATGACAATTTATAAATTGTCTGAATGGCTCTGAAATGTAAAATCCAATATGTGCCTAAAATTCAGGTACTGCAATTAAAAAATTACATGGCGTTTACATAAAAAAGGCTACAAAAATGTTTTGCCACCATGCAAACACAATCTGTAACATATATGTTAAGGTCTCTATATCGCAGACATTTGACATTTCTACACACCATCATGTTTGTGGTGGGCAAACGTCTCCTTAACAGATGAGTAACAACATCAACAATCCGTTCATGCAGTTTAGGAAAGCGTAACATTTCCTGCTGCACCTCTGTACCACAGTGTTGGATAATTCGTTGCATCTCTTCGTGAACTAATTCCACACAGCGCAGAGAAGGTTCCTCAAGGCGTCGGATTTGTCGTTTCACAAGCAATTCAAATGAAACCTGAAATAACATACTTCTATGAAGCACAGATATAATACACAGTCAAAGTACATATTGTATGTTAAATGCATAATACTAAAAATTGTCCATTTTAAACAAAAAACTACACATGAATACAGAATTGCCATATTATATAGAACTTCGTGTTTAATCAATAACACGATTGAACATTCTGATTAATGTACCAAAGAACCCTGCCTTGTAAGGCAGTTACAGATTTTCCCTTTAATTTAACCCTCTTGTGCCAGAATGAAATTCATGGACTTGAGAAACAAAATTCGTTTTTTTACTCAAGTGGAGACAGCTACATACATCAGACCACTATATCTCAGCTGTGGGCTGTACAAGTATGAGTCAAAACTGACAAATTCTTGGTGACAACTTTCATCACCCTTCAGTCATGCCGCATGACAAGTATAATTGTTGTTCAGCACCAAAGAGTTAAATGTGCTTCAGGTAACAAAGAAACCACACATTTAAACACTCACAATTCATTATAACATGGCTTCACAGTGTCTATCAATCAGATTATCAAAATGAAATGATTTTGAAGCCATGTGTTTCTACTGTTCATAAATGTCCAGTCTGGGGCTATGTCTGAACTGAACGAAATATGAGCATACATACAGATAATTACACAGTATAAACACAACCTACTGTAAGATTTTAGGTCTATAAATTGTCTGTAAAGAGAGCTCATCAAATTTATTAATTACAAAATTCTGATTTTGTCAGTACAGTCAAATAATTAATGATGGAGTACATGCTGTGTGTCATGCAGCACTCTCCAAGGAAATGTTACTTGAACATGAGCTTGCTGCCAATGTGAAAGAAATAGAGCTGTGAAAATGCTCCCATAGCAAATTGTGTTCCCTGACACACATAAAGAAGACAGTCACATTCCATTCTTGAGACTGCTGGCACATGGTCCCCAGCAATACTATATTTAACACAACAAAACCTTACATAATGGTCCCCATTTGGACTCCAATAAGTGCAAAATAAGCTTACCTACAGTCACTTACTGCATTGAAAATGATTAACAAGACAGGTAACGCACAAATAAAGTAACACTGAGGCACATTGCTGTGGAAAAGCAATAAGTAATACACATTCTGAGTGTGTGTTTATAGCCTTACACATCCATCATGCAATGCACATGCGCCATATTGTCATCTGTGGTCCACCAGACTCTACATATTTTTCACATTATCTCACAAACAGTACTTTTCTAAAAAAAAAGTTATTGACCACAAAATGAGCATTTTGATTTTCTCTCCAACTTTGGTCTGCAACATCTCTCACTCTAAGAAGACAAGAGCAAGATATGATGATAAATGTATATTTTTCTTCATGTAAAGAACCCTTTATTCTTGTCTAATTTTAATGAAACTTCTAATTTTTCAACACATTTTCAAAAAATAAACAAATATAATATTTCATGACAATCCATCCAATAGCAGCTGAGTTGTTCCATATGGACAGACAGATGGACGTACAGACATGATGAAGGTAATAGTAGCTTTTCACTATTTGGTGAACATGCCTAATGAGGAATCTAACACTACAAGTGGCTAACTGAATTCATGTTCATTCTCTTATGAAGGCTGTCTGTCATCTACCAATGAAAAATTTACAGAATTCAATGTCAGTGTTTGAACTTCCATTATAGACCTGACTCCTCAATGTCTGGAGATCAAAGCAACAAAAACACTACAGCCTGGCCTTTATCATAAACTGAAGACTTTTGTACTAAATTATAGGCATTAATAAAACCAGGCCCTGTGTCCCAACCAGCCTCCTGTACAATGGGTACTGGGTCTTTTTACCAGGAGTAAAACGGCCAGGTCATGGCATTGACCATTCATCCCCATCTAGCGCTGAGGTTAAAGAGTAAGTAGAGCTATACTTCCATTCCCCCTCTCAGCCTTCACGGCCTGCTCTAAAGTGAACTTTGCCTTTAATAAAATCAAATAGTTACTTCATGGATCACAAGGTTTATCATTCAAAAATTTTATGTTCTGCCCCTACAGTGTATTTAACTGCATGTTTTGTACAGAAATAACAGTGATTATTTCCCCATAAAGCATTAACTTATCAGTTTTTAAAACCCCGACAGAGAGTGTTTAACGTTATTTTTCAAATGTTGAATAGTCCTCACATCCACAGAGTAATTAAAATCATAGGAAGAACTCAACTATAATTGCAGGTTTTCACACTGTCTCAAGCAATACAGAGTACATGAGATATCTGTCCAGACTGGATTAAAATTGTGGGCGAATCTCCTCCAAATATTCTCCAGCACCATGACTGGCACAACATGACCACAGATTGGAATTTAAAAGCCTACTCTGTTGGTGAACGCTTTATACTGGCCAACAGACAATGCTTTTGCCACTTATGACATTTCTTTTTCACATATACCTTGTACACAGTATGGCTTGCAGCAGCCTCTCCAACTCTCTGATCCTGTGTGCATTTTTTTTTTCTGTTTCCTTTATCTTTCATTCCTTTGTAGGTCCCAATATGAACAAAAGCCAAATTCTCTTTTTCATGTTGTTCTCATTACCATGTTCAAATCCTCAAATTTTTCCACTCGGATTGTACAGTAGAATAATGGGAAGCTGGCAGGCAGTGCCACAGAAATCTGTGTCCCTTTTTATGTAACATTATTTACTTATTCCGGGTCCAAGCTACCCGGTTCGTCAGTGAATACATTTAATTTGTAAATCGCACTGACTATTAATATTTTGTGGAGGTGTTCCCTGATTAAACAGGCTTTTTTTAAATGCATAAGTTCCCAAACAGGGATACGAAAAATTAAATTCAGAGTGGCTGGTGAGGGGTGAGTGCCTTGGTAAGGCAAGGCACTCCAGTAGAAGGGGGGAGGTAGTGTATGGTAAACCAGGACTTGCATGAGATTCTGCCTTCACCAAGTTAATCACAAAGCTAATGCTGCCAGGTAATTTACATTTGTTCCTGTTTGTTTGCAGCCTGAGAAGAGACAGACAGCAAGATATAGCTGCACGTGTCTTTAGTAGAAGAACGAGAAGTTAAGACTTTGTTCCACACAATGTCCTGACCTTAACTGCCTCCTTCTGCATCCCCAATCACAGGGATGTTTCTCAGGATGCCTGCTCTACAGGGCATTGTTCATGATATTATCTTCATTAGCTAATGCTGGTAAGAAGCAGATGCACTCCAGCAGTGTCTTGCAACATCAGCAAGATTACTGCATCTTACTGTCTGGAAGGCCTTAAAAAAGTGCTGGCAATAAGGTCATTTTATTGAAACATGCAATGCATGTCAGCAATGAGATTATGTTCGAAAAACTTCATTTTGTTCTTATAGAAACAATTCATGGAATGCGAAAGGGGGGGCAATGGCACGGCTCAACTTAAAACTACACACTGTTGGTGTTTGTAAAGGCCAGGACCGCTCAACCTTTCTTTCATGTGATGCAGAAAACTTACGAAAAATGTGGCCTGCATGCTGGCCACATGAAATACGTTACACAGAATGAGGAATGAATAAATGTGCATATAATTATATGTATAATTCTACCTGTGTATTTTTCTGCACATCATGCGCTATATATATATATATATTTATATATCACTCATAAAAAAACATGTTGCTGTAACCCATCCAATTCATCGAAATGAAATTCCCACCAAAAAAACTGCTTCTCCTTATATTTTCATAAAAACAGCATGCTTACGTGCTGGTCTAGTAAGGAAATATCAAGTTTTTATTCTATTTCCTGTAAAATTGTGTATTGGTGGGTTACAACAAGCTTGTTTTATGAATGATATATTGACAATAAGAGTAAATATTTATAAAAGATATACTTCACAACTTAGGCTGGGGCACTGCTATATTAGTATATTTTTACAAAATTAATTAGTCTCCATAAATTAACAGCCCATATTTCTTTCAAAACTGCTTCGGGGTTTCATCTCGGCTTTGCCAAGGAAAGGGTCAAAAGACATTTTCTCATATCAAATGTCACGTTGCCCTTGAGCTGCAGGATGCAAAGTTTTCCTCCAGTTGTCCTATGACTTCCTTGAAACCCAGTTTTATATACATCATGATATAAAACGAAAGCATTTCATTATTTATGTGTGTTAAAAAGAGCCCTCAAATTATCAAACTGAAACCAACGGAGTATTCATCAGCACTTCTGCCTGTTAGCACATCAATCCAATCTTGATCTAAGATATACAAGACGGGCAATGTACATATAATGTAACACTGAGGAACAATCATGCAACCATTGTTGCTGTGCAAAAGCAATGAGTATTACACAACCTGAGTGTGTGTATTTGTAGCCACAGGTATCCAACATGCAATGCACATGCCCCATATTGTCATCTGTGGCCTGCCCCACTCTACAATATTTTCCCACATTTTCTCATAAATGGCATGATTTTCTTAAAAAAAACTGAACACAAAATGTGTCTTTTGATTTTCTCTACAACTTTTGCCTGAGACATTTTACATTAAAAGAAGAAATGAGCAAGGTATGATAAAAAATGTATATGTCAACTACCCTTCATTCTTATCCAATTTTAAAGAAACTCTAATTTTCCAACCAGATTTTTTAAAAATCCTCAAATATCAAATTTCATGAAAATCCATCCAGTGGGAGCTGGATTGTTCCACTCAGGCAGACAAATGGACAGAGAACAGACATGATGAAACTAAGTCGGTTTTTGTAATTTTGCGAACACGCCTAAAAATGAGTCACATTCACCCCCCTTACCTTCAACAGTGCAACACACAAATTCAGTGCAAAGTTTCAATATTTATGAAAGTAGGAATACACTTAATACCAAAAACAAGAACTCATACCTCAGGGACAAATAATGCTGGCCTTGGTCCAGTAGCATTCCTAATAGCTGTCAGAATATCCATTTTTGTGAGGCCAGCAAGAGGATGAATGGAATCTAAAGTCCTTCCAAATGTTTCATGAAATATATAGCATATCCTGGCACCTCCACACCTATACAACAATCACACATATTAAAGAATTTGGCAATTTAATAATTTGCAATATAAAATCTGTAATGCTAAAACTGAGTTAACACAACATCCAGTTACTCAGTAATTCTTGACAACCTTACAGTCATGAAGAGCTAGGTGCCTTCTAGCAAGTTGTATTGCTGTGGTCACTACTTTGTTCCCATGCTAGTCTAATGTCCTAAACTACTGTTACTAATGACTTTCAGTTGTAATAAATTAACAGGAATGAACAAACCTTTTTGAATCAATGAGTCACATAAAAATATGATACACCTGGAGTGTCTACGAATAAGAGAAACACAAAATACATAGAGCATGCAATGTATCAAATAACATGACACTCATTATCACTGCTGGTACAATATCAACCTTTAACAAATGAATGGGACAGCAATGCCCCATTAAATGTACACCCTTTGCATCCAAAAGGAAAATAGTTCTCCCACAGTAGGCTGCAGCAGAAAACTGGCACTTAAAAGGCCATACGCTACAGGTGAACATGATTATTGAGATCGAGTATTACGAATATTAAAAAAACATAAAGAAAACTTACAATTCTGTTGTTTCAATGTTCCTTGCTGTACCTTCAATGGTAGCACAGTATGCTGAAGCAAATTTTGTAATAATCTGGAGTAATGTTTGGCTTTTATCTGAAACATCTTCACCATATGAATTGAGCAATGACTGGAACTGTGACACCATGACATTCACTCTAGTCTGGGGAGTGAAGTACAAGAAAAGCTGATTTATAAGACAGCCGTAAAAAACACAAACATCCACTTCCTTGTGTTATTTCTGTACAGAGATGTCCCCAGTTACATACGTTAAAACATAGAAACATCTACACAATTTCAGTGAGTATTCTAGCCACACTTTTAAATTTTTTTTTTAATTTATTTGCCTTTTAAAAGTTCTGCTATAACCCAAATATACCATGAGCACTGCACAAACAAATCCCACCAAACACACACTTTTAGGTTAAGAAACCATAATTTCTTGGAATACACTTAAGGTGACTTATTTTTGTTTTCTATCACCATGTGAGTACACAGTATCACAAATCAATATATGCCCTATAATCTGTAATTTTTTGCTAAGAAAAGGTGCTCTCCCTTTCCTTCAGAAATGGAAGGTAGTTGCAAATATAGTGAATAAGTTGTTGCAGACAACGTGCAAGGAGTGATCCTCCAATGTCAGGGTTGGACACAGGGCTAGCAATTCCTCACCACACAAAAACCAGCATGTTATGAAATATTACACAAGGCCCAGGACTTCAAACAGATTCTCTGGAATGATCTATAAAACAGAACCTGAGTGTGATTTTTCACAATTGGACTGCCAGTCTATATGCAGGTTCACTGGTAATAGCTGCAAGAGGATTAGTGGTACACAACTATTAGATGAAAGGTTCCAGGTTTCTATACAGTATCTTCCATTCCTAAAACCTCTGAGTTACACAAGCTCATGTGTTCTTAAAACTTTATTTCACTGCCATATTGTTTTTATTTTCTAAATTCAAACTATTATTTAACCACTGCACTAGTTTCATGACATTTTCTATTTCTTTATGCCAAAGTTTGATTTATGAAAATACTACTTACAAACAGAAACATTACACCAATCAGTATAAAATTACGCTTACCTTCAAATCTGGTAGACAGTCACGGATGTGGTGCATAAGCAGTCTGTTCAAGGTTTTAGCAAGGTAAGGTGTACCATTTCTGTTTGCGAGGGTTGGGTATTTCCTTTGGAGAAAAGCTGCTTCATCTTTCAATGCATCTTTAATGCTCTAAAAGCCAAAAGCACATCTACTTTAAAATACAGCCACTACTACAAAAAACTTTCAATATGAACTCATCATACTGTTTCACAGCATACCTTATTATTCATAATGTCCTGCTGCGATCGATTCACAATTCCTATTATTCCTAGTTTCACAGGAATCACACGGCCACACAAAATGTCTATTGCGTCAGTACCTGTAAAATGGACAACAACAAAAAAACAATACATGACTTCATAAGAAAAAGGTGTTCTATATAATAACAAAATATTCCACTACAGTACATTTTAAGTCATAAAGAGTACAGCACAGTCAAAATTTTGGACCTAGTACTGTGCCTAGGTTGGCTTTATGTCCTCCTCTTCTTCCTGTTTTTCCTCCCTGTGCAGGTACTTGAAGTTAAGGAGCTTTGAAAGTGCTACATCACAGAATGTCAGACAATGCATCTGAAGAAACATGTGTCTTTGGCTTCTGACTCATTCATGATTTTGTATGAAATTACAGTTGAGGTACTTAACTGCAACATAATACAATTATGTACTTGGACCGAAAATGACGCTGATGACATCTAATAACATTTACAGCAAACAAACTGTTGCAGTACAGTAATAAAATGTATAAAATAAATTTCTAATTAAACAGGAACAACCATGGACTTTGCAAGCATAAATTATTATATAATTGACTGTGATTTTATGTTAATTTTTTTTACAGGTCTAATTTTGTGTGTTAATTTTTAAATCCATGATTTCAGAGGCATATGTACATGGTAAATATCTATTATAAAGAGCCATTAAAACAAACAATATTGCCAATATGATGTGTTATATCCATACCATATGTACATGAATACCATGTTCTTTCAGTACATGTTCAAAGATCAACAAAGCACATAGGTTGCAATCACTGATATGTTAAATGTTTTTGCACCCAGTACATAGTAAATATCTATTATAAAGAGCCATTAAAACAAACAATATTGCCAATATGATGTGTTATATCATACCATATGTATATGAATACCATGTTCTTTCAGTAAATGTTCAGAGATCAACAAAGCACATAGACTGCAATCACTGATATGTTACATGCTTTTTTGCACCCAGTTTAGCCAAATTGGTAGTTAAAAATTAAAAACATTTAAAAAGGGCCATGAAAGCAAGTCTGGCATTGTCAGATATTATGTATTGCTTCCACACACTAAGAAAATTAATATCCCCTTCCTCTTTTGTAAAGAAGGCTACCAAAAGTTACTGACAGATAAGCACATAAAATGGAAGTGACGATGCTGTGAAGAACACACCCGGTGCGCATCTATTTCCAAGGAAATTTCATTTTAAATTACTTTAAGGATCACCCTAATAGGTATTTCAAATTATGTGTTTTTCAATTCATAAAGTTCATGATTTACATGTCTGTGGCAATACTTACTGCAATCAACAACAGACACAAACTGCATACTTACTTACTTGCAATAATAAATGTGTTTGTGTGCTTTGGCATGCACTCAAGTCAGCAAGCTGTGTGCATGTACAGCACACAGCATTCTCATGCCTTAAAAGCTAATAGTAACAGGATGAACCAGATGTCACTTGGAAAAATTTCAGTGGGCCATAAAAAGCTAATATAAGAAGAAGAATAGAGAATAGCAGAGTTAATGAATACAATAAGGTGGG
>Ga0209755_10007557_pt1 | contig 11757 bp, 8 predicted proteins | sample TergutCo191P1_FD_187301 | JGI IMG/M metagenome (GOLD analysis project Ga0209755, IMG submission 187301) | Cornitermes sp. P1 segment gut microbial communities from Petit-Saut dam, French Guiana - Co191P1 (SPAdes) (version 2) | ecosystem: Host-associated > Arthropoda: Insects > Digestive system >...
CGGCCGCCGGAGAACCACGCCTTGCAGGTATCCGTCGGCAGCAGACGGCTTCTAAGGCGCGCTTCCAGCGCCTTGCAGAAGTCGTCGACGTCGCAGAATATTCTTGTTATAATGTCCTCGTTCATGGAACCCCCTCCCGTTCCTGTGCAATGGCTTTTTGCTTATTCCATTATACTGCCGGGGTGGGGGTTTCTTTTTCTCCGTCGAACTCGCGCTATTTAAAATGGCGTTTTGCCCGCGGGCAAATTCTGCGGGCTTTACTTGACTCCCGTTTTTTTATGCTTATATTTTAATATCAGCGGAAGAGCGGAAAGCCGCCGCAAAAAGCGTTTTCGCTACGCGCGGGAGGCTCGCACGCCAAGGGGGAAAATGTGACTTTGACGTTTGACGAATGGCGAGCGAATGATGCAGCCGAATGGCTTGGGTTAGGGGCGCAAAGGAAGGACGGGCCGTTCTCGCCGCTTATGGCGTGGCAATGATTGGCACTGGCAATCGCTTGAATGCAAAGCGCGAAGCCGAGCCGATAATCAGCAGGTTTATACAGAACAAAAGAAGCAGTAGGAGATGCGGCATGAAAAACAGAAGCGTTCGGTTTGCTTTTATTTTGACGGTGTTTATGTGTGTTTTTCTTGCAAGCTGCCGCCAGTCGGCAAGGGTCGAATATATCCCGACCGAAAGACTGGAACTTGACGACATCATAAGGCTGATTCCCCCCGACGAACTCGTCAGAAGGATATCGATCGCCCAAGTCGAATACGTCGTCTTTGGCCCCAACTCGTCAAGGTACAACGCGGAAATCGACGGGGTCGCTATGGGGCTTAACGATCTTGTCATCGATCAGGTGACGCGAACGCTCAGGGGAAATCCGAATTTTATTGTCAGAATCGAAGGCTACGCAAACCCCATTACCCACGACGCGAGGGAACAAAGCGAGCTTTTGATACTTAGCGAGGCCCGCGCGGAAGCGGTGGCCGCGACGCTCAGAATGCGCGGCGTAAGCAGGAATCAAATTGTCGTTATTGCCCAAGGCGGCTCAAGGATTGTATCCACCGAGCATGAATACTGGGAAATGAACCGCCGCGTTGAATTGATAGTGAAGCATATTGTCGCCGATTAGGCGGCAATAAAAAAAGGAGGGCGAAATGAAAAACAAGAATGCACCATTGCTCTTAGGTTTTGCGGCACTTGCCGCCGCCTTTCTTGTCACTTGCCACAACCCGATCATGGAAAGGTGGTGGGAGGACAGGCAAGGCTCGCCTTCTTCAAGCGGGACAAGAAGCGGATTCAATTTTGGTTTCATCGTTTTCGATGCCGCCGGCGGCCAGCCGCAGCCGCAGGGCCTAAGAGTGCTTTATGGCGGCCTTATTCCAAGGCTTCGGCCTATGTCCAACGGAACGCTGGGCTTTATAGGCTGGGTAGATGAGCTAAACCAGCCGTGGGACATAGAAACTCGGCGCCTTTCCGCAAACGATGATGCCGACGGCGACGGCATTATTACCCTTAGGGCTAAGTGGGCTTCCATATCTTGCGCCGTAACTTTTAACACGAATTTTCAGGATGGACTGGGCGTGGGCGAAGCCAGCTATCCAAGAAATCAGCAGGGAAACATCATAACCGTGCCCACCCAGCAAATAGCCCTCGGCGGAACGGTCGTCGAGCCGCCCGTCATACCGACGGGAACCGGCCACGGCTTGGTCGGTTGGTTCACCCAAAACGGGCACGAGAACAGCGGCGAATGGGGCCATCAGTGGGATTTTGAAAATGACACTGTCACCGCGAACATTACCCTTCACGCCAGATGGAGTCTGTCCACTCGCACCGTGCAATTGCAGGTAAACGGCGGAACCAGGCCGGACGGCGTTACGGAACTGACGCGCACGCATTTTTCAATATTCACCGGGTTGGGGGGCATCGACGGAGGCAGGATTATCGATCCCGGCCCCTTGGTCAGAGAGGGGCATACTTTTCTGGGCTGGTTTCCGGATTCCAATCCCGGCACTGCTTGGGCATTCACGAACAAAGTGTATGGCGTTGATGAGGGGCCAGGCCACGATCCATTTATCCTCCATGCCAGATGGGAAGCAAACATCTACATCGTGGCGTTCAACGCGGGCGAAACGGTAAACCCGGGATCGCAAAACATAAGGCACGGCGAAAGGGTTGTAAAGCCCGATCTCGCGGCGCCCCACGGCAGAGTTTTGGCGGGCTGGTTCACGATGGATGGAAGCGCCACCGGTCAGTGGGGCAACCAATGGAATTTCGACGATCCCACGCGCAATTCCATGACTCTCCATGCCAAATGGCAAGCTGCGGAGATCACTGTCAGGTTTCATTTGGGGTTTCCGACGGGCAACGGCGTTGCATTCAATACGTCGGTTTTCCGAGGCCCGCCGGCGAGTCAGCAATTGCACGGCACTGATAGGGTTCCCGAGCCATTCATGCAGCCGCTGCCCGCAGACAGAATGGAACGCGATTGGTCTTTTTTCCGCTGGGATTTTCACCCCGATTCCATGAGCGTTGATCCGGGCATGGTCAACGATCCTGGCTTTAGGGCGGCGCTGAAGCCGTGGGATTTCGGCTTGGCGCTGAACTACGCCCTCGCGGATGGAGTCCTTGTCAAAGCTTTTGACAAAGACGGAGACGGCAATTTTACCCTGAACCTTTATGCCAGATGGATTGAGCCTGTTTCCGGCATGGTTTGGGTGCCGAGGGGAAACTTTATCATGGGCGATTCCGGAGTCAGCGGAACGCCAGCGATACACCATGCTTATCCAACGCGCCGCGTGACGATTGACGGGTTTTTCATAAGCCGAACTCAGGTAACGCAGGCGGAGTACAGGGCGGCAATGCTGAACACCGAGCATGGCAACAGTCCCAGCCCCAGCAATATGAATGGGGACAGCCATCCCGTGGAAAGGGTTTCGTGGTTTGACGCGATTTATTACACAATTTTGCGCAGCGAGAGCGAGAACCTGGATCCGGTGTTTTCGATAAGCGGCGTAACCGTAAGCCAGATACCAGGCGCCCCAAGCTATTTGCTGTCGATAAGCAGCGCGACAGTGGCGGCGGGCGGCTGGAACAACAACGGCTATCGCCTGCCGACCGAGGCGGAATGGGAATTCGCCGCGAGGGGAGGACACGGGTCGCCGGGGAATTTTGTTTTTTCGGGCAGCGACAACGCGGATGCCGTTGCTTGGTTCTACGGCTCAAACAGCACTCGGCCAGTAGCCGGAAAGCAGCCCAACGCGCTGGGCATTTTCGACATGAGCGGAAACGTGTCCGAGTGGGCCTGGGACGCGCTTAGGTCGTACCGGGACATTTCCGCGCAAACCGACAACCCCAGGGTGAACGGCGACATGTCCGATTTGCGCGTCAGGCGCGGCGGCGCCTGGAGCAATGTGGCCAGCAATGTGCGCAGCGTGGTGCGGAACAGCGATCCGCCCGGCACTGCCCATTGGGCCGCGGGATTCCGCGTCGCCCGAGGGCCGTGCGGCAGCCTCGTGTGGTAATTGCGCGGCGGGATGTGGAAGGGCTGGCGGCGCGTCTTTGCGCCGCGCATTTCCCCGCAATGCTTTACAGGCGTTTTTTGCGAATTGCGCGATTCGGACATCCAGTGTTCGCAGCCGCAATCGTTTGGCTGTGCAGTCGCGATGAAAATACAGGCACGCGCTGTTTGCCCTGGGTCGTTATGGCATGACTGTCACGGGAAAAATCAATTTTTTCGCTTGACGTGTTTACCGAAAGGTACCATAATGTGAACTAATAGGTGGCAGCCGCAAAATATTTGCCTGCATGGCCTTTATTCCCCAAGGCCGCCTGACAAAAAGGACGATGGAACAGCATAAGGTCGAGGACACACCTTTCGCCGCAAGCAAGCAAGCAAATTATGGGGCAAGGCGGAGCTTTGTTAAGTACCCAATAGGCTAAATTCACTTTTTTTTAAAACTTTTTCTCGGTTTGGCAAAGTGACTGGGATTAGACCATTTAAGGTCTGGTTCTGGCCTTTAGCATATATGCAGGTCCGTATGGACAGGTAATCTTTAGGCCCTTTGTGGTCTTCGCGATTGCCTGCCGAAAAGGACAAAGCAGGCAACCGCAAAAAGGAGTTCTTCTATGAAGAACGTGTTCAAACCGCAATCTATGTGGAGGATAGCGGGAACCATCGCCGTGCTGGCGATAGTTGTGTTCTCGATGGCTGCCTGTGGTGGCAACGATGACGCACATCCGATTATTGGGACATGGGTCAACACCCATGGCGAGAGATTGGTATTTCGTGTCAGTGGGAGTTTAGAATTTATTTCCTACGATGGTGGAAGTGAAGCTGGAGCTTGGGTAGACAACCACAATAATCAGTTTTCTCTGACAATTCATGCGTGGAATCCCTCTACATTCATTGCAACTCTAAGTGGCGAATCCCTTACCGTTGATTGGGTATATATTGGGCCAGATACATTCATCAGGCAACAGTAAAGGCAAAGTGGCTTTGGGTGCATCCGAAGCCACTTTGCACGGGCCTATTTTTGGGGCCGCTTATAAATCCAGTCGTATACGTCAAAGTATGAAGCCCAAGGGCTTTCCAAAAACTTGGCAGGCGAAGGTTTTTTTTTGTCGGCATCGTTTGTGCCAATGTTTTTCGCCAGCACGAATGTGCGGCGAAGCGAAAAGGCAGTTTCGCCGCCCGCAAGCCTTTTTTCGCGATAAGCCTTTTCCTCTGCGGCCGGGATGTATGCCGTTTCCCCGTTTTGCTCGCCGTATGCAAAGCCCCACAGCAGGGAGGAAAGCGAGTGCTTTTTGCTGCCCGCAGCAATGCGGTAACATTTCGCGCGATTCACCCGAATGCCCTCGGGCAGGGCGGCATTCATTTTTGCGGCGAATTCCTCGGGGCAGAGATCGCCTGGGAAATCTACGGCGGCTATTTCCCCGCCCGCGCTAATGCCTATTGACAATGGCGAAACAATTTCCAGCTTTGCCAAAGGATTAAAGCCTTGCGTGTACAGCGCGTTTAGGTTTGCACGGATCATTGTCATCGAAAAAATTTCGATGAGGCTTAAATGCCCATGAAAAACCGCACTGCCCTCCTTGGAAAAGCTAAACAATAATCGCCGCACGCTCTGATCTGCCGGCAAAATGCCAGCGGCAGGGGTATTTTCCGTTTCACGTTGGCAGGATTCCGTGCGAGGGGCCTCATCCCGATTGCGCGTAAGGCAAACCGCGTTGCTGCAGGCGCCGCAAAATGCCGAACTGTTTGCGCCGGCGCATTTCTCCGCGCATGGCGGCGTAAGCTCGCCCCGCTCGGACTTTTCAAGCTCCCCGCGCAAATAGGCAAGGGAAACCCCGGAAGAAATCGGCTGCCAGGGAAGCTGCGCGTCCGCATCCTTCGGGCCAAGGAATTCCTGCGCAAGCCCCGCGCTTTTTTCCAGCACGTCCCGCCAGGCATTTTTCGCAATGTATTCCTGCCAGGCATCCAGCCTGCTTCCAAGGCGGAAAGCCTCCTCGGCCAAGTCCCCCGCGCGTTCGTCCCCCCGGCTTAAAACGCCCTCAATTGCGGAGATCAGCGTTTCGGAAATGCTCACTTTGTGGCCTTTGGGCTTAAGTCTGGAACGGATAAAGTCCAGTTTTGCGAAGGCTGTCTTGCCGTCCAGTTGCCGCGCCCACTGGTAGGGCGTATGGGGCTTTGGCACAAATATTCCCACGTTAACGTTAAAGTGCATGGCCGTTTTTTTTGCGACACTTGCGACAAAATTCACGATTTCCTCTTCCTCGCAGAATTCCGCGCCGTCTGGCGCGGGGGGAAGCGGCAGGCCGATCATGAAATAAAACTTTGCGCCGCGCCATCCGTTCCGCTTTGCCTCCAGAATAATCTTCACGGCGTAATCTTCGGTTACCTGTTTGTTAAGCGCAAGCTGCCAAAAATCAAGAGGCGTCTCCACGGCAAATGTCAGGCCGCTTTTGCGCGTCCGCGAAATTTTTTCCAGCAGCGAAAGGGAAAACGTCGAAACGCGCAGGGATGGCAGTTGGAACGAAACGTGCCTTTCGGAAAAAAGGCTGTTAAGATCATCAACAAGTTCGCCTATGCCAGAGTAGTCGCCGCTGGAAAGCGAGGACAGGCTTATTTCCCGGTAGCCGCCAAGATTGACAAACTCGCCAGCCTCGCGGATAAGCGCTTCCCGCGCTTTTTGCCGCATCGGGCGGTACCAATAGCCGGCGTGGCAAAAGCGGCAGCCGTTGGGGCAGCCGCGCATTATCTCAAGCACGGCATGCTGCTGAACGATTTTCATGCTGGAAACGGGATACACGGCGGCTTGCGGGGAATCCCCCGCCAAAGGCGCCTGGCCAAAACGCGCGTCCGCGGCACGAACGGCCCTGCCCTTTCCCTTCATCCAGACATTGGGATGCTCCCTTAGGCATCCAAGCATCGCGCTTTTTGCCGCAGCCTGGCCATTCGCGCTTTTCTTTATTTCCAGCAGTTTGACGGCAAGATCGAAAAAGCCAGCCTCGGCCTCGCCTATCCAAAAGGCATCGATAAAATTACTGTACGGCAAGGGGTTGGAAACGGCGGGCCCCCCGGCTATTACCAGCGGATCTTCCGCGCCGCGCATTTCGCTGCGCAGGGCTATGCCTGAAGCGTCAAGCATGGAAAGAATGCCGGAAAAGCCAAGCTCGTAGCCCAAGGTGAACAGCAGCAAATCCAAGCCCTTCAAGCTGATGCCAGTGTCAAGGCCGTAAAGCGGAAGCCCTTTTTCCTTTAGCAACTTTTCAAAGTCCGGCGCGGGGGCAAATGCACGGTCGCAGGAAACGCCAGGAATGCGGTTAAGGCCGTTGTAGATTATTCTCAGGGCCTGATTGGACATGCCGATTTCATACAGATCGGGAAACGCGATAAGGGCTTGCAAATGCGCGTCTTTTTTTGCAAGGCGGCCATGCTCGCCGCCCACGTAGCGGCCGGGCTTTTCCACGCCCAAAAGAAGCGCGCCTATGTCGCCCAGCGGATCCACATAGCGCGGCTTGGCAAAACTCATACCGCCAACTGCGTGTATCTTCTTACGTGTATGCTTAGGGCCAAACCCACGCCTATCATCGACGAAATCAGGGAGGAGCCTCCGTAAGACATAAACAGAAGGGGAATGCCCGTTATCGGCATTATTCCCATCGTCATGCCGACGTTAATCAAAAAGTGAAAGCCGAACATGCCAACAAGCCCCGCGCAAATGTAGATGGCAAACGGATCCGCGGCTATCCTCATTACGCGCAAAAGGCGCAAAAAAATTGTCAGGAAAAGGGCAAAGACCACCATCCCCCCGATAAACCCAGTTTCCTCGGAATACACGGAAAAAATAAAATCCGTGCTTTGCTCGGGAAGGTAGCGAAAATAACCCTGGGTACCCTGCAAAAATCCGGCCCCGGTAAGCCCGCCCGCGCCTATCGCGGTGGTTGACTGGATAATGTTCCAGCCGGCCCCCAGGGGATCGACGCTTGGATCGATGAACACGACAAGGCGCATTATCTGGTAGTTCCTGAGCAGATTGCGGGCGACGTAGGAGGTGCCGAGCGAAAGGGCGACAATCGCGACGGCGTAAACGATCCAGAAAAAATATTTCTTGCGGTACTTGAAAAAACCGAAAAGCGCGATGGCGGCGATTATGCCAAGCGAAAGAACCACGATCAGTATGAGGCGCGCGTGGTTCAGCACCTCGATGGCGGGCACGGATCTTCGCAAAATAAACGCCTGCCAAAAGGGCAGCACCGTCAAAACCGAGGTAAGCGCAATGCACGCGATGAAAAAAACAATGTAGCGGTGCGAAATACCGGCGACAAAAGTCATGCTCAAAAGAATTGGAATAAAAACCAACGCGGTTCCCAAGTCCGGCTGGATAAAAACCAGCGCGATGGGGGCGGCGACGACTGTGCACGACACGATGAACCGAATCAGGGAATTGCCGGAACCCCTTGTGTCGGCAAGGTAGCGCGCCAAAAAAATAATGGTAGTGATTTTTGCAAATTCGGACACTTGCAGCCCGAAGCCGCCTATCCTTATCCATCGCTCGTTGTGGATCAGGCTGATGTATATAAGCGGCACCAAAGTGGCAAGGAACAGATAAGGGGCAAGTTTGTGGAAACGGCGATAGTTGAACATTGCCAGCCCCAAGGCGATAACCAGCCCGCCGGATGCCCAGATAATCTGCCTTGCGTATTCGACGGAGGCCGCTCCCCCGGCGGTGACGCCCGCCGAGTAGATAAAGACGATGCCGATTGCTATAAGGCCCATAACCGGAAGGAGGAGGAGGAAATCTATTTCAAAAACCTTCCTGGATATCATTCCCTATGGCCTCCGCAGCATGATATGCTGCAATCCCATGCTGCGCACGGACTGCTCGAAGTCCTGGTTCGTAAAAATTCCCTGAAGAATGGCCGCCGTGGCCCAAGTCGCCCACCATTCCCAGTCGTTCGCCGCCTCGACGATGGCCGACACGACGACCTGCTCCTCGACGTTGGTCGAACCGTATGGGCCGAAAGCGATAAACCAGGAATGCCAGCGATCGTCCAGGCCAACCTCGGCGGTTCCAGTCTTGCCGGCGACGGGAACGGCAATGGCGTTCATGAACGTGGCGGTTCCGCCGGTTATCGTCGCGCGGAGATCGCTGCGAACGGCCGCGAAAACGCTTGGGTCTACGTCCGCTTCCTGAATGACGGTCGGCACGGTTCTTTCCACCACCTCGCCGGTAATGGAGTGGCGAACTTCCCTAAGAAGGTGGGGCCTGTAAATTCTGCCGCCGTTTACGACCATTGCCACCGCGTTCGCCATCTGCAGCGGGGTTACCAGAGTCCAGCCCTGCCCAATCGCCATGTTCATCGTGTCGCCGTCGAACCACGGCTCGTGGAAACGGCGCTGCTTCCACTGCGGCGTGGGAATAAAGCCGGCGACCTCGCCCGGAAGGTCTATTCCCGAAACGCTCCCAAAGCCCATCATTCTGGAATAGTTAACCATGTTGTCTATCCCCAGAAAATCGCGCGCGACTACCCAATAGTAAATGTTGCAGGAATGCGCGAGCCCGCCGGTAAGGTTGACCCTTCCGTGGCCGGCGCGCCTCCAGCAGTGCCACGTTCTGCCGCCGAACTGAATCGAGCCGGTGCAAAGAACGGTCTGGTGCCTGGGAAAAATGTTTTGCGAATGTATCGCCACGGACAGCACGGTTTTGAAGGTCGAGGCTGGAAGGTACGCGGACTGAATCGACCTGTTCAGCAGGGGGTTGTGGGGATGGGCCAAAAGCGCCTGGTAGGCGGCCGCATCGCCCTGGATAAAAATGTTCGGGTCGAACCAGGGGTAGGAAACCATCGCCAGCACTTCGCCGGTCCCGGGGCGCAAAACGACTATGGAGCCGATCCTTGGCCCGAGGGCCTCCTCGGTCAGCGTTTGTATGCGGCGGTCAATGGTAAGCACGAGGTTTTGCCCCGTTTCCGGCGGAATTCGGCTTCCCTGGCCGGCAATCCGAAAGCCGCGCGCATCCACGACGCGGGTTTCAAGGCCGTGCCTGCCGCGCAGCAAAAGGTCGTACTGGCGCTCTATGCCTGTTCTGCCGATGATGTCGCCCTGCATATAGCCGTAGTTGAACAGGTGCACAAGCTCGTCGCGCGTTATGCTGCCCACGTACCCGACGATATGCGCGAGGCTTCCCATGTCCGCGTAGCTGCGCATAGACCTGTTGTGCCACGTGACGCCTGGCAGCGAGGCCCTGCGCTCGGCAAGCGCGGACACAACCTGGAAGGAAACGTTCCCGGCGATCTCCATGGGGTGAAAGTGCCTGTGGTAGCGCGGCGGAACCCTCGCCTCGATTTCCTCTGTGGAGATGCCGATTATTTCCGAAAGCGCCTGCATAAGATCGGGCAGCTGCCCCCTAGGCACTTCCGCAGGGATAATGCTTACGGAAAACGTGTCGATGTTGGTGGCCAGCGGCTGGTTAAAGCTGCGGTCAAAAATCTCGCCGCGCTGGGCGCGAACGAGCTCGGTGCGGCGCGAAATGTCCTGAGCCTGCGCCCGGTGAATGTCGCCGGAAATTATCTGCATGCTGAACAGCCTCACGCCGTAAAGCAAAAAAATCACGACGAAAAAAAACTTCAGCACGCGAATGCGCGTTTCCAGGCTGCGCTTGGAATCTTCGTTCTTGTTGGGCACTATGCGACTCCTTTTCCCACCAGTAAACTATTAAAACGCCTGAGGAAGGCGAATAGTAACGGCGCGGTAAGGGTGTTCAAGGCCAGTTCCGCCCAAAGGGTGGGAGCAGCGAGCGGATATGCCGGAACGGAATCCCTGAAAAGCAGGCTCAGCACAAAAAGCATGGCCGCTTTGGCCAGGGTTGCCAACGCGCAAAGAATCATGGGCACAAGGAAATGATCCAGTATCACTTTTCCCTTCGTAATCCCCGCAAGCGCACCGATCAGCGTGCGGACCAATGCGTTAAGCCCCATAGGCGCGGCTGAAATCAAATCGAGCGTTATCCCGCTGAAAAAGCCGGAAACCTGCCCCGTCATGAGGCCGTTGACGTGGGCCACGTAAACGACGATGCCCAAGGCAAGATCCGGAACCGCGCGGGATATGGCAATGTGCGAAAGCAATGTTGACTGAAGGACGGCCGCGACAAACACGAAAACGACCGTCCAGATTACGTTTTTGACCAATACCGCTATCCCGTCACATACCCCCGGCGAGCGCGGCTTCCATGGCGGCGGCTTCCTCTTCGGCCCCCGCTTGAAGAAGGCGGTTGTCCAGCGTCTCGATCACGAAGACGAATTCCAGGCGCGAAAAATCGACCAGCGGCTGAAGCTCCACATTCATCGAAACATCGTGCTCGCCGTAAATGATCCTGCTCACCCTGCCTATGTTGATGTCCGGGGGATAAATCCCGCCCATGCCGCTGGAAACGACCATGTCGCCGCGGCTTATCTCGTCCCTCGCGCGCCTGGGAACGAAGCGCATGACAAGATCCGCATTCGGATTCCCCTGGCCCTCCACAATGCCCTCGAAGCGAGAGGTGTCAAGCCGCGCGGACACGAAAAGGTTGGAATCGTACACGGGCAGCACGAGGCTTTCGAACGGCCTAGCCTGAATGACCTTGCCCACAAGCGCCTGGGTGCCACCCTGCCAGGCGATTACCGGCATGTCCCTGGAAACGCCAGCGCGGGTGCCCTGGTTGATAACGACCGCCGAAAACAGGTTGTCCGGATCCCTGCCGACGATTCGCGCGGGTATGTGGCGGAAGGCCAGCTCCTGCGAAAAGCCAAGCTGTTCGCGCAGTCGAACGTTCTCCCGGTTTATTTCCGCTGCGGTCCTTTCGAGCCTTTCGTAGCGGGCCACGCGCTCCAAAAGCTCCGCGTGCTGCTCCCGGAGCCGCGCGAGTTCCTGAATCGCAAGAACGGTGCCCGAAACGAACGAGGAGGCGTCGGAAACCAGGCCGCGAACGCCGGAAAACGGCGTCATAAACGCGCCGCGCAAATCCAGCGCCTCGCGCGTGGACACGACAAGCGTCGTCAGCGAGACCAGCAAAAGCCCCGCGAAAACGTAGAATTCCTGGGAGAAGCGGTTTTTTAGAAGCCCGGCCTTTTTTTTCATCGCCCTACCTGTTCAGGCTGTCGTAAGCCGCCTTGGAGCTGTCGCTTCCCTTGATGAAATCATAGTATTTGCCGGCTCCGAGTGCCACGCAGTTCATTGGGTTCTCGGCGATAAAAACCGGAACGCCGGTTTCCGCCGCCAAGTGCCTGTCA
>Ga0209755_10007558_pt1 | contig 11754 bp, 9 predicted proteins | sample TergutCo191P1_FD_187301 | JGI IMG/M metagenome (GOLD analysis project Ga0209755, IMG submission 187301) | Cornitermes sp. P1 segment gut microbial communities from Petit-Saut dam, French Guiana - Co191P1 (SPAdes) (version 2) | ecosystem: Host-associated > Arthropoda: Insects > Digestive system >...
CGCAATACCGCCTTAAACAAGGTAATAATTGCCGGAAACCCGGTTAAGCTGTCTGCAAACAATGTTCATGCAGCCTTCTTTAACCGCGAGCTATTACTTAGCGGGGAAGATATCCGTTTTGAAGACATAGAGTTCAGGGATTTTACGCATAACGCAAGGGGAACATCAAGTTTTACTTATATTCCAATATCGCTTAGATGGGGTTCCAACGCCGAAGGCACTATAACGCTTAAAAACTGCGGGTTTTACGACGTAAACGCGCCTTGTATTGAGACATCCAACGGCAATGTCCGCATGGAAACAGTACAGGCACAGCGTATTGCCGCCATGTACAGCAACAACAAGGCAGCCACAGGTTTAAATCTTGTAACAAAGGATCATTTAGACAGCGTAAAAATAACAGAGCAGATACAATACGGAAACTCCGGTTTTATTCCATTGTTTCTTTTTTACGGCGGAGACAGAAACACATCTACCCTTACAGTTTCCAATACAGAAATAGAAAACGCAGTCCTTGGCTTTAAGATACACGGAAACGAAACAATTATAGAAATAAGCGGTTTGGAAGCAAGCAATTTTAATACAGTAGATAAAATCGGCGGAGATAAAGGAAGTATATTGGAGATTTACGGTGGTTCCAGATTAGATCTAAACAATATTGCAATTGACGAAGTTGTTAACGGCAGAAGTTTTCTTGGCACAATTTTCCTTAACGAAATAAGGGGAAACATGAAATTTGAAAATATTTCCATTACCAATGTCAGCGTAACAGCCGGAGACACATACGGCGGAGCCGGAGGCATTTCTGTTAATTTCTACAATAGGTACGCAAGTTGGTTTGACGATATCGGCGGGAATATTGTTTACAAAGGCAATACAATAGAAATGAAAAATATTGTAATGCACAATATAGAACTCAGAACAATGCCTGTATTTAATATATACAGACCGGATACAGTTATTCGCATAGAAAACTTGTCAATGAAACCACATGCAGTTTCCGGCAGTACTGCTTTAAATTTCGGTCAATACAGAAGTCTTTACGCAGACAAGTTAAACTTTGAAACTACGTTTGCCAATACTTCATATACTGTAGGCTCTTTTACTTTCCAGGGAGATACAGTTCCAGGTGAAATTGATATTAATGACATTACGGCTGTTAATTCAAGCGTGTCATTTTCCGGCAGCTATAAGGATATTGAGGTAACCAAGTTTTTAAGCAATGTACCGCGAAGCGGAAACCTGTCTGTTTCAGGAACACGTGCAAATATTGTAATTGATGATATAAAGGCAAGAGATTTAAGCATTTCTTCCTATAGATCTTTATTATTAACAAATGCCTTTGTAAGCCGTGAACTTTCTATGAGTTCATACAGTTATGATTCTTCTACCACACCTTATACTTTTTATCATCTAAGTACAGAAATTGATAATTTAAAAATGGAGGATACAGATACTTATTCGAGGTATAATATGTCTGCTTATAACGGCATTGTTAATGTAAAAAATTCTATTTTTCGCTTAAATCTTACAAGCAGTTATAGTAGTGGTAGTTTTACATTAAATAGTTATACAACTGATATGACGTATCCATTGCTTACCGCAGTTTTTGATAATTGTGATTTTTATGACAGAAGTACAATTACTTATTATAAAGGAGGTGGATATAATTATAGTAAAAGTCAAAATACTTACGATTTTATTTTTCGTGCTTCTCAAAATGCAAACCTTGTAGTTAGAAACAGCAGGTTTAACTTTAATACCTCTAAAAATTACGGCGCAGTATATGCCATCTACGGCGGCAAATTTGACATGGACGAAGTTACTTTTACAGGTTTTAATACTTCTTCACAATATTTATTATGGGTTGTTTCCGGCAGCGGCACATCCGGCAGGATTAATAAAGAAAATTCATTTTACAAAGGTACTGCATATACCGGCGCAAGAGAAGGTGAGATTAACGGGAGCGTAACTTTCTATTAGACCCGTTACCCAAGGCACACCCGGAAATGGAAACAGTCATAAATCATTGTTTCCATTTCCTTCGTGGTCTTTGTGCCTTCGTGTGAACTCTTAAATAATTATTTAAAAGATAAATACTTGGGCTCGGGGAACGGGTTTCGGTCCCCGGTTAATAAAAAGGATTGATTATTTATATTAACATGCAGTAAGGCTCTGCGTACGCGTCTATGTTATAAATTATTTTAGTATATGCTTAAATTATTGTTTCCAATTATCTTCCGGGAAAAGTTTTTTCTCTATAAAGTGCAGAAAAATTAAAGTAACAAGCGCAAAAAAAACGACAACGCCTGCTGTAAAAAACATTCCGGCTCCGATAGTTAAACCAATCGCTGCAGTTACCCACAAGGAAGCTGCGGTAGTAAGCCCTCTTATACTATTGCCGAGTTTAATAATTGCGCCTGCACCCAGAAAACCCATGCCTGCGACAACCTGCGCCGCAATTCTTCCCGGGTCGCCGCTATTCATTTGCCCGGGCAGATAAATCGAAAGCAGCATAAGGCAGGCAGCTCCTATGCAAATTAAAATATGAGTGCGAAGACCTGCAACCTGACGGCGGCTGGATCTTTCCATGCCGATTATAAAACCTGCGGCAAAGGCAATCGAGAGACGTATTACAATATCAACTTCTGTTAAATTATTCATGTTTACCGTGGAATGTGTATGCAAAACCTGCTGTAAATTTACAGAGATTCATAAACTCGGGCGTAACTGTCATGGGTTCCTCTGAAGTTATCAGAAAGGGTATTTCAAGCCCGGTAATAATTTTTAAAGATTCAGATACATGCACATCAAGCCTTAAACCTCCAAAATACGATTTAATTTCATCTGTGTTATATCGATTTCCGTATGTATGTTTTCTGGAATATATTTGATATCCGCCCTCAAGATTTACAACTACCGGCCAGCTTTTAGAATAAAAATCAAGCCCAAGCATAAATCTTGTAAGCGAATTATTTCTTATAAGAGAATTTCCTTCGCTGTCTTCTGAATATCTGTCCAGACTTCTTGTGTTCACCGTTCCCGTCAATAACATGCCCGGAAACCAAAGCATCAATTTTGCTTCAAGAATTTCCCTAAAATTATTACTTGTAAATTCCAGGTTTGAACCTATGGTAGTAGAGCCTGCCAATGAAAAAGAAAAGATTCCCGGCAAAGATACCTCCATAGCGCCCGAAATTCCGGCATCCGGGATGTCGAAATTGTCACAAACCCCTACAAAAGGACCAAATTCCATCATAAAGTAGTCTGTTTTTGCTAATAATGCAATATTTACGCTGTTTTGGAGGACATTATCCCTATCAATTTTGATTTTATACGACATTGTGTCGTTAATATCGCCGATTAGACGAAAATTCATCAATCCCATGGGGTAGGGCGAGAATTCCTTGTCCGAATTACCGAGTTCAGAATGTGTTTTATTAGTTTCAGGATGGTAGGTCATACCATTTACTCCGCCTGTAAGCTCCATTTCAAGCGCTCCCAGGAGGGCAAAATTACCTGTCAGAAGCAATACAAGACAGATATTCCGTAAAAACATGCGATTCATACAGATATTTTAGTGCTTTTAGTGATAAATTGCAAATCAGGTGTTTTCATCAAAACAAGGGAATTTTACTATTTACAGGGCAAAATAATACCAATTTAATATATTCGTATCTTGACTTTATATCGTATATAGCAGATATTTATATGTATGAGTGATTATCTTGATCCTAACAATGAAGAGCTTCTCAAAGATTTTTTCAGTGAAGCGCAAATGCAGGTGGACCAGATGGAACAGAACGTTTTAGTTCTTGAAAACGAGGGCGCCAATAAAGACGCGGTGGATGAGATTTTCCGCGCGGCTCATACCTTAAAGGGCGGGTCAGCGACGGTTGAAATGATGGAACTTTCTCATTTCACACATCTTGTAGAGGATGTGTTTGATGCAATTAGATCCGATCAAATTGCGGTAAACGAAGATGTAGTTGATGCATTGCTTCAGGCAATCGACGTTATCAAAGCAATGCTTGATGAACGGATGAACGGTTCTGTTTATCAGGAAGATACCTCTGCAATAGAAGGCAAGTTAAGAGACTTGCTTGCCAAAGGCGGAGTAGCTGTAAAAGCGCCGCCTGCAAAGAAAGCGGCTCCTGCCCCTGCTCCTGCAGCAGCGCCTGCGCCTAAAGCGGCTGCGGCATCTTCGGCTCCGGGCTCAACTCTCAGTGAAAATGAAATGGCGGAATTGCGTGAGTCGGTAGACGGCGGAATACCCATATTAAAAGTTTCTGTTAATTTTGACGAAAACAGTTTGATGAATACCGTAGGCGGTATTCAGGTTTATGCCGTATTAAAAAGCTACGGAACAGTATTAAAAACAGTGCCGGATTTTGAACAGCTTTATGCTGATAACTTCTTCCCGGTTGTAGAGTATTATATCGCTTCAAGCGATGACAAAGAAAAAATAAAGAAGGCAGTTGTTCTTCCGGACGTAAGTCTAAGCTCAAGTGTTTCAGACATTTCGGCAGCATCAGCTCCGGCTCCGGCACCTGCGGCAGCTCCGAGAGCAGCAGCCCCGGCACCTGCAGCAGCAGCTCCGAAAGCGGCAGCCCCGGCTCCGGCGGCAGCAGCAGCAGCTCCGGCAGCAGGCGCAAAGGGCGGAAAAGAAGAAGATCATCCAAAATCCAGCTCAGAAGATGCAAAGAAAGCGGGCAAAGAAGCCGGTTCAATTCTTCGCGTCGATTCAAAACGCATTGACGATCTTCTTAACCTCGTTTCTGAAACAGTTATTACCAAAGCGACTTTTAACCAGATTAATATGCAGTTTGGATTGCTTACGACTCAGCTTCGCGACATCGAAAATCAATACCGCGAAAAAATTAAAAGTCTTTTTGACAGCCTGCCCACTTATCTTGACAGCATTCAGGACGGCAAATCCGTCAAAGATATTCGTAAGGAAATCAACGATAATTACGGCGATGTCTTTACAATGTTTGACTCTTTTGAAACTTCATTCAAGGCGAGTATTGCGAAGTTACGCGCACAATCTCAAAACCTCGGACGTATCACAGGCGAGCTTCAGGAAGGCGTTATGCGCATCCGAATGGTTCCCATCAGTCAGATATTCAGCCGTTTCCCGCGTCTTGTGCGCGACCTTTCAAAATCACTTAATAAAAAGATCAACCTGGTTATAGAAGGTGAAGACACAGAACTTGATAAAACAGTTGTCGATGATCTTCTCGATCCAATCATGCACTCGGTGCGAAACTCTATCGACCACGGTATTGAATCCGCCGAAGTCCGCCGCGCAGCCGGTAAACCCGAAGAAGGCACGGTTCTTCTTAAAGCTGCCAACGAAGGCAACATGATTGTTATAGAAATCGGAGACGACGGCAAAGGTATCGATGTTGAAGCTGTTAAGGCAAAAGCCGTAGAACGCGGTATTATAAGCCCGAATAAAGTTCTTACAGATGTAGAAGCCTTTAATCTTATTTTTGAACCCGGTTTCTCTACTGCAAAGCAGATTACAGCCATTTCAGGACGCGGCGTAGGTCTCGACGTTGTCCGCCGTCAGATTTCAGATCTTAACGGTACTGTTACCGTTAACTCGGAACACGGAAAGGGAACCAAGTTTATTATCAAACTGCCCCTTACATTGGCAATCATTCAAGGTCTTCTGGTTCGCGTCGGAACAGAAATATACTCCATCCCGATTACTTCGGTTATCGAAAGTTTAAGAATCAAACCGGATGAAATTAAGATGATCGACAATTACGAAGTATTCAATATCCGCAGTGATGTTATTTCTCTTCTGCGTCTTAACCGTTTGTTCGGCATTAAAACAGAAGAGCAGCAGGATTACCACTTTATTGTAATTGTCGGAACCGCAGAGAAGAAGATGGGCTTCATGGTAGACAGTCTAATAGGCGAAGAGGATGTTGTTATCAAACCTCTGCGCGATCAATTTACAAATTCTCCGGGAATTGCCGGAGCTTCTATCTTGGGAGATGGTTCGGTGTCTCTCATTATCGATGTAAGTCAGCTTCTCGAACTGGGACTTAAAAAGGAAATGGAAACGCGCCGAATCCGCGAGTCTTCCACTGGCAGGTAAAAGGTATGGCAGCAAATTCAGTAGTCAGAGATTTAGAACAGGTAAATGCCGATTTACAGGAACAAAAAGAAAGAGTAGAAAACGTAGACTTTAAAATGGTAACTTTCTCTTTATCCGGAAAAGAATACGGCGTTGACATTATGAACGTAAAAGAAATCGCCAAAGCTGACAAGTTTACTTATGTACCGAATGCAGCTTCCTATATCCGCGGCGTTTATAACTTACGCGGTGATATTATCCCGATTATAGACCTTAGAAGTTTCTTCCATCTGCATGTTGAAAAACACAAAGCCGATGTTCTTGAAAACATGCTCATCCTTCATATCAATGATCAAGTTTACGGAACAATCGTAGATAAAATCGATAAGGTAGTCGGCATCAATAAAGAACAGATTCAACCGCCTCATCCGATTTTCGGCGATATCAACATCAAGTATATAAACGGCGTTGTAGAAAAAGAAGGCGACCTTTATATTATTTTGGATGTTATTCGTATCTTTACGGTTTCCGATGAAGAAAAGAATAAATCACGCACAGCAGTTTCTGACGGTGAATACTTTGTTCCGCCTCCGGCAGCCGGAGACCCGGGTTTGCAGCGCGCTGCAGCGGACTCAGCTATCGGCTTTGTAAAGGAAAGCCTCGCGGCTTTGCGGGGATTTACTGTTACCGAAGTAAGCGACAGATGGCTGCGTAAGCGGTTTTCAGAGTGGGGTACAGGACGCTCAGGAGCGGATTTGCAGTTAAGGAGCGCCTCGGAAGCTGACGAGTTCCTCGATACCTTCTATTCTCCCTGCGTGAGCGAGTTCTGGAGCGAATCCTATGCAAACTCAGTATCAAAGATAATTCCCAACTATACTTCAGGAAGCATTAATGTCTGGAATATTGGCTGCGGAAAGGGCTATGAAACTTATTCATTTGCCTGTATACTTAAAGCCAAGTATCCCGATGCCCGGATAAAAATCTGGGCTAATGATAACGATATCATGGCTGTCTCGCAGGCGCCTAATATGACCTTTGACCTGGAAGATGTTCCTGAATTTTGCAGGTCTTATATGGTGCGCGGAACGAGCGGATATTCATTCAATCCTTCCATAAAGGACTCGATTGTTTTTGAATACCATGATATAACTAATGAGAATACCCTGCCTGAGGTTGATATAATCCTGGTCAGGGATATTATCTCGTTCCTGCCGGAACAGGAACAGACAAAGCTTATCGCTGACTTTTCAGAAAGACTGAAGAATCACGGTATTGTTATTTTAGGCAGAAATGAAGAGCTTAGCGGCGCTGATTGGCAGGCTATTGCCGATGACCCGATTTCTGCTTTCATGCACGGCGCTTGACCTGCGGTCGGCGGGATTTAAATAAGCAATTGCGCCGCAGAAAGCGGCAGATGTTTAAAAAGAAGGTAAGGAGTTAATTATGAGAGTTGAGTATATCAACCCCTTTGTAGAGTCCGCTTTTAGTGTATTAAAAGAGGTGTTGAATTCTGATGTCAAACGCGGTGAAATCTATCTTAAGCCCACTTCAATGTCAATCATGGGCGTTGCAGCCCTTGTTGGTCTTGCCGGTGATGTTGAAGGACGTGTTCTCTTTGATATGACAAAAGATACTGCATTGTTTGTATCGGGGTCTATGAACGGCGAGAAGTTCACAGTTCTTGACGAGCTTGCCAAGGCAACAATTCAGGAGCTCGCGAACATGATTACCGCACAGGCAGTTACCAAGCTCCACGATCTCGGATTTAAGTTTGACCTTACACCCCCTGCTCTGTTTACAGGTGATAACATGGAAGTTTCTACAAACCTCGGCGAAGTAGAAGCTCTCATTGTACCTATGGAGCTTGGCAATAATCTCAAGATTGAGGTAAACGTCGCTATTCGCGAACGAGTAAAATAACTCGATCCAGGAATGTCCGCCGGAGAAATCCGGCGGTCAATACCGGGCGGTTAGCTCAGTTGGTTAGAGCACCAGCTCGACACGCTGGGGGTCACAAGTTCGAGTCTTGTACCGCCCAAAGCTCGGTATTCAAATTTTTAAATTTAAATGAGAATATTTTTAAATATCCTTTTATTATTTTTCACCGTAAACGTCTTTGCGCAAAGCGGTTTACGCATAATAGTCGAAGATAATTCCACCGGTCTTACAATTACAGGTTCCACAGGAAGAGCGCATACTCTTAATATCCCGGAAACTATTGACGGTAAAAATGTAACAGTTATAGGAGACGGCGCTTTTGTCGGCAAGGGTTTAAGGGAAGTATCCATTCCCGACAGTGTAACAGTTATAGGCGAAGGCGCTTTTTCGTATAACAGACTTGAAACAGTTACAATAGGAAATAATGTTACGCGCATTGGCAGGGGAGCTTTTACAAATAACAGGCTGGTAACTGTTACGCTTGGTTCAAGCATAGAAAATATCGGCAAGGGTGCTTTTTCAAATAACAGGATTGAAACAATAGAGCTGCCTGCAAGTCTTACCATAATTGACGATTACGCCTTCTTAAGCAATAAATTAAAAGCGGTAGATATTCCTTCGAATGTTACAACAATAGGAGAAGGCGCATTTTCCGGCAATAAACTTACAAACGTTGTAGTCGGTTCCAGCGTTAAAACAATAAGAGACGGCGCGTTTTATAATAATTTAATTACAGGCGTTACAATTCCTTCTTCTCTTGAAACCTTGGGAGACCGCGCCTTTGACGCTCGTTCTTCAGACGGCAGAATTCGCAGTAATATAGTTTTTGCCGACATTGCAGGTAACATTCTTTATACAACCGCTAATAACTTTGACGCTTTTTATGCAAGTAACGGAAAGAAACCCGGGAGATATACTCTTCTTGAAGGAAACTGGAAAGTAGAGTAGCCGCCTACCAGACAAAAAGCCATTTAATTCCTTGAAATAATCCGTAAAAGACCCATCCGACAGGACCCGGCTTTGTTTTTTCCCTGAATCTAACAGTAACGATGGAATATGCCGCGCTTTGTTCCGCATGTTTTATTCTTCCTTCCAGCCTTTCTATTTCCAGATTAATTCGCTCAAGTTCTTTTTCCACAATTAAAATATCGCTTACTGAATTTGCGCGATCCAGCAATGTTATATATCTTTTTTGAACGCTTCTTAAACTTTCCAGTCTTAACACGTTATCTCTGTATTGATCTGTAATATCTGTTCCTGTTTTACTCTCGTTGTTAACTTTACCAAGTGTTTTTGCAAAGGTTAAAAAATTATCCATATTTTCCGCAGGGATTCTTGCAGTTATATAGTTATCCGCTTCTTTTGTTATATACCCATTATTAACTTTTATCTGCTCATTTAAAAGCTTCCTTGTTTCTTCGGGTTTTTTTACAAATAAATCCAATGACGCTGAGTAAGCTATCATTCGATTATCGCTTTGCGTTTCCTGGGAACGGGAAACCTCACTTAACTCATAACTTTGCGCTTCTGAATATCCTGCCGGAGCTCTGCCGTTGCTTGCGCAAGAGGTTAATAACAGCGCGATAATAGCAGTTGTTATTTGAATATATTTAACCATAAAACACCTCTATGCTTTTATATCTTCGGCAAATTTTTCTATTTCTCTGTCATTGATTGTGTTAATATAGGTTGATTTTTTTGTGACTATTTTAATTATTAAACGCTCAGTGAATTTTGCTTTTTTAGGATCAAAGGCTCCGCCCAGAAAACCTCTTGCTTTTGCTTTTTGCAGAAGATTTTCCGGGAAATTCGATTTAAAATATGTATCCTTTCCGTCTGTGCCAATCCCCGATAAAAACAATCCCAGTATTTTTTCGTGCATTATTTTTTCGTTATTTGCTATAAATTTTTTTGCTTCATCTCGGATACTGCCTGCATAAACTGAGCTGCCGAAAATAATGCAGTCAAAATCATTAAGCGAAGGAAGCGTATCTTTTATATTGTGAATAATGCAGCCGTCAATTTTGCCTGCGATACGCTTTGCGATTTCTTCCGCAGCGCCGTATTTGGTTGCATATAGAATGATTGTTTTCATATTATTATTTTATAGTATAAAAATTACTTCGGCAATACCTTATGTTATTAGAAATTTTACTCTTTATGGAAGGCAGCGCGTTTTAGCCTGTCATTAATCGCTTCGCCAAGCCCCTTTTGCGGAGCTGTTTGCGCGAATATTTGTGTAACGGCGCAGCTGTCGATTTCGTGTAAGGTTTCAAAAAGGCGCGAAGCTGCTTCCAGTAAATCTCCGGATTGCGAAAGAACTTTTACAACAAAGGAATCAGGCGGCTCTTTCGCGCCAAATTGCTTACTACGCCATTCGTCTCTTGCTGTGCCGTCAAAAAATAAAAACGCGATACCCTTATTTTCTGTGTTCCTTTGAGTTGATGCGCAGTTTGCTTCCTTGGGCAGTTTAATAATTTCTTCGCGGCTCAGTACAGTTAGAGGCGTATCCGGCGCGTAATGGCTTTTAAGCAAACCGGGAGACGCTAAACCTTGCCCGCTTGAATCCGTTCCCTGTTCACTGCTGCCAAAACCATCAACGGCGCCAATTAAGTCTTCGATTGCCTCCCTCGGCGTGCCGCCCGGACGAAGTATTTTTATACAATCATCTGTAATGTCCAACACGGTAGATTCAACGCCTATTTTGCAAGGACCGCCGTCAAGGATTAAATCAACCTTCTCTCCGAGTCCTGTTTTTACATGCTCGGCTCTTGTTGGGCTTAACGCGCCGAAGGGATTGGCGCTCGGAGCTGCCACGGCTCCGCTTGAAAGAACGATTAATTTCTGCGCCGCTTCGTTGTCAGGGAAGCGTATTGCCGCTGTTGATAGCCCGCTTGTCGCAATGCCGGGGATTTTATCGTTCTTGGGCAGAATAATGGAAAGCGGACCCGGCCATAAGCTTTCCGCGAGTTTAAAAAGCTTGTCATGTGTTTTTTTATTTAACATGGAAAGGTCTGCGGTTTTCTCGAGGGTATCGATACTCGCGATATGGATGATTAAAGGATCAAAATGAGGGCGGTTTTTAGCTTCAAATATTCTGGCGATAGCCTTGGGATTGAACGCGTCTGCGCCGAGTCCGTAAACAGTTTCAGTGGGAAACGCGACAAGTCCGCCGCTTTTGAGAATCTCCGCTCCTTTTTTTAGGGATTCTTCCGTTACTCGTAAATATTCCATGTTGATTTATAGTAATATAAAATTGCTTCCCGTCAAAGTGCAAAATACTGCCAAAAAAGTAAAAATTTATTTGTATTTTATTACGAAAAAAAGACTGATAATAAGCCAAAACATGCGATCTTTGTCATAAAAATTTAATTATTTTCTTGTTAAATTCGGTTTTAGCACTTGCCATGTACTCCATGTATGGTGTACACTCCTAGAACGCTACGCTATTAGTGTGGTTATGTACATGAAATGTACATTGGCATGATCAATATCATGATGATTTTTTTTAAGATTTTCTAAAAAAGGGTTTGGGAATGAAAGTTCAACGTTTTTTCACTGACTGCGAAAGCGGTCCGTATTTTGATATCGTTTGGGAAAAGCGCAAAAGCGAGATACGAAACCATAACGGTAAGGCTATTTTTTCCGAGGATACAGTCATTGTTCCCTCATATTGGAGCCAAATTGCTGCCGATATTATCGCGCAGAAGTACTTTCGCAAGGCA
>Ga0209755_10007559_pt1 | contig 11754 bp, 9 predicted proteins | sample TergutCo191P1_FD_187301 | JGI IMG/M metagenome (GOLD analysis project Ga0209755, IMG submission 187301) | Cornitermes sp. P1 segment gut microbial communities from Petit-Saut dam, French Guiana - Co191P1 (SPAdes) (version 2) | ecosystem: Host-associated > Arthropoda: Insects > Digestive system >...
TGACGTTATTTGGACATGTTGTGTACTTTCAAACCTGGAATGTTTATGCAAAATCGCACAAAAATGTTACTCTATACTGCTGGGCTAAACTCATGCTTAGCGAATACAACTACATACATTTCACAGCGGGTCTCATGTATTAAATATGTACAGCACGCAGATCTGTTGACAATCATTTCAATGACAATGGCACACAACAAGAACAACAGCTACTTACCGATGCAGATGTGAAGATGCTACACAGCTAAACTAAGTTCAGCTCCATAAAACCCTGCCAACTCCTCTGACAAAAAAATTTTTCTGGACCACTTTGTACCATATAGTGCCTCCAGCCATATAGTCCATTATGTATTAGTGTTCTTCCTATAAACAAAAGACCACAGCGTTAGCATGTCACACAATTCTGAACCACTTTACTCATCCCCTTACTGTTGCAAAGGATGTAATAAGGGATAGTAAGAACAAGTCTTTCCTAGCACCAATGTCTGCTTCCTGATTTTATTAATGGCACTATGTAAACCACACTGGTTTATGTCAGTGCTAGTCAGCTGACGGTATGCGGAAGTTCTAATGATGTGTTCTTGGAAATTATCCTTTTTAAATAACGAGGTTTCAAATATTTTAACATTTTAAAAACTGTTGTAGATCTACTGAAACAAAAAACCATTTATACTGTGTATGGCAGTGTTTCTCAAACGCCGGGCCGCGGCCCAGCATCAAATATACCGGGCTGCGAGAGATTCTCCTGGAATTGACAACTAATTTAAATGTAATTTTATATTTGTCGACATGACACACCGTACACATAATTGTACTAATACTCTTTATGATTATGCCACAATTAATTATTAATACTTATGTTGGTTTAATCTATGAACTTAAAAAAATTGGAAATGTTTTGACACGTAATTCTGTTGGGACCGGGCCTTTGTTTTTTGGAAGAAGAATTTACCGGGCCGTGGTCTCATTAAGTTTGAGAAACACTGGTGTATGGTACTAGAATGTAATTTTATACTTGATAAAGAAAAATATTTCTCCCAACATCCAATCACAACTGTCAAACAAATACCATAATATGGTTTAAACGTTATACAGCCCCGTCAGAATAGAGGAAATGGGGAACCTAGGATATCATGGTTGTACGTTTTTTATTTTCTCCATTACATCTTCAACAACTGTCACTAATGAGGAAGAACGAGAGTTGTCCGTTGCCAACAAACTGCCTTCAACATCTGATTACAATACCTCGTGGCCGGAACGGGAACTGCAATCAGGAAATTAGTAAATACTTTGCAAGAGGGACCAACCCAAATTTACTAACCTGAAATTTGACTGACTGGTGACAGCAGCACGCAAGAGAATATTGCTATACTTAACTACATTTTCCAAGAGATTTTAGCACCAGCTGGAAGCAACTACAGTATCTAGTAATACAGGTACATCTTCTGTATGGCATAGCGGTTTGCAAGAGAAAAAAGTCGAAAAGTGCTGGTTTAGATAACATACAGTCAGAAATGAAACAATGAATATGGACGATGAGCGGACAGCAGTGTGAGTCTTCATGTATCAGAAACATCAAAGGAACATATGTCAGAAACTTTCAAACTTCCTTCCAAGATATGATGCATGACATTTAATCACTACAATTCAAATATTCAGTGAACACCTTGAATTACCTGCAGTATATGTATGTATTTACCTAAATTAATGTATTATATGTACTCAGTGTCATGACAACTATTTATCATCAATAACATCACATATTTCTGAGGGCCGTCGCATATCAATGTGTGTGCTTGTGCTCTCGACGACAGCAACATGTGTCTGTGCTATACAAACATAACTATATGTGACCAGTAATTAAGATGTCAAATTTTCTTTTTCAGGTCACATGATATGCTATTATATGACTTGTAAAACAGCAATAACAACTGGTCAATACAAGATCCCTCAGAGACATACTTTCAGACACATCACTACATGTTCATAATCAAGGTAAATTTCAATATTAATACTGCCGGAAACATGAACATTTAAAAACTATAAAGTACCATTGTCTGGAAGTGGGCATGCAATTGGACAAGGAAGGGATGCCCATCTGAATGCTCGAAAACCACCTTCTCGACGACCCTCCTGGAGCCAGCGTTCTTAGAGGCACGTTTACGTACACACTTCATGGCAAACAGGTCTCGCTTCTCACCAGAGCAACTTTCAGGCGTTCTTTCTTCTAGCGAGACCGTGCCAAAGCCTCCTTTGCCGAGAGGTTTTATGGTATGGTACTCCTCCAGAGAAAACTTCTCATTTCCCACGCTGGCTGTTGTTGCTTCTTCTTCTTCTTCTTCTTGCAGAACTGTAACACAATCATGTGCATAAGTTTGAACTGAATAATTGTATACTGCCACTCTATATGTCCTATTTACTCCATTACTAAGAAGAAGGGTGTTTTTACAACATATACACTCATTACAATTATAAATAACTTATGTACTATGTACATTACAATGTAAACAAATAATTTTATACAAATTGGAAATAATTCCCAGTGGAAGCTGCAAAAGACAATAATTTAATTGAGATATGTGTCAGTAAATGTAATAAATGCTGCAGCTTAACCTGATGTTAGGTATCTTGTACATCACACTGCTTGGGAGTTGTATCTCATGTTAGGTGCCTAAGGGTTTAATGTACTCTAACACATTTCAGTGACTTAAGAGACTTTAAATTACTGTTAGCTTGCATATTGAAATCTTGCAAACAGTAAGAAAAATCAAAACCAAGTCAATGTTCTTAAATCACAATGCAACATAATGAATAACAGTAAGAGTAAATTACTTGTAAATGATTTTAATGATGGTACATTAGAATTAGCAGTGCTACGATTTTGGACTTTGTACATTGTGTGGTGTTCTGAACAGAATGCATTAGAGAAACTGGATCTGTTTCATTACACAGACAAAAATAGTGTGAAGGAACCCACTGAATTAGGCCACTAAAGTGTGATAATCCCAATCAATGGACTGGGTCCAGTGATAATGTTAGAGAACTGTTTGATTTTTCTAAAACTACATGTGACCTGAGATATAATCTTGCAGTCATGCAAATAAGACAGATAAGATACTATTTGATACAAAACAAATAACTGTGTGATAGGACAACTGAGACTAAATAACTTTGTCTCTAGATTGGTTATTGGCATTTTATTTTGTAGACAACATATGAATTATGATACATAATGAAAATGTGTTACAGACTTCAACAATGTTGAATAAAAATATTAAGTTTAAAACATAAAATATTTATTTTCTATTCCATAATTCAACCTTTTGCTATTAACCACTTTTCATGTTCAGAGGTAGTCAAATAACCCTATTTTCTTTTACAAACATAAATAAAAGCCTTTAGAAACCACCCAATTCTGGACAAGTTTTGTCTAGGAATTATGGAATATCATCCAAATAACGTGCTTACCTTGTTTAGGTTCCAAACAAATACTATGATTCTCCACGTTGGATGGTGATTCCTTGGCATGTAACAAAATTTAAAGCCATGACTATACATAGCATTCAACTATTCAATGATGAACCACAAAGAACAAACATACACCACGTATTCTTTTACATTCAAATATGTCATTTCAGAAGCCCAGACACTGGAGATGATTTTTGAGAAAGCATGTCCTTGTTTGTGGGACAGGGAAAAAGTATACGAAGGCACAAAGCAAATGTTCAATTATATTCAGCCATGAAGAGACAGAGCAAATATTTAAGAACAATATATAATCCAAAATTCTGGAAAGACCAACTATCCATTCTCCATAGAACCCTGCAAGTAATGGCTTTTCTAGAATACTTTAAATTATGTTCCCCAACTTTCTTTATTCATTCTGTAATATCTCTGAATATATAAGACATGTGTGCAAGACAGTTCTAGACCTTCAAGGTCCTGTGTACCAAACCAAAGAGGTTTTCACAGTGTACAGTGTAACCTACTCAGTTTGAAACATGTCTGTGTGTGTAGCAGGACAATCAGACAAACCCACAAATGTACTTTTTTCAATAACAGCCTCTACAATTACAGGACACAATATTGTGTGTGCATCTGATCTGTAATATGTTACAAATGTTTGTACATCTACAGCATGCCACAACGTTCATTCACACGGAAGGGCGCTAAGGTCTCATGCCACCATCCAATGTACGTAAGTTTTAACACTCCAGTTTGCAACTACTTTGTGTTGTGTATACACTGTGTATGAGTATATCAGTAACTGATTGACTGCGAACATAATCACCATATTATGCCTTACCTGTTTGCGCAGGTGACGAAAGAAGGCAGGGCCGCACAGCACGTGGGGCTTTCAGCGGGGAAAACAGCACTTCGACCAATCAATGTTGGCGACGAGATGTAGGAATTGTAGGTATTGTGGACCTCGTTGTGCCTTGCACCTTGCCTCGAACATGTGGTGTGCTAGATGGAATTCATAGTCTTCTCCGCGGCTGTACTGTTTCAGGAAAACCTTGATGCTATGACATGTACTCTCGATGTTGTTGGTGTGTGCCTCTGTTTCAGGATTGACAAATTGGATGCTGTGGTTGACAGTGGGATGCGTGTAACCCTGAGCTCCGAGATCGCTGTATGCAGCCCACGAGTCGCTGCTGACCATAGTGCCGGGTTCGATCCAGTCACGAATTATGGTCATCAGTGTGTCGGCGGTTCTGTCCGGCACTGGAACAAGGATTGTTTTGCCAGACACTCGTTCAACACTACCGAAAACCCACTGACCCTTAACAGGGTGTCCCCTATGGTATTTGCGCCGATCGAACTTGTTCTCATCAATCTCGGTAGTCGTGTTAGGACCATCAAGCTTATCAGAGCAGCCCTCAAGAAACACCAGCATGATTTCCCTGCAGAACATGCCCCAGTCTGCGACGGTATGTGGGCGGTATGTGCACTCAGGCGATATTCGCTTTGGATCTTGGTGGCTCGTTCGCGGCACACGGTGTCGTATGTAATGAGCAGAATATCTTGGATGGTGAGATTATCCTGCTGTAACGACGACCCTTGCTTGATGGACGCAGACTGATTGCACCTGACCCCAGTAACCCTCCTGTGACACCGCCAACGAAATACTTCATGAATATTGGGAGCTGCGGTCCACGTCATATCTCGACCGCAGGTATTACACGGCATCGTATTTGGAAGCAGGCCGATGTCCTGTTGGAATGCAATGGCGACCGATTGGTCGCAGAAAACGCAATGAAGGAAACACCTGTTCGGGCCACTGTCATCCCTCAGCATCGGACGTCCGTACGAAAACCTAGGGACGTAGGGACACCTGCATTGTTGGCGTTTCCTTCAAAACACGGAGAGTGAGAAACCAAGACAACAGCGACACACGCGGCGGCCAGCGAAAGATTGGCGACACGATTGTGCAGCGTACCCGAAGTCCACTGCAACTAGAGTGTATAAAAGCGTAAACAAACCATCATTATAGCTCCAGTACTCTTTAAAGCCAGAATTACATTTATGAAACAACTACCGCATTCGGAATAAAATTGGATATTATTACATCTATCTTATTTTAACTAGTAACATGGGATTCTATAAATGAATTGTTTGTCTGTGCACACGCACCACGTAACAGAAACCACTACTAACCAACATTGTTATAACCTCATCCTTCCGCACGGATTAGATCACAGATCAAACATAACACGTGTGCGGACACGGGATAGATCAGAGGTGATTACTTTTGTTAGTAGGTATCACAGATTAAGGTAGGTATGGTTCCGGTCGTAATCTGTGGTTCCGGTCGTGCTGATCTTGTTGAACAGCGGTTGACGCACGGATGGCAGAGAATTCATCGCAGAGATGGTGTCGAATCAGCTGATGAGAAAGTTGCACTGAAAGGGTGGGGGAAAAGAAAAGTAAGGAATTTGTGTCTGTGTGGGTTGTTTGTATGTGATAGGCCGTGCTGTATTCAGTGCGACTTGTTAGCCAGGTATGCAATTGTTGTCATGTGGTGTAGTTTTAAAATTTGTCTTTCGACTTTTTTCTGCGCCTGCTGCAAATCGGCGGACTTCTATTTTAAGAATGAAAACATGTCTGACATGAAACGCAAATATGAAGTAATGTTGGTGATTTTTAATGTCACTGTGCTGTACTACTATACCAGTTGTAATCTTTCCCATTTCAGATAAAGGTGTTCATTTGTAATAAAAGGAAGTCATTGTTTATGCTAATACAGTTAACGGATGGTATACGTGCTCTTAAATTCTAGGTCCCATGGCAAGAAATGGATATCGTTATGAAACAAAGACGAAGACGTTTTTGAGATAACAATTTACAGAATTTGTTTTGTGTATTCTGTTATATACTTACTAATCATAAATGGCTGCAAGAACCAAAGCAGAAGAAAAAATGGATGTAGATAACGCGAAAGCTGCCACAGAGGATACTGGTGGAAACTTAGCTCCAGGAGAGGTAGTTGGAGAGTCTGAGGGTGCAGTAGAAGTAAAGTCTGCTGATGATGTAGGAAATGGGGAGACAAGAACTAAACGACAGATCAAGAAGGATGACAGTGGTATATCTGTGGAAAAATCTGAAAATAGTTCTGACGATGATGCTTCCAAAAAGCCAAAAACAGCCAATTTTCAAGTTCAGGAAGTTGGTGGTTGTTCTTTCAATGGTAGTGGATTTTTGCCAAAGCTGAAATCAAGGTTTAAAAACAGGAATTATCGCACTAAGAAGGGTAGAGGCATAGGCAAGGGAAGTTCAGATGAGGATGAAACGACAATTGTAGAATCACAGCAGAGTTCACAGACAGCAGGAGATGGCAGAAGTAGCCCTGATTCTGGTCATCAGGAGAGTAGTTCAGCTCCTGATGATGTGGAAGTGGAAGAGTCAGGTAAAGAGTCAGCAGATGTAGAAACATCAGGAGTAGACAACACCAGAAAACGTTCTCGAGCCTCTGAAAGTGACGAATCTGATTCTGCTGGTAGCGAGGAGAGAAAGACTGAACTTTCAGACACCGAACTAGAAGAAGAAGAAATTACACCCAACGTTCTATTAAAGCAGAAACCCAAACATAAGTGGTTTGTTGTGCAGGAAGTTATTAATAGGTATGTAATTTTTATTTTAGTTTGTAGTGGATCCCTTGGGATTAAGTAGGTTTGTTTTAGTTTGGAAGATGCCATGGGTTATATGAGCTTGAGATTAGTATATTTGCTTAACTACTCCATGGAGCAGGGTCCTTCATTTGAAGGTAGTGAAGAAATTCCCTTCATGGGTGACATCATCCCATTGTGTATTCTCAGTATGGTGCTAATTATCCAACCAAACACAGCATATAAATCTTGTACAGTAGTCGTTTATTAAATACTACAGCATGTTTCAGCTGCCCAGATCATTCATGATCAGGTAGATGTCAGTCAGATACACAAAGGGAAATAAAGAGTTGAGAGGCCTTTCTTTACAGTATTATGAACTATAACAATATTATTCCAAAACTGAAGTAATAAGGTTAAAATAATACATAACCATGTTACAGAATTCCTTAGGTATAATCTGTATGGAACCGTAAATGGGATAAAAAACAAGGTACAATGATAAAAGATAAAAATACGAGTTGTGGAAAACCTTCACTCTATGTTTGCCACTGTTCCATTTTTAAGGTTATCACATGCCAAGACATGAGGATTTGCGTCAACATACGTACTACACTAAGCATTTCTCTGGTAACTACAACTGATCCCCGTCTTGAGTGAATATGCATTGGTCTAATTGCATAAGATCCAGTTCAATATATTCCCATTTGTGCCAAGGTCCTCTAAGTGATCCTTCCTGTGTGCTTTCCTACCTGCAATGTATGTGTATTTTTCTTGACTGGGTATGCCATGTGCCCAACTCATCTCTTTCTCATTTATCTGGTCAGGAGTACAACTTATGAAATGTTTCATTATGTCTTTCTCTCCTTGTGGACGTTTTATCTCAGGCTAATTCGATGTTGAAATCAGATTTTACCATGGCTTATGCAAGGTGGACTGAGGTAAATAGAACAACCAATTTAAGGGTTGAAATTAAAGTGTGTGTATTACTCACTGAATGTAGGTTCAGGTTTGTTGAAATTTCTTGTATTGTACTGCAGAATTATTACACAACTGGGGTAAAAATATAAGGGAGTAATGTTCTATGGTTTCATCTCAGGAATGCAAAACATGTTTAAAAGATAGATGTTACACTTGTCCTGTGGTCTGGAGGAAGTGTATACTATAGCTGCTTTCTGCCATATGTAAAGCACATTAACTTCAATGTGGCAAGAGGAAATTAAAGAACAAATGTCACTCTAAATTCCTTCACAACATTTGTCTTTTGTGATGTAGTAAAAATCAAATATCTGATTCATAATTCAAATGGAAAGGATGATGTTCATTTATTATTATTTCTTGAAGTGACACAAATTATTAGAATTTCAGCACAGTTAAATTCAACAACATACCATGTGCGGCACCTACAGTAGCTAAAGCCAATATAGTACTGTTTGCTATCTAGACTGCCTCATGAATTATTCCCCTTGTGTACATGTTTGTCCTGGCTGAAAGGCATGGGTTCACTTCTGTATAATTTTGCTTGAACCTTAATACAGAATTTAAAAAATTCCACGACTCCATACATAATAAAACACAAGATTTGATTATGAATGTAAAAAAAAAATGCATTGACAGCAAGTAATGCTGTAGTCAGTCTGTCTCAGTGAAATGCAAGATCTAAAATGTTTGTCCAGAATAGTGCACGTGTCACACTGTGACTCCCACCTAGTACCTTGCATCCCTGAAACCATGTCACTGATTGAAGCAGAGCACTTTGGGACTACCCGCACAAACCTTCAGAGTCACATAAGCCTGTAGCAGTGGGGTACAGAATAAGGCACAAGGATGTCCAGTGCCATAACATAGTGCCTGTCTGATAAATAGTGCATTTTACAAATCATGGTGTTGACCGTGCAAAGGTAGTGAACACACTTTGACCATAGGTCATTTGAATGTTCCTCTTAGAGTAGTGTCTGTCATGATTGCGATGCATTTGTCAAGTGCAGGGTGAACCTTGGCTATAATGGGAGAGGCCACTGAGGTAGAGGCATTTTATCTTCTCTTAGCAGGATAATATATACTAGTTGGAGGTTGGGTGTTAACCATTGGTGTTACTGTGGAAACTCCTGGAAGTAAATTGTTGACCATTGCTACCAGAAGTGTTGTGCTTGTTTCTGCAGTTGTTGCCGTCACGGAAATTTGTTGATCTTAACGTTGGTTAGATCAGATGAAGCTATTTGTGTAAGTGGTTCAACAGCAAGGAAGTGTCTTGAGATCATTGGATAGAGCACACAGAAGTCAAGAATTTTGACAAGCTTCTGTTTCTGACAAAGTACTTGTGTGCTTTTTCTAAGTGTCTGATTTCCAAACGTTCACCTCAAGTGGTACTTCATGGAGTCTAATTCTCCTCCTCGCGGGTCATCAAAATGCATTTGTGTGGAATATGAAAAGTTGGCTGGCAGCATCTTGGAATTTTGTACCAGTATGTGAGTAAATTGGCCTAGGTTTCCCTTGAGGTGTTATACAGTGTCTGAATGTAGCTAGGAATGTATCAATGGTGACACTTGTCATAGTTGCAAAGCAGGTAGCTTTGGTTGCCCAGCAAACAAATGTGGCAAAGTAGCCACTGACTGTGTTGTTTACCAAGTCATTGGAGGATTGGTCCATCAGAGTCTGCTCCTGTAGTTGTAAATGGTCTTGAAGGTTGCATTCTCAAATGTGGGAGTTCAGCCATGAGTTGTTGTGATGTTTGTACCTTGAAATTATAACATTTCATACATTGGATAGCTGACTTGAAAAGTTTCTTGATGGTGGATATCCAAAACCACTGCTGTATTGATGCAATAAGGAACTGCATTGTAGGAAGGTGTAGTTTTCACTTTTCTGAGGAGAGATGAGCTGGGTGGTGCATTCTGCATGTAGGACCAGTTTGTGGGTGACTTGGTATGGTAATTATGAGTGTTGCCATCTGCTTTCCACTCTTATGAGTCCACTCTGGTCTAACTAATTAACCAACTAACCAACCTCCTTGGAGTAGAGTCCTTGAAAAGCTGATAGTTCCCTCAGCTAGTCAAGAAACTCCCAGCATTTTATGGAATCCAGAGTTTCATACACTCTTTCATAAGATCCTACCACTGGTCACTATCCTGAGCTACATCAATCCAGATCATACCCCTCCCATTCTGTTTCTTTAAGACTGAGTTAGTATTATTCTTCCATCTGTGCCTAGTCTTCTGAATGGCTTCTTTTCTACAGGTCTCTCCACCAAACCCCTTTGTGCATATCTACTTTCCTGCTTGCATGGCACATTCCCTGCCCATTTCATCTTTCTTGATTTGATAATTCAGACAGTGTTTTTTGAGGAGTACAGATCATGAAGCTCCTGTTCATGCCATCTCCTCCACTTCCCTCTTACCGCGTTTCTCTTACACCTACATATTCTCCACAGCAACCTATTCTCGAACTCCCTCAGTCCATGTTCCTCCCTAAATGTGAGAGTCCAAGTTTCATACCCACATAAAACAGGAAAAATTACAGTTCTGTAAATTTTGGTCTTTATATTTTTTTATAGCAAATATGAAGGCAGAAGATTCTGGACTTAATGGTGGCAGACATTCCATGAGTTCAGTCTGCTCTTAATTTCTTCATGAATGCTATTTTGTTTCATTGGGGTTGTTTACAAATATTTGAACTTTGCTAAACTTTCAAAGGATTTATTTCCTGTCATTATCATGTGAATTTGTCCTGCATCTTGTTCACAAGAAGTGAAAATATACTTACTTTTCTCAGCATTCACTTCTAGACCAATCTCCTTAGAAGTGACTAATAAAGCTTCTGTGTTTATCTTAATGTAGCTATGCTTTCACCCAATAAATTAACATCATAAGCATAAACTAGAAACTGATGTGTACCATTCAGTTTCACTCCTCGTGGTTTGCTGGAGCCTTCGTAATAACAGTTCTACAGCAAATTTGCAAAGCAACAGTGACAGCATATCCCCATTTCAGACATTGTTAGTAGGACAGTTATCAGAAAAGTGTTTGCCTACCCAAATTTCACTATAGGTTTCATTGATCAAATTTTTTAAATCTTATTAGTTTCATAGGGAGACTATACTCTATGAGAATATTATACTAAACCTCCCTCCAAACTAAATTGCAGGCTTTATGAAAGTATTACTCCCTTGACCATGACATTTGTTACCATGAGACTAGGGATTAGATATGAGGATAGGCAGTACAGGATTAAAGGAAAAAGAAAGCATTGTCTTGAACAGATGGCTGCACAGTGAATCACTCCTGCATGATTTAACATATTTTTGTGCATGTGTGCATGGAGGAGAGTGGTATGTGATTCAGACAAAGGTTAGGTTGACTTCTAGCTGCAGATACAGTTGCTCTCTTTCTTTATTGCTCTCTCAATGTGGGATGGTTAAATATAGAGATGCAGTCCATGGTCCCTAGTGTTCACAGTATGGAACAAATGAATGCACGTGAGGTTTGTGGTTTGTGTGACCATGGCAATCGAGGATTTATATTGTGGTTTTTTTTTTTTTGCAATATGCCACTGTGTCTGGTAGGTGATTATCAACATTTTGGAGTAACATACTACCTCATTATTCATACTAGATTTGATTTTGTGTGCATTTCCCTTCTCTCCCATAGTG
>Ga0209755_10007560_pt1 | contig 11753 bp, 14 predicted proteins | sample TergutCo191P1_FD_187301 | JGI IMG/M metagenome (GOLD analysis project Ga0209755, IMG submission 187301) | Cornitermes sp. P1 segment gut microbial communities from Petit-Saut dam, French Guiana - Co191P1 (SPAdes) (version 2) | ecosystem: Host-associated > Arthropoda: Insects > Digestive system...
AAATTCGCAAGGTGATTTATACAACTAACGCGGTTGAATCTTTGAATTATCAATTGCGAAAAGTTACTAAAAACCGCTCGTCATTTCCGACAGATGATGCTATATTCAAGATACTCTATCTGGCGATAAGAAACGCTTCAGATAAATGGACGATGCCTATAAGGGATTGGGGGCGGGCGTTAAATCAGCTCGCCATTGAGTTTGGAAAAGAACGGGTTCCGTTCTTATGATATTCTGTCATTTACACATTAAATCGGACAGGCTCTATTTTATGATAGTTTCAATAAAACAAATATTGGCTCTTGGTTCTTTGTTCATAGAATTAATCGTGAGTATAAAACCACAGGTTATTATGACAATTATGGACAATTAAAATCTGATCCTTATGTTATATATACGTTAATTATAGATAGAATTGATGTTGTTGCAAATGATAAAGCAGAAACTGAAAAAATAATTACTCATACTTTAAATGAACGAATAAATCAATATTCAAATGCAAATGGTAATATCATTACAGAAGAACAGGTCGATGTAATTATTAGAAATTATACAAATAATGGATATCTTGTAAATTTATTAGCTGAAGGTCATTCATTATATGCTTATATCAAAAATGGGGTTATTGTTAAAGTAACCGATCCATTAAATTCCTCATTTTAGAGAATTATTAAAGGTATATAAATATGGAAAAAGAAGAATTTATTAATAAAAAATTGTGCATCTATCTTGATGTTGATATAGTTCAAAACATCCAACATTCAATTTGCACAAATCAAAGAATGTTGGATATAAACAAAGTGAAAAAAAATGAAAAAATTAATTGCATAGGAATTGATTGTAAACTAGCAATTTATAATAAAGGTTAATTATGGAAAAGAAGTATTTAGCTATTTTATTTTTAATTTTTTCCATTGTATTCAAAATACAAGCTGATGATTTAGCGGATCTTTTACAAGATTTAGCGATTCAAACTGCTTGTCTTGGCGAGTATTCATCTACGCAAGCAGGCACAATAGATTATATAACTAACCGATATATCGATCCTCCAAATTGGTATACCCCATCATTAATGGCTTCTCGATTCGCTAGTATGTCTGGCTCAATGACTCGTACAATCTTATTTTATGGAATTTGTTTTGATTATGCACAATTCGCGTGGAATGATATACTAGATTATCAAGAAGCATACAACGAAGCAGGCATGAAAGATCAGCAATGGTATATAGCGGTAGCTAACCATGGTGATCCTAATATTATTATTCTATACGATCCATTCCCTCCCGAAAATAGTGTTGACAGAATATTAAATGGAATTCCAGTCAGGGAATATTCTCGTTACAATATACGTACACATGGTGACGCAACAGGACATGCTTGGCTCTGGGTTCAGCATGAAAATGGAACATGGTACTGGATAGACCCTACATGGACAGATAATACAGGATATCCATGGTGGGGAAAAGTAGAAAATGGTATAGAGGTTCAGTATTATCCTAATCCGGATTTTTGTGTAGCAAGAAATTATCCTAGACAACCAAAACAAAATGAAACTCAAACAGAAAGAGAAACACGCAGCCCTAGCTCTACTTATGCAAATTATACACCTCCGCCACAGAAATCTGAAACTGGTATATATCTCGGATACATCTCATCATTTGATTTTGAAAAATATGGATTTATTTTAGCGATCGATGATTTCTTTCCTGATGTAAAAAATGTTTCTGTTGGCTCTTTAAGCCTTGAATATCTTACTAATAAAACAGCAGAGGAATTACTTAGTTTATATTCTTTAATCTTTGGTTTTACATATGGCTATCAAATATTTAATAATTTTACCTTATATGCAGGTGGAGGCATAGGTTATAATTTTTTTGATAATTACGAATTTACATGGAAGGCAAATGGAGGACTACGGTTATACTTAAAAGGTTTTTATACAAAATTAGACATATCCTATATTCCAACAATGGGTATTTTATTTAGTATTGGATTAGGCGTAGTTCCTGTAGAGGTTGGCTACAATATTGCATATAAATACTAGTTATGTGCTATTTTAAATAGTATTTGACAAAGTTTAAAATTTTATTTTTAGGAGATTTTTATGGAAAAAGCGATTTTTGTTGTTATATTAATTTTATTTTCATCAAGTATTCAATATAGATGGTGGATATTTTATGATAACACAGGTGAGGTGTATAGATGAATTTAATAAGTGAAGAAAATATAATTATAGATTTAGAAGGAATTTATAAGTCAATAAGACAAACAAGTGATAAAGAATCAAAATTATATAAACTAATAGAATATTATAATTATTTGTCTAATGGTAATTTAGATGATGGTGGAAGAACTATCATTAGAAGCAAGATATTAAATATTGAGAAATATCTTATTAATTGGATTAAAAAACATCCTAATAATTCAACGATAATGCAACCTGAAGAAAATGCAATTATCCTTATTAATGATCTTAGAAAAAGAGAATTATTAAAATGAAAAATATAAAATGGTCAAACAGCACATAATAATGGTAATTACTCATCATTCCTACTCGGGTGATTCGAGCCGCGACATAGATTGGTCGTTCAAAATTTTGATGAAAAATGAGGTAAAAAATGATAAAGTTATTAATAAAATCTTTCTTGTTATTAGTTTTTCTATGTGTTTCAACAAACGCATTTGCTCAAAATGAGTATAGGTACAGAGGTAATGCGGAAATTAGAATCTATCCTAATGAACCGCCTTTACTTTATATATTTTATTTTGCAGAAACTAATAATATTGAAGACATGTTTTCATTAGGTTTATTTATTGGATCATGGTATGGCAGAGGTACTGGAAATATTGGTTATTTATATGGTAGTCCAAGAATAGTTTCTAGAAATAATATAGACTTGTCCCGATCTGTAAGGGATAAAATGAGAGCGCTTAGTGCAAATATAAGTATTACAATGCTAGATGACGCATCATTAATTGTAAATATACTTTTATCTAACGGTACATATACTACAATTATTTATGAACCAAGAATATAAAACGAATTAATTATTTAAAATTTTTTATTAAGGAGAAAAAAATATGAGAAAGAATGTTTTAATATTAATAATTTTATTTTTTGGAATTGTTTTTAGATTATTTGCTCAAGTATCGGCATCTGATTATTTAATTCATGAATCTTTTCATTTGGGGACAGCTCCTGATCTTACTCTAGATGACGCATCTAGGCTTGCAAATGTCATATTTACAAATAGCGCAAATAAAGCTGCACAACAAAATGGTTTTACCCATCGTGTAATACACGAAAAAACAAGAATGGAAGAACAGCTTGTAGCGCGTGCCAGACGCGAACTACCAGACAAACCAAGTATTGGATCAATCTGGTCAGTAATTATGGGTCATGTAACTGGTGTTAGTTTTGTTGATATGTATCATATAATATTTTTTTGTAAATCAAGATGAACAGATTTATCATTGGATGAGTAAAGCTACCGCTAGATACTCTGCTAAGGATCTGGAAAAAATTATGGCTCAATAGTAGTAGTTATAAACATTTATATTCTGGGAGGGGTAAAATGAAAAAGGGACAATTAATTATTTGTAGTATTGTTATATCGTTAATTTGCATATTAATATCCATTTCTTGCGAAAAAAATAAAGAAGAACAAACAAATGATATAATTTTAGAGTCAACTGAGGAGGGATTCGATATAATCATTAGACCGAAAATACATGAACTACCTTATGATAATACCACATTTGATGAAATTACTTATAATACTTTACTTTATAAATATGATGGTTATTGGTCTATAAAATTTAGTGAATATTATAAATTAAATGATAGAAATGAAGATGCGTCTCCAAATAATAACAAAGGAGATGATATACGACTTTAACAGATTCTCTGAGATAATAAAAAAGTTGTACATGATTTAGTAGCAAACACTATTTTTTATAATATTGTTATATTTAATAGTACACTGCATTTAATGTAGTTGGAATATTTTCCATTTTTATTAAAGCGTATGTTTGCTAAGCTCCAGCGGGGTACCCAAGTATGCACCGCGTAGCGGTGTAGATAAAAAAAGCAACGAGGCGTGGCGCCCAATAAAAGTCGATGAGATGAAGGCAGCGCGAAAGCTTTAGCTTGAGCGGCGCGCCCCGATGGGGCTTTTTGCACACGCCCATTTTTAACAACTTTTAAGCATACACCCTAAAAGAATGGTTTTCTTTCTCATTGCCAAAAACAATCTACCCATTTATACTGTAACACATGAAAAAAGCAAAAGATATAATATTTTCTTCCATAGGATTATTCGGATGGATATTTTTAATATTAAAAATATTTAACATTATAGAATGGAATTGGGTAATAATTTTAATCCCTTTTATTTTAATAGGATTTATACAGGTAATAATATCAGACACAGTACTGGGAATAATAATTATGGCAAAAATTAAAGGGAGTGATTAGTATTTATTCCTTTTTTGTACACGCTGTAATGACAAGCACTATTTTCTAAAATATTATTAATACGAAGCATGGACAGCGCTTTGGCAAAACAACCGAGAGCCCTTGAAATTTATACTTGACAATAGTATCACTTTATAGTACCATTATATTATGAACTCAAAGCAAAGAAAGACTATGGAGTCTATTTTCAAAGACCCCACACAAGCTAATATTTTGTGGTCAGATATTGAGCAGCTTTTTATTGCTTTGGGAGGAAAAATATCAGAAGGTTCAGGATCAAGGGTGCGAGTTAGACTAAATGAATCACGAGCTGTTTTCCATCGTCCTCATCCTCAAAAAACTACTGATAAAGGTGCTGTAAATTCAATTAGAAGATTTCTTGAAAATGCGGGGGTACAATTATGATGGAATATAAAGGTTATTTAGGAACAGTAGAATATGACGCACAAGCAAAAATATTTCATGGGGATATTATCAATACAAGGGATGTAATAACATTTCAAGGAACAACAGTCAAAGAAATAGAAAAAGCGTTTAAGGATTCCATAAATGATTATATTTCATGGTGTAAAGAAGAAGGTGTTGAACCTGAAAAACCGTATTCCGGTAAATTCAATGTTCGATTATCGCCTGAGCTTCACAGACAGATTGCAATATTAGCAAAGAAAAAGTGTTTATCGCTTAATAGCTTTGTAGAAAAAGCTTTAACCGATGAAATATCAATATTACGCGAAGCGTTATAAATTTCTTAGTTTTGTAAAATTGTATATTCCAACAACTGTGTATTTTTTCTCAGTTAAAAGCATGGGATAGGGAGGGTTATACTCGATTAATCAGAACGGTACCTATGTCCCCCTCGCTTTAAAACATATAGCCGACTGCGAATTTTAATTGAACACCATTACCTATTACATTATCTGCCGTACTGTTATAGCCATAAATTGCCAAGTCGGAAGTAACAGCGTTTTTCATATCATTTTCATATTTACTTGGAAGTTTTACGCCGTATAATAAAGTACCTCTAATGTACATTGGACCATTAAAATGATAATTTAATCCGCCGCCGAATCTAATCCAGAGAGAACTTAAATCTTTATAATTTGGCATTGAGATACCCTCATACGCTAACTTAGATATGATTTGATAATCTATTCCAACTGCCGGGAAAACCGCAAAACCATCATTTATTACTATAGGGTATTTTCCCAAAACTCCAATATGAATACTTGACATGTCAAGTGTTGCAGATCCAATAACACCATAATACAAAGCATCCAAGTATGAAAAATCAACAGAACCCCATAAAATGCCTAATGAAAATTCAATATAGGTTATATCAAAAAAAGCAAAAAGTCCAAAACCACTATGTTTGAATTTTTCTGAATATGCTGTACCGTAACTTGGAACGGTTATATCAAATCCGCTATTGCCAAAATCGGCATTTAAAAAAGCACCGCCGCCGGCACTCATTTGAATTTGCGCATATACGCTTCCAAAAGCAAATGAAACTAAAAGTAATATCATGATTAACTTTTTCATAATTAACTCCAATGTAAAAAATATTTTATAAGCTCAAAAATGCTTATCCTATAAACAAAAAAAATAAAATATGCTCATAGACTTTATAATAATAATACATTTTTGATCTATCAGGCAAGTATAATAAAACAGGTATGTATTTTATTAAAAATAATGTATTAATATTAAGTGGGCACTTTATAATATCTTGCCGACTTTCTACAATTTTCCTATTTTAAATACAAGGAGAAAAATATGAAGAAAATTATTATAATAACTGCAGGAGTTTTAATGGTATCAATTATCGGCGGATGCGCCAACACTGGTAGTAATAACGTGAACAGTGAACAGGCGGTTAATCGCTTTTCAACAAAGGTTGAGATTGAGGAATACATTGCCGCTAACTGGCAGGATTACGGCTACAGCGAGAAACCGGTCAAATATATCGCTATAAGTTTTGACGATGGTCCTTGCGACTCATCCGCTTATGGCGGTACAAAAGCGATGCTTGCAGCGCTTAAAAAAGCCAGAGTAAGAGCGACATTTTTTCTGATAGGGGGTAATGTCAGCAATAACAGATCTGCCGCGCAGGCAATTTTTGACGAAGGCCATGAACTTGGCAATCATTCCAACGGTTATGGCAGTCTTGGCTCGGCATCAATGGACGCGATCACTTCGAGTCTTAACGCGACTTCAAATGTTATTAGAGAGATATCAGGCAGTAATCCGCGTTTGTTCCGCGCGCCGAATCTGAACCACGGAGAAAATTTAAGTCTGGTTTGCAAAAATCTTGGTTTGACTTTGATTGACGGAAGTGCGCATAACGATTGGCCCGGCAGCTCTCCTGCGATTAAAAACAGCGTCCTTGCCAATCCGCGTGACGGTGATATTATTATTTTACACGACAATAATACTTCTCAGGGTAATACGATGAAGGATCTGCCCGATATTATCGCAGGGCTTAGAGCAAAAGGTTTTTGGATAATGACTGTAAGCGAACTTGCAATGGTTAAAGGTAAAACGCTTGAAGCGGGGATACGGTATGGAGCGTTGTAATTGAAAAATCTGTATGGCGTAACTCCCTGGGGGCGCTGGTTTGTTGATGTTCTTGACAGCTACCAAATGGGAGAACGCCTTGAACGCGGAAGGCGTTATGCCAATGCGGGAAAAGTTCTTTCTCTTGAATTAAAAGATTGCAAAGCTATCGCGAAAGTTGAAGGAAACTACAGCCCTTTTTACAAAGTGATAATCAGTTTTTCTCCGCTTGCGGAAGCGGAAAAAGTTTACAAATTGATAGAAAAAGATCCGCAGCTTATGGCTCGAATTGCCGCAGGCGAACTGCCGGAAACATTTTTACAAAAACTAAAAAAAGACGGTATTGATCTTATTCCGCGGCGATGGCGCGAAATGAAAAGAGCCTGCACATGCCCTGACTACGGCGATCCATGCAAACACATGGCGGCTCTTTATTACATTATCGCAGGAGAAATTGACGCTAATCCTCATATACTTTTCCGCCTGCGCGGGATGGATCTTTCAAGCCGGTTTGGAAAGGCGGTTGTTCACAAAATCGCGCCGCCGTTTACTGTGACATTTTCCAATGAACAGAGACCAAAAAAAACAGAATTAAACGAACCTTTAGAATTCGAGGAGATTCCCTACTGCGCGGAACTTATAACATCGCTCCTGCCGCCGGAGCCGCCGTTTTGCAAAAGAGATTTTTCTGCTGTCATGGCGGAATTTTATCATCGCTGCGCAAGCGTCAGAGAATGGGAATCCGCATTTGATGAGGATGACGATTCTCTTGAACAAACTGAACATGATTTTTCGCGTTCTGTCTGGACTGTCCATTGCCCTAACCTTGTTCCCGGGGTGGAGCCTTCTCTCCTTGCGGAAGACATTAACGGCGGTAAAAAGCGTTATACGCTTAATCAGGCATTTAAATACTTTGTGCAGTTTTCATCTGAAGACGGGACAGCTTCTTACAGTTTTCTTTTTTATCTTTTTAAATTTTTAAATCTTGTATGTTCGTCCGGCGCGTTCATTCCATTTGTTGTAAACAACGATGATGATACTTTAAAAATTATCTGGCAGCCGTTTGAAAATCTTGCGCTTGTTTCCAAAATGTTAAATCTAATCGCGCAGCGTGAATACGGTATGCTCTCTTCATCCCATGTTTTAAAAATCAATTTATCAAAAAAACAGGTAAACACATCAGGAAAGCAAACTGTAAGCGGACGAAGCGTTGTTGATATACTCAGCGCATCTTTTTTGAGTGAGTGGGTAAGAAACAGATTTATGCTGATTCGCAATGACTTTAACCGTGATGGTTTTAAAAAACATGGAGACGACGAATATAAGCAGCTTTTAAATTTATTTTTTATGGGGATGTTCATCGATGTTTCTTCACCTGCAAAGAGATCTCTTCCTATTGCAATAGACCGGTGGCTTTCTGTTCTTCATATTGATTTTTCCGCATATAATTATGCGATAAATATAAAAACTTTATCCGCGCGCGAAGATAACGCAGATGCGATGAATTTCGCGATTTCCATAGATGTTATCACCGAGGAAGAAACCGGCGTAATAAAAACGCCATTATCAAAAATAGAAGATTTAGAAATCCTGCGCGCGCCTATCGCTCTTTCAAATTATCTTACGGAAATAAAAGAGCTTTTTTCAAAGCAAAAAATAGCGTTATCTGAAACACGGCTTGTTTCATTTCTTGATTCGGCTTCTTCGCTTCTTACGCGCCTTGGAGTGACAGTCAACCTTCCAAAAACGCTTGCAAGAGAATTAAAACCCCGCCTTGTTATAAAAGGAAAAACAGAAGGCGCGTCATTGGTTAGTTATCTTGATTTGGACAGTTTGCAGGAATTTGAGTGGCAGGTCGCAATCGGCGATGAAGTGATTACTTTGCAGGAATTTGAAAAACTCGTTAAATTAAAACGCGCCATGGTGCGCTTTAAAGACGGTTTCGTCAAAATGCAGGCGGAAGAATTATCGCGTTTATTAAAGAAAGCAAAAACTTCCGTTCCAAACGCCAATGATTTTCTTAAGGCGCATTTTACAGGCGACAGCGTCCTTGCTTTTAACGAGCGGGAGACAATTAATAAAATTTTTAAAGAGCATAATTATCCGATTCCTGCATCGCTTAACGCAAGTTTGCGTCCTTATCAAATAAGAGGTTATAACTGGATATGCTCGCTTTTGCTTTCTGGTTTTGGATGCATACTTGCCGATGATATGGGGCTTGGAAAAACGATTCAATCGATCACGGCGATTTTACGTTTAAAAGAAGAAAAGCTGCTGAATAAAAAAACAGAGGGACACCACGGCTGCCTTGTTGTAGCTCCGGCAGCGCTTTTAAATAACTGGGAAAAAGAATTCAGCCGGTTTGCCCCCTCATTGATTGTTACGCGCTATCACGGCAGCGAGCGCCGGTTTGAAAAAAAGAGCGATGTGTTCCTTACAACTTACCAGACAACAGTGCGCGACGCGGAAAAATTAAGGAAAATGACTTTTTCCCTGCTGCTTGTAGACGAAGCCCATCTGATGAAAAACACGCAAACGCGCATTTCGCGAACGGTAAAAAACCTGCGTTCTGTTTATCGTCTGGCTCTTTCGGGAACGCCTGTAGAAAACCGTCTTGAAGACTTGCGCTCTCTTTTCGATTTTATTCTACCAGGCTATCTTGGAGACGCAAAAACATTCAAGGATCAGTACCGCTATCCCATCGAAGTTGAACGAAACCGAGAAAAGGCTGAAGCTCTGCAAAAGATCACGTCACCTTTTCTTTTACGGCGGCTTAAAACAGACAAAAATATTATTAAAGACCTGCCGGAAAAAATCGTAACAAATGAATACGCCGTTCTGGAAAAAGAACAAGCCGCGCTGTATAAATCCGTTGTCGCTGAATCAATGAAAAAATCAAAGGAAATGGATCCCAAAGAACGATCTTCATTGATTTTTTATCTGCTTACATCGTTAAAACAAATTTGCAATCATCCGCGCGTTTACGACAAAGAAAGCCCTGCAACGGCTGAACTTTCCGGCAAGGCGCAGTTACTTGTCACTCTGCTTCAGGAAATATTAGCAAACAAAGAGAAAACTCTGGTCTTTAGCCAGTATGTGGAAACTCTCGACTGTCTTGATAAAATCATCAAAAAAGAACTGGGAGAAGCTGCGTTGATTTACCACGGCGGCTTAAGTCAAGAAAAAAGAGCGGAAACAATTAGCAAGTTTCAAAATGATCCTGCCGCGCGGATATTGCTTATCAGTTTAAAAGCCGGCGGGCTTGGTCTGAACCTGACTGCCGCAAGCCGGGTGATTCATTACGATTTGTGGTACAACCCCGCTGTTGAAAATCAGGCGACAGACCGCGCGTTCCGCATCGGGCAAAAGCGCACTGTCTTTGTTCATCGATTTATCACAAAGAACAGTTTTGAAGAAAAAATCGACACAATGATTTCCGCCAAACAGGAACTTGCCGACATGACTGTAAAATCCGGCGAATCGTGGCTTGCGAAAATGAGCCATGAGGAGCTGAAAAATATTTTTGAACAGTAGTTAGAACGGTAATAAATTATAAAAATCAGCAAGATAGCATATAATTCTAACATGTGAATATTTTACAATATTAACAGAGAGGTAAAATATGAACAAATTAGAACACACGATCCAGAATTATTTAACTTATTGCATGTATCATAAAAAGTTAAGCGGAAAATCAATCAAGGCATATGCGATTGATCTTGAACAGTTAAGACGACACGCTTTATCCGAAGATATTCCTGTAAAAGCAGAGATATCAGCATTTATTGTATATCTTCATAAAAATTATCTGCCAAGAACTGCCAAACGTAAAATAGCCAGTATTCGCGCGTTTTTTAACTATCTTGAATTTGAGGAAATCATACCATCAAATCCAATGAAAAAAATAAAAACAAAATTCCAGATTCCTCAAATGCTTCCCAGAACTATTCCGCTTACAATAATTGAAAATATTTTATTTGTAGCATATCAAGAAATAAAACAGGCGCGAACCGTTTATGCATATACCTCAGCTTTACGAAATGCCGCTATAATTGAACTCTTGTTTGCAACAGGACTACGCGTATCTGAGTTGTGTTCATTAAATGCTCAATACATGGATTTGGCAAACGGCAGCATCCGCATTTTAGGAAAAGGCTCGAAAGAGCGCGTTCTGCAGATTGGAAACCCTGAAGTTCTCTCGATTCTTCGGCTTTATTCTGAAAAAAATACGGAACGTATACGTAATGCCGGCTTTTTCTTTGTAAACAGATTATCATCACGCATTTCTGAGCAATCAGTCCGTTTCCTTATAAAACGCCTTGGGTTAAAAGCGAACATTGGGCAAAAACTAACTCCGCATATGTTCAGGCATTCCTTCGCGACACTCCTTCTTGAAGAAGATGTAGATATCCGCTATATACAACGCATGTTGGGACATAGCTCTATCCTTACTACACAGATTTATACGCAGATCACAATGGAAAAGCAACGACAAATTCTGACTGTAAAACACCCAAGGAACCACATTGAAATAAAGATGTGATAATTTTATTGATCTTTTCTTAGTTTTGTTGTAATATTATAAAATATAGGATAATGAGTGAAGGTTAATTATTTATTATCCAGCGGATGGATTATGAGCGATGCAATAGATATAAATAAAGTGAAAAAATTATATCATGATATGCCCTGTATTTGGCCCGAATCAGACCTCTGGCACACT
>Ga0209755_10007562_pt1 | contig 11753 bp, 8 predicted proteins | sample TergutCo191P1_FD_187301 | JGI IMG/M metagenome (GOLD analysis project Ga0209755, IMG submission 187301) | Cornitermes sp. P1 segment gut microbial communities from Petit-Saut dam, French Guiana - Co191P1 (SPAdes) (version 2) | ecosystem: Host-associated > Arthropoda: Insects > Digestive system >...
CACCAAGCATGAAGTACTGAATACCCCAGCCGCCGGCACCAACACGGCCGATGAACTGAACATTGTCAGAATCTCTGTAATCAACCCAGTCAGCGTTTGCAAAGTTTTCAAAGATATCAATCAAACCGGAACGTGAAGCTTCTGCTGCGGTATCTGGTGCAAAGATTTCATAGATGAGATAGTCCGCATATGGACGGCCTCTCCAGTAGTTTTCGTTTGCACGAAGACGTACTGATTCGCCGGGTACGATTGCGTCAAGGATAAACGGACCAAAGCCTAAAAGATTGTCACGAGAATTGATGTGACCGCCAGTATCTGCAACAGGAATGCCTTCAAAGTGGTGGCGTGGCAATGGGGTGGTCAGGATGCCGCCAAACATATTGCCCGGTGGCAGTGATGTAAAGTTGATGACAAGCTCGCGCTCATCTTCAGAAAGTGTCAAACCTGCGATGTAATCTACACGTCCGGCTTTAAAGTCTTCTGCGCCGACAACCAAAGATGTTGCGTTTGCAGTACCGAAGCGCACACCTGTGTAATCAGGATGTGAGATAAAGTAGTATGCATACAGCAAGTCGTCCAGTGTTAATTCTACACCGTCAGACCAAAAGATTTGAACGCCTTCGCGCATTCTGATGGTTGCTGTGAGGTTTTCTGCATCAATCCAGATTTGTGCGGGTGCATGGCTTGTTGGATCGTATGGATCAGTGAACATAAAGGTCTCATCGGTACCCACCAAAGCATAGATAAGGATGCTGCCGATGTTAGAGTCAGCAACGTCTCCGGAGAGTTGTGGATGGAACAATCCAGGGAAACCGGTGGATTGTTGACGTCCCCAGCGGATGGTACCGCCCGGAATAATTGGGTTGTCGTTGACAATGGTTCTGCCAAACATTGCTTCCATTTCAAACACTTCAGCAAGTGCGTCTACCGCAGGTGCCGCCGGTGTGTCAACACCCGGAGCAGGGGTAGGGGTAGGGGTACCCGGTGCCGGTGTTGTTGCCGGAGTCGGTGTGCCCGGAGCCGGTGTTGCGACTGGATCATTGTTTTGTCCGCATGCACCGAGTGCCAGCATCGCAACCACTAAGAGTGCGAATACCAACATTAAGTTTCTTCTTGAATTTCTCATTCTTACCTCCTCGTTTTTAACTGCCTTATATCTGATTTCTTACGGAACTATGTCGTATGCGTAGTTCGCGGCAAGAAAGTGATATTAAATAAATGATTTTGCAAAATGAATCGTTAAATGGTTTTACACCATTCTTTGTTGCGGGTCTGCGGCACGGGATACCGCCTGACCGATGAAGTTGATGGAAAGCATGATGATGAATACCATTAAGATTGCGGGGAACCACAACCACCAACGGTTTTGTAAATGTGCGGGGGTTGTTGCGTGGTTGATCAGCGTACCCAGTGACGGTGAATCAATGGGCAGACCATAACCCAGCAGTGTTAAACCGGTTTCGATGCCGATAGACCCCGCCATCGTGAGTACGACGTTTGCCATAATAATGGAAACAAGGTTCGGCATCACTTCCCTGAAGATGATGACGACATTGCGGGTACCCAAAGTTTTTGATGCCGCGACATAATCCATATGCCGTTGCTGAAGTGCCATCGAACGAATGAGACGTGTTCGGCCCATCCATGTAAATGCGACCAATAAGAAGATGAAACGTGTCATGGTGAATGTGTCCCACATGGAGATCAATACGATCATAATCATCAGTGACGGCAACATCATCCATGTGTCTACGATACGCATAACCACATTGTCCACATGACCGCCGTAGAAGCCGGAAACAATACCGATGACAACACCAATAATAATCGAGATGATGGAAATACTAAAACCTAAGAAAATGGAATTGCGTCCGGAAATGACAAGCAGGTAAAAAATATTTCTGCCCGCGGGGTCTGTGCCGAGGATATAACCCGGTGCACCGCCTTCTACCCATGAGGGTGCCATCAAACGGTTGTGTAGGTCTCTTGCCAGTGCGGCTTCGGTACCGATTATCATACTTGCGATGATTAAAAAGAGCAAAATGCCGATGAAAACCACAAGCCCGACCATGGCAAAGGGGTCGTGACGCATTTCGCGCCAAAAGAGTTTCATGGTTGATGGCGGCTTCTTAGCCGGAAGCATCTCGATGGATTCTATGACCCTTGTCTGTCCCGATTCATCAACAATTGTTTCGTCGCTGATGATTTTATTTTCTTCACTCATAGATGCCCCCTATTTAATATGAATTCTTGGATCCGCAACGGTGACGGCGATGTCGCCGATGAGTACGCCAATGACCGAAAGGAATGAATAGAATAAGACCAATGTCGATGCCACCGCAAAGTCACGGATTTGAATCGAGTTGAGGAAGAGCTGACCCATGCCGGGGTATGAAAAGATTTGTTCGATGAAGATTGTCCCCGACAACAGTCCGATGAAGGTAAAGCCAATGCCTTGTGCAAAAGGAATCAAAGAGTTTCTGAGGATGTGTTTGTTGAAGATGACTTTAGAGGGGACACCTTTTGAGCGTGCCGTTTTTGCATATTCACTCACGGAGCCATCAACAATTTGTATACGTAAGGTATAAATCATGCCCACACCCGTGAGCGTTGCACCGGCGATGGTTGGCAATATTAAATGGCGCAGTCGGGATAAAAGTTCCGGCACTGCGCCGGTTCCGACAACCACTGGGTCAATGGAGCCGCGCACCGGCAACCACTGAAGGTTGAAACCGAAGAAGAAAATCAAGATGATGGCATAAACCAAAACCGGCAAAGACATACCGATGAAGCCATAGAGCAAAATCAGTTTGTCCGGCCATCTGCGGGCAAAACGTCCGGCGATGATGCCCAGCGGAATTGCCAAAGCAAAAAGCAGAATAGTTTGTGCCAAAGAAAGCCAGAATGTATTGGATAAACGCTCGCCGATAACATCGACAACGGGGCGGTGATGCTGCGCCGAGATACCAAAGTCAAAACGCAGAACAGATGTAAACCAGTTCCAGAATTGATAGTACCACGGGTTGTCAAGACCGAGTTGTACGCGCTGCGCTTCGATTTCCTGCCACGTTAATTCGCTACCAACAAGGTTGGATACGAAGTCACCGGGCATCATCCATTGAAGCGCAAATGTGACCAACATAATGACGAACAATTGAGGCACCATGATGATCAGTCTTCGAATAATCGTTTTAATCATAACATTGTCCTCCTATGGAATCGCCACAAAGTGGGAATCTGTAATTTTTTTCAGGTCATACACAGAGCCGCGCTCACCATAATACATGCCATACTCTTTTTCGTATTCATTGGTGAGGGTCGCACGGTTGTCTGCATTGATGTGACGCAAGTCCGGATCGGTGTCCGGAATCGCCGCAATGAGTCTGCGTGTATATATATGTCTCGGATCACTGTAAATATCTTCTCGGCTGCCAAATTCAACAAAACGAGAGTTGTGCATGATGGCAAGAGTTTCACACATATGTTTCACCACACCGAGGTCATGCGAAATGAATAAATAAGCAAGGTTGAGTTCTTGTTGGATGTCTTTAAGGTAGTTGAGTACCTGTGCTTGCACCGAAAGATCCAGTGCCGATACCGGTTCGTCACACACAATCAGTTTTGGCTTGAGTGCAATGGCGCGCGCAACACCGATTCTTTGACGTTGTCCGCCGGAAAATTCAAAGGAATATTTTGATGCGGCCGCCGGAGGCATGCCGACAATGGCGAGCAGTTCATCCACGCGTTTGCGTTCTTCTGCTTTGGTTAATTTTTCAAAGTTTCTCAGTGGTTCTGCGATGATGTCAATGACACGCTTGCGCGGGTTCAGTGATGAATATACATCTTGAAACACCATTTGTACGCTTTTGCGGTACGCGCTGCGGTTTTTACCGATATACTTGGTGATGTCTTCGCCATTAAAAAGGATGCGGCCACCGGCGAGTGGGGTCAAACCCAAGATGGCTTTGCCTGTGGTGGATTTTCCGGATCCTGATTCGCCCACAAGCCCTACGGTTTGTCCTTCTTCGATGGTGAATGAGACACCATCAACCGCTTTAACATGACCGATGGTGCGGCTAAGGATACCGCCCTTGATGGGGTAATAGACTTTTAAGTCTTGAACTTCCAGTATGGGTGCTGGCATTATTGTGTTCCCCCTTCGCTGGTGTAGCGGTCATCAAATTTAAAGTCTTTATAGCATGTGCAGCGCACAAAATGTTGATCGGAAACTTCATGAAGCTCCGGTGTCAGTTCATGTGTGTAGGCGGGCATCCACGGGGTGCGCAGCCCAAAACGGCAACCTTCGCGCGGCATATACTGCAGCGGTGGTACAATGCCTTGAATCACATGGAGTCTGTTTTGTTGTACACCTGCTTGCGGAATGGACGCAAGCAGAGAACGGGTATAGGGATGAAGCGGATTTTTAAACAGTTCATGTACCGGTGCAAGTTCTACGATTTGACCCGCATACATAACCGCAACACGATCTGCCATCTCAGCCACAACGCCAAGGTCATGGGTGATGAGGATGATGGACGCTTCAATTTCTTTTTGTAGTGAACGTAAAAGGTCTAAGATTTGCGCTTGGATGGTTACATCCAGTGCAGTGGTTGGTTCGTCCGCAATGATAACATCCGGTTTGCATGCCAGTGCCAATGCAATCATGGCCCTTTGGCGCATGCCGCCGGAGAGTTCATGCGGGAATTGTGTGTATACAAGGTCGGGATTGACCATGCCCACATCACGCAACAGTTCCATCGCGCGGGCTTTTTTACCCACCGCGTCTAAATCAGTGTGGAATGTGAGAGATTCTTCGATTTGATATCCAATACGGAATAGTGGATTTAATGCTGAAAGCGCATCTTGGAAAATCATGGATATATGGCGACCGCGTACTTTATTTAACTGATTTTCATTCATTGCAAGCAGGTTTTCTCCGCCGAAGATTACTTCACCCTCCACCTTTGTAAAGTTTGGGTTGTGTAAGTTTGTGACAGATAACGCCAATGCACTTTTACCGCATCCTGATTCACCCACAAGGGCGAATACTTCGTTCTTATAGACTTCAAGGCTTACACCGTCAACTGCGGCATAATATTGACCTTCAATTCTAAAGGATGTGCGTAAATCCTTAAGCTCTAGTACCGTGTCTGGCATGGATTACATCCTCTCTCCTATGACTATTGATTGATTTACAATTTTCGCTAAGTTTTTGCAATTTAAAAAGACAATGTCAATGTGTAAACGTCAGTTTTTATATTGGTTTGCACATATTTGTGTTTGACGAACTTTATCACATGTTTGTAACATTGTCTATTTTTACAGTAGTCAATATTCATAGTGAAAAACTTACAAGTATCGTCCATTTTGTTGTAAAATTGCTTGTAAAAAATGTTTAATGTATGAATGTTTCGTAAAAACCTGCTTAAATTGGTTAGTCGATATTCTACAAAAAAGCAACACAATTGTCAAGAAACTTTGGTTTTAAAATAAAAAATCACGTAATTGATACACAATGGCGGCCTTTTATTGTCCATATGTTGCCAAAGGCCCGTTTTTTCGTAGATAATGCCGGTCAAGCAGCGTTTTGGAGACCGGTTTGATTTGGGGGTTCAATTTTTTTGTATGATATGCCATACGCGCCACTTCTTCAAGGCATGCGGCATGATATACCGCCTCGTCAGCACTGATGCCCCACGCAAAAGCGCCATGGTTTTTAACGATCACGGCGGGCATTGCAAGCGGGTCAATCCCCGTAAAGGTTTCCGCAATGACATTGCCGGTTTCAAATTCATAAGCGGTATTAATTTCTTCATCGGTGAGCGCACGGGTGCATGGAATGTCGCCGTAAAAATAATCGGCATGTGTGGTGCCGTACGCGGGGATGGGTTTGCCGGCTTGTGCAAAAACGGTTGCCCAGTTTGAATGGGTATGCACGATGCCGCCAACATCCGGAAAGGCATCATAAAGCTTTAAATGTGTTGCGGTATCGCTGGACGGCTTATAATCCCCTTCGATGACATTGCCGCTAAGATCAACGATGACCATGTGGTCGGGGGTGAGGTCTTTGTATTTAACGCCGGATGGTTTAATGACCACCAGTTTTTTCTCTCGGTCAATGGCAGAAACATTGCCCCATGTGAACACCACCAATCCCAGTTTTGGTAAATCCTTGTTGGCTTCACAGACTTGCTTTTTTAATTGTTTTAGCATGGTAGCCTCCTTGTTGGTTTTGGTATGTGCTTTGTTTGTACGATACATACCATGTGAAAATATGTATTGTCGACGATTGCATAAACACACGCATCAAAGCACTTTGCATCATCAGTTGGAACATATTGATGATGCAAAGCGATTTTCTGCGTGTTTATCGTGATCTCTTTATGCAAATGGGTTTTCGGTTGGGTACAGCATGCCTTTGGGCTGATTAAACGCCACATCACATACGCCGAGCATTTTCAGTGCCGCAAAAAGGGTTTTGCCCACATGACCATAACCAAGTCCGGCATGATGCGGATAATTCTTTGCGATAAGCACGTGACGGTAGAAACGGCCCATTTCGCTGATGCCGATGATGCCGGTGCCGCCAAATGTTTTGTTGTCAATATTTAATGTTTCACCTTGTGCAATGTAAGAACGCAAGGTGGTGTCTGCGGTGGATTGCAGCCTAAAGAGGGTTACATCACCTGATTTTAATCGGCCTTCAAGCGTGCCGCGTGTGATGTCCGGATCTTTTGACGGATCTTCAAGGAGACGGTTCATAATCAGTTGGTACTTCATTTCCGGGTTCTCCAAATGGCAAATGGGGGTGTTTCCGCAGTGGAAGCCCATAAACAAATCATTCGGGGTGTATGTGCCAACATTGGCTTTGTTTGCGTTGTACATATCCAGAGGGACGGTGTTGTTGATGTCAAGCAGTGTTGGCGGCAAGCCTGTGGCACAATTTAAGATGTATTCTGATAATGCGCCGTAAATGTCTGTTTCGCATGCCACCGGAATGCCTTTTCCGGTTAAACGTGAGTTGACATAGCAAGGAACGAAACCAAATTGTGTTTGGAATGCCGGCCAGCATTTGTTTGCAAAGGCAACGTGCTCAGACGCACCCTTATGTTTTTCTGCCCAGTCCAAAAGTGTAATTTCAAGTTGTGCCAGTTTTGGCAAGATGCCGGATTGTTTGTTGCCTGCACCGAGTTCTTTTGCCATGTCTGCCACAACAGACTCAATGTGCGGGTCATTGGCATGGTTGTTAAAGCTTTCAAAAAGATCCAGTTCTGAATTTTCTTGAACTTCTACGCCAAGGTCGAAAAGTGGTTTAATAGGCGCGTTGCATGCAAGAAAATCAAACGGACGCGGGCCAAAGGTAAAGATTTTGAGTTTTTTAATGCCAATGATGATTTTTGCGATGGGGAAGAATTCACCAATCATTTCTGCAACTTCATCGGCGGTGCCCACCGGATATTCCGGAATGTAGGCTTTCACACCGCGTAGTGCAAGGTTGTACGATGCATTGAGCATGCCGCAGTAGGCATCTCCGCGGCCACCCATAAGGTCTTTTTCTGATTCTTCTGCGGCTGCGACAAACATCACTGGGCCATTAAATTTTTGTGCAAGCATTGACTCAGGACCTTCGGGGCCGAAGTTTCCGAGAAAGACGACCAGCGCATTACAGCCGGCATCGCCAATTTCTTTAAGTGCGGTCATTGCATGGATTTCATTTTCTACGGTGGTTTTGGCTTCAAAAACAGGGAAGCCTTTTGCTGTCATTGCTGAGACTACCGCTTCGCGGCGTTTTGCGGACAATTCGATGGGAAAGCAGTCGCGAGAAACAGCAACAATACCAAGTTTTACGGTTGGTACATTCATCATGTGTTTTAAACTCCTTTATAAAATATGTTTTTATATGACGATTTTGTTACAATGTACTTATTTTATCAGCGCAGATTGTTAAAAACAAGTGAACAAATACTGATTGTGATGTAAAATGTAAATAATGTTTGTGAAAGGAAAATATCAGTGATAAAAAAATTAAAAATCCTTATGACTTTGATGGGTATGGAAATTGGCGGTGCGGAAACGCATGTTTTAGAGTTGTCAAAAACACTGCATAAAATGGGTGTTGATGTGCATGTTGTTTCCAATGGCGGCGTGTATGTAAAAGAACTTGAAGCATGCGGCATTAAACATTACCGCGTGCCGTTGCACAACAAACAATTTTTAAATGTATTTTCATCGTACAAAGCATTAAAGAAAATTATTATTGAAAATGATTTTAAATTGGTACATGCGCATGCACGTATTCCTGCTTTTATATGCGGCATGCTTCAAAAACGGCTTAAATTTAAATTGGTGACCACCGCGCATTTGGATTTTAATGTGGCATTTCCATATAATAAATTATCCACATGGGGCGACCGCACCTTGGCGGTGTCTGAGGATATTAAAGATTATTTGTTGGCGAATTACCGCATTAAAGAAAGCAACATCCGCGTGACGGTCAATGGCATGGATACTGAAAAATTTTCACCTTCCGTTCAATATGCGGATGTCTTGGATGAACTTAATCTTTCGGATGAAACCTTTAAAATTGTTAATGTGGGGCGGCTTGACCGCAGCCGGCATTCGGGTTTGTCTGCCTTTACGCTGATTGAAATCGCTGAAACATTAAAAAAAGCATCGCCAAAATCATTTGACATTATCATTGTGGGTGATGGTGACGATTTTCATATGTTAAAAACAAAAGCCGATGCCATCAATGCACGGCATGGCGTCTTTGTTCATATGGTGGGACAACGTACAGATATTCATAAGTTTTGTGCCATGGCGGATGTTTTTGTCAATCCAAGCCGCTCCGCACTTGAAGCGATGAGTGCACAAACACCGGTTGTGCTGTGCGGCAATCAAGGTTTTTTAGGGATTATCAACGAAGACAGTATACCGATGGCATTGCAAACAAATTTTACTTGCCGCGGCTGCGAGGCACTCACACCGGATAAGCTACTTGCCGCACTGGATGAAATTTTGCATATGAACAAAACACAGCTGGATGCGCTGGGTCTGCTCGGGCGGCAAATCGTGGCTGAACATTATTCGTTGGAGCGCATGGCGCAAGATGCCATTGCGGTATATGACGAAATGTTGTATCACAATGAAACCCCCATGAATGTGATGATTTCCGGTTATTATGGAGTGAACAATTCCGGTGATGATGTCATGCTGGAGTCTATTTTGGATAATTTGCGGACCTTAATGCCGGGGTTAAATCTAACCGTGCTGTCATTAAAGCCCAAAGAAACCAAAGCGCAATTTAAAGTCGATACCATTTATCGTTTTAATCTCATCCAAGTATTTATGCGTTTGCGTAAAGCGCATTTGCTTATTACCGGTGGGGGCAATTTATTACAGGACGAAACGAGCACACGCTCACTCATTTATTACCGGTGGGTCATGAATACGGCGCACCGTCTGGGTGTGAAAAATATGCTCTATGGCAATGGCATCGGCCCGGTAATCAGACCCGGCAACATTCGGCGTGTAAAATCAACGCTTGACCAAGTGGATTTAATCACATTAAGAGAGCCGTCGTCATTGGCGGTACTCAAGCACATGGGGGTTAATAATACAAATGTGGTGGTGACCGCCGATCCTGCATTTGCATTGCCGGAAATGAAATTAAAACCGGTGCTGCCGGAAGACCTTGGGATTACTGCGCCATATGTTTGTGTGGCGATACGCCCGTGGGGGAAAAACCCGCCTGATTTTGAGATGCAGGTGGCGGCATTTGCGGATTATCTGCACAAAACGCATGGATATCAAATTGTGTTTGTACCCATGCGGCCGAAACAAGACAATGAAATTTCACGCAATGTCATGTCGCTGATGGTGCATGATGCGGTGCTTTTGGATGTGCCGTCAACAGATTATCATTTGGCGCGCGTTGTTTTATCCGGAGCAAGTTTTGCGCTGTGTATGCGGCTGCATGCATTAATCTATGCGATGGAAAGCGGCGTGCCGGCCATTGGATTGGATTACGGGCCAAAGGTTCGTGCCTTTTTAGAATCAATGAATCAGCGATGGTACATGCCTGTGGAAGATACAAATTTAAATGCATTGATTGCATTTTCTGAAACCATCCATGCACACAGGGATGATATTGTTCAAGAAATATTAATATCAAGCCGAACTTTGCGGGAAAAAGCCATGCTGAATGCAAAGTTATGTGTGGCACTCATCAATGACGAAGCAATTTGTCCCGAATCGTTGGTGTCATAACAAAATCAGCGCGGTTATCATAAAGGTGCAGTCAACGATGGCAATAAAATACACATATCTTTGAAGGAGGACATTATGGATTATAAAAAATTGGCGAAAGCCGCGATTGAGGCAAAGGCACGTGCGTATGTACCGTATTCGCATTTTCATGTGGGTGCCGCTTTATTGACAGAAACAGACGATATTGTTGTGGGCTGCAATGTTGAGTCCGCATCTTATACGCCGACGATTTGTGCCGAACGCACCGCGCTTTCGCGCGCCGTGTATGAAGGACACCGTAAGTTTAAGGCTTTGGCCGTGGCCGGTTCACTGGATGGACGCGATGCGAATTATTGCTATCCTTGTGGGGTGTGCCGTCAACATTTGCGGGAATTTTTCACCGGCGATGAAAAAATTATCATTGCAAAAACAGAGGATGATTACAAGGTGCATACCTTTGCCGAACTTATGCCGTATTCATTTGGACCGGAAGATTTGAACATCGCCTCTGAAAAGTAGCGATTATAAAAAATGACGCGCAATCAGAACCTTTGTAAAAAAGCATGAAACATTTGCGAAGCAAATTGGGCAAAGCCGCTTTGTTTGCGTACTGACCCAAACAGGAAATTTGGTCCGGCAGTGATTTAACGCGGCTGAACCGATTTGTTCCGCCGCCATTGGCGGCATGGATTAAATGACAAATACATTTTAGTGTAGAAAAGGATGCGAAAATATATGAGAGCTGTTGATATTATTAATAAAAAAAAACATGCCGAAGTGCTTTCAAAAGAGGAGATTACATACTTTATTGAAGGGTACACCAACGGGGATATCCCGGATTATCAGATGTCGGCACTATGCATGGCGGTATATTTTAATGGCATGAATGCTGATGAAACCACGGCACTGACCATGGCAATGGTCGATTCCGGTGACCGTGTAGACCTATCCGCCATAAAAGGGGTCACCGTAGACAAACATTCCACCGGCGGTGTTGGGGACAAAACCACGCTGATTGTGATGCCCATTGTTGCCGCGCTGGGTTTGTCGGTTGCAAAAATGAGCGGCAGAGGCCTTGGTCATACCGGCGGAACGGTGGATAAACTGGAATCAATCCCCGGTTTTTGTACCAAACTCAGTTCTGAAGAATTTTTAAACATTGTCAACACCAATGGTTTGTGTGTGGCGGGTCAATCCGGAAATTTGGCGCCTGCCGATAAAAAAATTTATGCGCTGCGGGACGTGACGGCAACCGTCGATTGTTTGCCGCTGATTGCGGCAAGCATCATGAGTAAAAAAATTGCGGCGGGCGCTGATGTTATTTTGCTGGATGTAAAATCAGGCAGCGGTGCGTTTATGAAAACACTGGATGATTCGATTGCACTGGCGCAAGCCATGGTGGACATTGGTGTGGGTTGCGGCCGCAAAACTGCGGCACTCATTACGGATATGGATGTACCTTTAGGTTGTGCTATTGGCAATGCGCTTGAAATCATTGAAGTGGT
>Ga0209755_10007563_pt1 | contig 11753 bp, 7 predicted proteins | sample TergutCo191P1_FD_187301 | JGI IMG/M metagenome (GOLD analysis project Ga0209755, IMG submission 187301) | Cornitermes sp. P1 segment gut microbial communities from Petit-Saut dam, French Guiana - Co191P1 (SPAdes) (version 2) | ecosystem: Host-associated > Arthropoda: Insects > Digestive system >...
ATCCCAAAAGACTTGAATCTTAAGTGGTAAAGTTACTTACATCAAAGCATATTTATTTTTAACATTTTTTTTTCCCCTGTTAACAGAAAATTGCTGATTTTGGACTGGCAACACAATTATCCCGTGCAGATGAGAAGCATCTTACCATGTGTGGAACTCCCAATTATATTTCTCCAGAGGTAACATGAGAATATTGTAAACACTGTTAATTAAGAATGAACTCTCTTGTGTTTAGTTTTTCTGAACTGGATAAAACAGCAAAATTTATTAATTTTTGGTTATACTGGCAAGTGCAATGATAGAGTAATGGATGCTGAACCCTAAAATTGTGACATATAGTTATGTGATCACTTGTGTACTGCTGACCTGTGTACAAGCAGTTGTCTCAAAGGCACTGGTACTGTTAATGCATGTAGGCCTACATGATCAGTGTTCACACCAGCTCTGGTGCCCATCCTGCTTCTTCTTTGTTACTATTCACGAAGTACTGGGGGTTCTTACCTCATGATGAAGTGGCCACTAACATGAGCACTGGGGAGGTTATTACCACAGGATGAAGCGGTCACTGACATGAGAACTGAGGGGTTCTTGTCCCAGGATGAAGTGGCCACTAACATGAGTACTGGGGAGGTTATTACCACAGGATGAAGTGGCCACTAACATGAGTACTGGGGAGGTTATTACCACAGGATGAAGTGGCCACTAACATGAGTACTGGGGAGGTTATTACCACAGGAAGAAGTGGACACTGACATGAGTACTGGGGAGGTTATTACCACAGGATGAAGTGGCCACTAACAAGAGTACTGGGGAGGTTATTACCACAGGATGAAGTGGCCACTAACAAGAGTACTGGGGAGGTTATTACCACAGGAAGAAGTGGACACTGACATGAGTACTGAGGGATTCTTGCCCCATGATGAAGTGGCCACTGACATCTCTATAGTGCTGAAGTTCAGAATATATATAGTAATTAATTGCTGCCCTATGTGTCTTTATGGTACCATACTTAATGAAGAAGGGAGAGAGATTTCTCTAACAAATGACAAAGTTGAGACCTAAACAGGGGAATTTTTAAAGTGGGTTGTGGGGAAGGGGAGCTGAGATCCTAGTAATTGAAACATACATTGGCATTTCAATTTAAAATTGTTTTGCAGCTTAAAACAAAAGTGCTGAAGAGGAATGGTTTTAACTAAGTTACAAGAATTGCATGACTTTAGACAGTTAAACTTGTCAGTGTGATTTCAATTGTACTTGTAATTCAGTAGTTTTTTTTTTAGTGAAGACTAAAAATGATTAAATTATTTCATTAAACAAAAAAAAAACAAAATGGTTTGATTGTGGTTGGATTGAATGCTTTTAAAGTTAATTGGATTTTGTATTTTGTGATAAAAGTTAAATGCAGTGAAATAAAAGGACTAATAAAAATAAGCAAATATTTTCAGTTACATGACCAGCCTTGGGAACACAATTATTGCATGAGTCAGGGACTACATGTATTGAAATGTAATAAATTTTGTTATATACACATAAATAAAATATTATCTATTGCAGGTGGCAACACGTAGTTCGCATGGTCTGGAAGCAGATGTTTGGGGTCTTGGTTGTTTAATTTACACATTATTGGTTGGACGACCTCCGTTTGACACTGATGGTGTAAAAAGTACTTTGACAAAAGTTGTAATGGCAGATTACAAAGTAAGAATTCTAGGATTTTTAATTCCATGCTTACTTCTTGTGAACAAACTTATTGTCGCATTGGTACAGGAATGTGAGGCATTTCATAGTTAGTACAATTAGATTTAAATTCAAGGCAGCGAGGACTTATCATTGTACATGTTAGCCAAAGGGAGATAGAGATGGTGTCACTGATACAGAAAAACATATAATGGAAAAGTAATTTTAATCTAACTCCGAATTTCTCTCTTGTACCCTGCAACAAACTCAAATGCCTAAAGTATGAGTTCCAAACTGGGAGTGAAGCAAGTGTTCACTTTCTTTCATAATTACAACTATTCATGATTTTCCAGTATTTTTGTGTGTGTGTGGTTGTGGTTGTGGTTGTGGTTGTGTGTATGGCTTTTGTCTGCCTTCCTTTGGTTACAGTTATATATGCCAGATGTCTGTTAACCAGAGACACCAACATGTGTGCGTAACTTGAAGTTGGTGTAGATGAAAGTTCATTAATTTTGTGGAGCATGACTAGGTTATGCAGCAAAGCATATTGGAAGACTAGAAAATCCATGTTCACTTATATCCAAGTGGACAAGACAGGAGATGAGTATTCCTCAGAGGTAAAATTTTCTGGTTCAAGTCCCTCCTCCTGCACAATTTTAATTATGATTCGCAAGTTATTTGTGCTGCGTTGTTAGGGTAGGAAATGCATGTGAAGCAGACAGTTTGGTTGCTTTCTGTGATACAGTGTTTACTGACATTTTGATTTATAGTGTCTGTGTTTGAATGTGACTGTTGACAAACAAGTACATTTGCAGTACACAAGCATTTTGTTTGTTGAGGTACATCACTTTTACAGAATATTAGTTATTACATTAGGCCTTAAAATGGCTGTTCTTCAGGGCCTGGTGCCTCTAATACAAAGTCCAGAATCCGTTCTATTTTCACCTGGTCTCCAATGGCTGGAAGGGACTGGAAACAGGAGATTCAGTTTACTCAAAGAACATACATTTGAGAGTAAACAAACAGTAGCAATTTTAATAAAGTATAAAATGAAGGTTTGGATATGGTTCACATGGCAATTCTTAATTTACTTACACTTGTTCAAGCTGTCGCACTTAATAGTTTTGTACAACTTTTTAAGGAAAGACAGTAATGAAACCCAAAACCATAGCAGGGACTCTGATGTAATCTTTCTTGGGCCAAAGGTGCATGAGTCCAGGAAACCAGGTCATATGGGCAATTAAATTTTGTACAGTGGTACCTAATATTTGTGGATTCATAGTATGGTACTTTCTACATATGACCATTGTGGTGTCTGGAATTTTGAGGTGCTTCCTAGTAGATTTTCAGAAACAGAATGGACCCCTGCCTTGGACCAAAAACAGAATTTAGAAATACCAGCTGTGACATATCTGTAGTTCATATGTCAAGTTTGATAGATCAAGGGGCACTGAATTTATCTGTAAGCAGTGAAGACAGCAGGGTCTATAGGGCAGAGGAAAGAAGAGAAGGTAAGATTAAATGTGTAGATCATTCCTTAACCCTTTAGTCTACCAATTTTTAAATGCCACATTTTTGCTATGACTGGAGCACTGCTTACATTAAAAGTTCCCACTGCAGAACAGTGTTTTCCCTTCAGACATATGGGACAGCATTATCCTAGTCATCCATTAAAGGTTAAATGGTTCATGGGAACTTGGTATGCATGATACAGTTTTGAGATTTTATTAAAACCAGTCTCAGAGCCTGACATCCTGTGCTACTGGACCTGCTTTCCAGTAAACATAAACTACACTACCTGTCATTTTCTGAGAACACAGTAATCAACAGGAAAGAGCCATGTTCTCTGACTTGTCTACATTTAGTTTGACTATTGAGTTTTAGTTTATAGACAACATTGCAGCTGTCTCAGACTTAGCACACAGTGCTCAGGTATGTGTTCATTGTTAGAGAAGCATTTTCTGTCAAGGACCTGGAATATTTCAGCAAATACTGGAGCACCCAGATGGCCTTCAGTATGAGCACATTTGAAAAATAATGGTTCCTTCTTGAAGATTGCTTGTTTCGAGTGGGGTAATCCACTTCCAACACGACCACTTTTCCATTCACAATTCTGGTGTGCTGCAGGCCAATGTTGAAGTAATTGGCTGGCTACCACAAGCACCTGATGTGGATCCCATTGAGAATGTACAGATTGAGGTAAAGAAAACCATACAGGAAACTTAGAATATCCTCCTCGTGAAGAAGAGTATGCTTGGGATGAACTTACTTTGCCTCAGCACTATGTGTGTGCCATATTTGAGCCTATGCTGATATGAACACAATATGTGATTGAAGTTCAGTTATTCTGGACATGACATTAAAGATGCTGGGCAATGAAAACAGCCTGTGTTAATGATAAATTACTAATTCATATTTTGTGTAAATAAGTGATGTAGCTTGAAACCATCACTCATTGTTGCTGAATGGAAGGTGAGAAAAAAAGAAACCCAGAAAGTGACAGGCGTGGGAGAGCACTAGATGTGTCAGAAACATGAGAAAATAACAAAAAGTTAAAATTATATATGTCTTACACTTATGGGTACATAAATGAAAATCAAATATAGAGCTTGCTTTTTTACCTATGTGAAAATCACATATTTCCAAAAAAGAAAACCTGTCCTTGACAACCACTGAGTCACATTATGCATCAGATGAAATGGCACCAATTCCAAAGTTCAGAACCTTCTGCTCTTAATGCTTGGCAGGGATGTGCATGCAAAACAATGATTTAACAGTTTTGTAGACTGCATATGTTTCAGTAAAGCCCAGCAGTTGTTCAAGCTCACTTTTGTCTTCCTCTTCTCTACTGCTTCTGCCACCCTTACAATCATCACAGAACCCACTGATGCTGTATGCTACATGCTGCAAACTCACTACGTACAGATACATAGGAAATGTGAAGTTGACATCATTCTCAGCACTTAGCTTATTTCAGTCATAATGGAAGGCTTTGTCATCTTCAGTACTGGAGTCTACATAATCTTCTGTGTTAGGTTCATAAGTTGCCAAGGCTCAACTATGACATATATTGCCCACAGAACACTTAATTTCAGTTGTGATATCCTTTTCTGAGTCCAATATGCATGCAGATTTTTGTACCGTGTGCTTCTTGTACAATTGCTGAAAATATTTTGTGATGCCTAGATCAAGATCTTGTAACAAGGTTGTGCAGTTTGGCAAAAAATGCACAAATTTTATGTTCTGTAAAACTGAGATACATTGTGGATGAGAGGTAAAGCTGTTTACAAACAACAGAATGTTTCCACCTTCCACACCCATGAAGGCATCCAGAGCCCTTAAGAGCTCTGCAGAAATTTGTCATTGTTATCCATGCTTGTAATTTGTGTATTATTTGAAAGATTGTATTTTATGTTTTTAAAACAAAGTGGTTTCAATGGTTTTGCAGCAACAATCAGTCCATTCACATCACTGCCATCATTACTTACGCACTGTATCATCTCTTGGACAGGACTGCCTTTGAATGGCAGTGTGTTATCTTGGAGGCAATTGTAAAAGTGTCATCTCGTCTATGTTTGTATGTCTTATGCCTCATATGCTTCCAGTAACAGTTACAGTCTCTCAAGAGCAGGTCCGATCTGCGAGTGTCTGTATCAGTTCTTTCCTCAGCTTGTATACTAGGTCATGACAATCTTTGAATCTACAGCAGTGTCTTTGCTGGGAGTATTGTGGGTAAAGACCAAGAATTCTGAAGAGCTGACATGGTACAACGACAAAGGAACAATGCCTATGATATAATTATACATTGTTTATATGGATGATGTATGAGGGCCATAAAAGTGGATGGGACTCATATGACAATGATGCACATAAGAAGGATGGATAGAGGTTTTTGTATGTTTCAAGAAACAAACTGTGTGTTTAATTAATGTAGTTGTTTGACTGCAGTCACATTCAAACACAGACTCTTTAAGTCAGAGTCCCCATAAAAATGAAATTGTGGCAAAAATAACAAATGCCTACTTCAGTCCTTATCCACCACCACAACAAAAATAACTTTTTAAACAACTATTTAAATAATATAACTGCACACTGTGTAAATTAGTATTTTGGCAAATATAATATATGTGTGTGTTTGAGTGGGATGGGGAGGGGTGAACACGTGGCAGTAACAAGGCTTAAACCAGCAAATTTGATCACCAATTAGTACTAGTCTCCTTTTTTGTCCTCTTGACAGTGGGTGACTATGGATTTTGATGGCTGCATCTATGCTTTGCAAGAGAGCCTAGTCACACCCATTGGAAAATTAATGAATTAGGCCGAGATATTGTTGTCTCTGCTCAATAGATACTTACTTACTTACTTTATGGTGTAGAGTCCTTCTTGAGAAGCCAACTGGTTTGCAGCTAGTCAAATTTCCTGCATTTTACAGAACCCGAAGGTTCATTACTGCACTCACAAGCGTCCGCCACCTGTCAATAGATTACTGGTGTAAATATGTAATTGTATTCTGTGGAAGGCACTGTTTGTGTGTTTTCTAGTGTGGGACTTAGAAAGTTGTAGATGCTTTATTATTGTTTTACAGTATGTACATAAGTCACATTCGAATGTACAGAGTAAATCATGAATGCCATGAAAATTATATTTGAAGGTGTCTGATTTTGGAGCTTTTGGTTTTGGGTTCACTTTGGGAACGTACTTTTCAACATGACAGCGTACAAAGAATTGGTTTTTCTCTTTGCTTGTTTTTTGTTTTAGACTGTATTGTAATTCAGTGTTGCAGTTAACATTTTCAGAAGAATTGCTGTGTGATATCTTCACTGTTAAATTTGGTAGGTTTATCAGATTTGCATCCCTCCTTTGGTGATAATACTGATATTTGGTGATAACACACCCCCCAAAAGTGTTTTCATGATCTGTCCTGTTGCGTAGGAACGGTATACTTAGTTACTTTCCACATTTCTTACACATGTTTTCCAGGATAACTATGCCATAGCTGAGACTGTTTGATGCTGGTTTCTCACAGCAAATATCTCCATATAAGATTCTTGGTGCATACAATGGTGTGCTGCAAGTTTTTTTTTAGTTTCTCTGATTTCCACCAGTTAGTCATCATTCCACCAAAGCACAGTACTTGTCTGTCTCTACCACTGATGTGTCTAATGGCCCTAACCAGGCAGTGGATTATTATTTATGTGTGGTACTCCCATTTATCTGTGCCATCAGTTCCTGAGACATCTGAATCATGAGTGTGTACTGCATATGTCTTTTACATTATGTAGTTACTTCATGTTCATTTAGCAGTAGAAGGTACCGAAATAATTTAATGAATTCTTGTCTCAAAGGATAAACATTTTACTTTCTGCTTTAATTGACAGTGGATCAACATATCTTAATTGTAAATGGTTCTCAGTTGTTAAAGCAGCTGAGGGCACTCAGGATCGTAGAGGTCATATTTTTGCAAGTTAGAAATTCTTGTTACTACCATGTGTAGACCAGCCCTATGACCTATGTATCCTTTCAGGTACTGGATATCAGGGTATCATTTGAATGTCTGAAGCATGAAGCTTATTGCCCACTTCAGTGTGGTATAAGTGGTTAATTCGTTTCTTTGTTTTCAGCTTAATGGCTTATGTGAAAGTTATTGTATTGTGTCATACACACCTCTGACAGGCAGCTTTATTCATATTTTCATATAGCAGCAAGATTTAATGGGACTCCAAAAACAATTCTTGCTGAGAATTGAACTCAAACTGCACCAACTTCTAATCTGTATTTTGCTGCTTTTCGTAAGTCTGTCTGTGATGGATGTGAACTTCAGATTTTCAGACTGTGTTTAATACAACCATGACTGGAACTTTAAATTAAAAATTATATTATTCTTTTCACCAAGTCATTAGAATCTACATGTGACACAGGAGTATAGGAAAGAGCTCTAAAGAATACATGAGGACTTTTGTCTGGGTCAGCCAGAGAGGTCAGCTGTGACAGTGCACATTATGGACACAGGGCACAGCGTAAAGTTCAACAGTATTCACAGACTGGCCAAAGTAAAGGATACATGGTTAGCATGGTGAAGGAGCCTGTAGAAATACGGGACTCGCCTGAAGGCCAAACTAGTGTGTACTTATATTGAGGGGGGGGGGGTTGTATTTTGTATAATGCCATTATTTGCAGACCAGTAAGTTATGCTAAAAGTGCAGTTGAATGACAAGGTAGTAGACATTACTAAGTGGATAAAATACTAGAAAATATTGGTTTACCGTGTTCTGTCTTAAAAGTGATGAATTATAACTTATAAACATTTCCTGTGCTAAGAAAGTTGCAATATTATATTCTGTAGACGTGTTATATTATGTCTGTTACATTGAATTACTGAGACTATTTAGGTGACCAAGGGCTACAAATACTTTCCTTGAGGGCTGTGTGTTGGTCAGCCCTAGTATAAAGCATGAACTTGGATTTGGTTGTTGATTTTGTTCTGGGGTGTTGGCACTTTTGGAAGTTGAGTGTTTGAGATGAACCACCCATCTGTATGGTCCAAGTCAGTAGGCTGAGGATGCAGTTGTGTTGTATAGGCAGGTGGTCACTTAACAAACCCACAGAAAGGAGGAAGACTTAGACTGTGTTCTAGACCAGTAGAACTGCTGCACTGTAACTAATGCAAAATATGTGCTTGCAACTGTTTTTACATGTTTTGAGTGGGTGTGATTGGTCATCTGCCTGTAGAAGTGAGTGTCAATCTCACCCTTTTCAGACCCTGAAAATGGAGGCAGTGTATTTCTTAACAGCATGGGCAACAAAGCCCGTTTCCATGTGGTACCATCATCCGAAAACAAAGTCATTGTTATGCCAAAGAAAACCTGAAGTAATTTATGTATCTGCCCACAAGTTGTGACTGAATGTGAAGGTCAGGTGGGTAGCACTGCTGCTTCATATTCAGGAAGTTCACATTCAGATCTTAGTCCAAAGACCAGCTCACTAGGCAGGTCTTTTGTGATGGTCTTCCATCTCTTCATTAAAATGCTGGGTTACTATTTGAAATTAGGTCTTGACCACTAATGTCCACATTGATTTCAGTTAATTATTCACTCGTCATGCTAACATTCATTGGTATTTATTCTGAACCTCCCATAATGTAATGAAATAAACAATAAATTAATAATCACAAGTTTTGCATTGTATGTTCACTTTGATTTGAGAAGTATTTCAATTCTGCTTACCTCACTCATAACATAAACATTTAAGGGAATAAAAGCTTCTAGGTTTTTACAACAGGCATTGTTCAAATTATGATATTTTGGGGTTTTTACACTGTGTAGTATAATGAATTTTTTCTGCCTCCATCTGTATGGTGTCTGAATGTGGTGCAGATGGGTGTTAAAGTGACTGGAAAGAAGGAGTTTTTTGATTATATCGAAAGGTTTGAAGAATTTCAGCCAATCAGAGCTACAGAAAGACAAAGGTGATGGATCTAGCAGTCACTCTAAAAGTGGAAGCAGCACATTCCTCCAAATATTTGGAACAAACTCATTGTACTACAGAGTGTAAAAATCTGAAAAGGAATGTGTTGTGTTACAAATGCTGTGCAGATTGTGTACATCCATATGGGTGCATTTAGGTCTGTAATACTAACTGAATAAGACATTCTGTCTGTAGTTTTTATTTTCTTTCCAGGTGCCATCACATTTATCGGTTATGGCAACAAACTTGATTGATGCTTTGTTAAAGAAAAATCCAAAAGAAAGAATATGGCTTCGGAACATCTTGGACCACCCATTCATGAAACTTAGTTGCATGCAAGATGGGTTACAACAGGTAGAGATGATGTACTGATTCTTAGACACTGATTTATAAATGCAACAAATTAATGAGGTTTTAGTGTATGTAGCACTGTTTGCTAACAGCACACAAACTGTGTTGGAGACACAAATGGCAGTGCAGTTGGATATGACATTATATCCTGCCCTATGTTTCCATGGAGTGACCTTGAGTTGCCTGTCTTTAGCCCTGATCTGTTTGTCAAAGACCTTCATTGGAGACATACCACACAAGAAAGGTAACCACCTTTCTTAGAGATGGTCACTGAGCATAAGGCCTTTGGTAATGTCAGCATTTGGTCACATATTGAGGGTATTTATATCAGAAGAATTTAGACACTTAACTGAAAACTTGCACATTTTGAAATGTAAATCTTATTAAACTGGAACATTTTAAACAGCATAAAAATGCATTATTCTATTGGGAATATTTTTGGGACCAAAACATTGTAGTGTTTTAATTGGGACCATAAGTGGGAACCACTGTTTCTGTCATTCTCATTTCAGTTTGGTACTTCAGTACCCAGCTAAATGCTTGGAGTAGAACCCTTTTTGAGCACGCTAATATAAGTTTAAGTAATCAATTTTGTGTGTTTTTGGGATGTAGAAGTTCATTGTGATGTTCATAAAAACCCACTGTAGGTTCTTGTTGTAGGCCCTTATGGCTGTTTTTTATGTTCCAGTTCAATATTTTTCTCCCATCTAGGCCCTGCTTGTGAATGTGCTTTGTTTCATTCAGGTTTTCTCATCAAAAATTTGTTTGCATTTCTCTTGAGTCCCCTGTATTGCTACATGTCCCATCCACCTTTCTCTTCTTGATTTAATAGTCGTAATAACACCATTCACTTTTTAAATAAATTTTTATGAACCTGGAGATCACTAAATTTGTAAAATGGAAATTTTGGCTTGAGGTTTGAGGTTGTTACGGACTTATTGCCGAGGATTCAGGTCTTCTGGGGTGTTCTGCCATGTCAGCTGGTAAACAGTTACAGATGTTTCAAAAGAATGAAGGACCATTTACTTCGTTGTCCATGGACTGCTTGACTGTGAAGATGGAGGCACTACAGCCCTTCAAAAACATTGGTAACTATCTAACAGTTGACATGGCATGTTGTTCCAGAAGCTTTAATCTTCGGACGTTTTGACCTTGCTGGAGACAATACTGAACTGCCATGCAGAGTAACACCCTTTGTCTTTCACCAGCACACATTGTGACTGTTGATAATACTGTATTTACCAGAATGTAAAAGACCCTAAGATGACTCCGCAAAAAATACACATATTTATCCAAATCTAAGATAAACCCCACAAATAAAATATGTGCCAAGAAATTCTGTTTTTCTGTTAATTGCATACACTTAATACACAGAGCATGTCAGATTCTATCTAACTTTACCAATCAGTGTCAGTCAGTGCCTTGATCTTCCTCGCACTCACTCCTAACATTCCCATCCTCATCACTGCCATTACACATCATCATCAGTTTCATCCACTGCACTGGATATACAGCACCTCTTAGCACCCTTCACTGTCACTTCTGATGAGATGTGCTGCCATGTTGTTGTGATCCACAGTGACTAAATACTACATTTATATTTCTTGGTTTATAAGCATACTTGAACATACGAAGATGCACAGTTTTCTCCACAGATAGTGTTAAGAATTTAAATACATATGTTCTGAATTTTTGTGTCATGTTTGTGGTCTGATCAGTCTGAGTTCATGGCACCTTTAATGGTTCTTAATTTGTGGATTGGTCCAGGTTTTATTTTTAATAGAGTCTTGTAGTTAATTTTTGATTTTTCAATAGCCATTCTCCTGTTACTGACCATTGGACTAGATTTGTTCTCAGGTGCATATTGTAACAAGTTACTGTGCTTGTGGTGCCCACTGGTTGTGGATAACTCAATCTAAGGGGTCCATCAGGTTGGGTGCTTCTTTGCCTGAAAACATAAGCAGAGCTAGCTTCAGAAACTTCGTGCTTCTTAAAAAAAATTAGATGATGGGTGAAGACTCCCCCTTCAAAGAAAGAAAAAGATTGTGTCAGTTAACTTCTCTCGTGCTCTGTTCTCTCTTTTGGATTTCTCAACCCTTGAAGGAGGGACTCATAGGTTGTCCCAAAACGAATTACCACTCTACACTGCAATATCTCACCTCAGCACAGACCTCGCTTGATTTTGTGATGCAGACCTTGGTTTGGCACTTCATACATGAACTTAAGACGGCCTCACATATTTAAGCACCAGATTTAAGGAA
>Ga0209755_10007564_pt1 | contig 11752 bp, 8 predicted proteins | sample TergutCo191P1_FD_187301 | JGI IMG/M metagenome (GOLD analysis project Ga0209755, IMG submission 187301) | Cornitermes sp. P1 segment gut microbial communities from Petit-Saut dam, French Guiana - Co191P1 (SPAdes) (version 2) | ecosystem: Host-associated > Arthropoda: Insects > Digestive system >...
CATGGCATAGGCTCGCCGAACTTAATCATCTCAACTTCAGGCTTTTAACATAAAGCAAGCTTCTATTCCCTAAACTTAAGTATTATCAGTTTTATAAAGTGACTTTTGACACAGGCTGAGAGGCGCAAAGATCGCAAAGGACTCAGAGTAGTTTGAACTCTTTCTCTATTATTCAAGTTTAAAATATTTAATTTTAAGATAATTAATTTTAACAATTTTTGTTTTAAATATAAAAATAAATTCATAATTTTCTCAGCGTCCTCCGCGCCTCCGCGTCTCTGCGAGAGCTCTTCTTACAATCCCCTTGTAATCCCCTTACAATCCCCGTTTGAACTTTTACTTCAATTTCTTACGCAGTTTCCGGCGTTTGTTGCGTTCTTTGGCGGCTTCTTCTTTGTTGACGTGCGGCGGCGGGGGTTGTTCGTCTGAGTAGATGCGGATGGGCTCTTTGTTTGGGAGGCGGGAGCAGATGATGATCCATGTTATGCCAAACAGGATCATCAAAAAGCAGAGAACCTGCCCTGTCGAGAAACTGAAGAGCGGGTGGGCGTAAGCGGTCGGCAGGGTAGTCTTTACAAATTCGATGCGGTAGCCAAGGTCGGTGTCGGGTTCGCGGAAATATTCGATGATAAAACGGAGGACGCCGTAGCCCAGGAAATACATGCCGACCATAAAACCTTTGAAGGGTTTGCGGTTGCGCAGAAACCAGAGGAGAGCCCAAAGGACGATGCCTTCAAAAAAAGCTTCGTAGAGCTGTGACGGGTGGCGCGGTAAATTAACAAACGCGTCCGTGATCTCGATGCCTGTTTTCGAGGCGATTTCCTGCACCCATAATTCGCTTGAGGGGAGCGGCTTCGCGTCTGGGAAAACCATTCCGAGAGGGCTGCTTGTCGCTCTGCCGTAAAGTTCGGCGTTAATAAAATTCCCGATGCGTCCGAAAGTGAAACCTAAGGGGACCGCGACCGCGAATATGTCGCTGACTTCGCGTAAATTGAAACGTCGTACTTTCGCGAAGATGATGACAGCGAGAAGGCCGCAAAAAGCCCCGCCGTGATAGCTCATTCCCTGAAGGCCTGTGAATCTGCCGTTTCGGAAAGGCCAGAAGATCAGCCACGGCTGCCTTCTGTACAGATCGCTTGTTTCGTAAATAATGGTAGAAAAGAGTCTTGCGCCGAGCAGCAGTCCGAGTATGCCCCAGAAGAACAGGCTGGAAAGATCGTCGTCTGTCATCGGGAAATTTCGTTCTTTTACCTGTTTGCGGTAAACAAGAAAAGCCGTGCCGAACGCGAAGATGTACATCAGCCCGTACCAGCGGACGGGAAAGCCGGGGATTATTTCAGGCTTGAGCCATGCCGGGTAATCAATCGCCAGGAGGGGCAGAAGAATTTGTTCCATAATCAGCCTTTAAAACCCTGCTGCATGGCGCGCGTTAATTTTAATTTGATAAAATTGTTTTCTTTTTTTAGTTTGTTAATTTCAAACTGCTGCGATTTGACGGTTTCGATCAGATCGCCGTGACTCATCGCGCCTGAGTTAAGCAGATCCTCAATATATTCCATCTTGGTGTCAAAATCCATTTCGGCTTCAAGCTCGGCTTCCTGAAAACTGTCTTCGATCTGCTTGTCGTTGGGGGTGTATTCGTCTTCCGGGCTTTCAAGAATTTTATCGGCGATGCGGTAAATTTCCTGCGATAAAACCGCCTGCGGTTTATAAAGGAGGATCGGCAGGCGTGACGAGAGGGCGGTGTCCTGAATTACGTCGCGGTAGATTACGCCCATATGTTCGATTTTCAGATCGAGGTATTCTTCGCATGAACGGCGAATCTTCATCGCGACTTCGGCGCTCTTCGGCTCGTCAACCATGTTCATGATCAGGCGCGGGCGCAGAGATTGAAGGCGCTCGTAAAATTTGTCGTATGAGGCTTTATCGATTCTTTTTATTTCCGGCAGCATTTTGGGGATGTAAAGTTTCGAGTGCCCCGCGCCGTCCTTACGGATTTTTTCAAGGTGGGCTCTTGCCGGAGACCCCTTTGTACAGGAATTGAACATTAAATGGAAGACCGCGTTCTTTAAAAACACATAAGCGTTTAACACCGCCGTTACCGCAGGAGCGGAAACGATGACGCCCTGATTCGAAAGCAGAAAGAAATCAAGAATAGACTGATGAGTTCCCGCGCCTAAATCGAGGACGAGGATATCGGTATCATCCTTTAGGGCAAGCAGTTTTTTTACGAGTGATTTCCGCTGAGGGATGCTCAAGTTTGCCGTTCCCGGAATTTCATTGTCGCCCGGAATAAACCGAAGCCCGCGGACATCGGTTTCGGCTATAACGTCATTAAAATTTGATTTTGTATTGTTCAGAAAAGTCCCGATTCCCATTTGCGGCGAATGATGACCGAGCACAAGGTGCAGATTAGATGCCCCAAGGTCGAGATCGGTAAGCACGACCCTCTTACCCGCCTGCGCGAAAGCGACAGCCATATTTGCCGCGACAAGGGATTTTCCCACTCCGCCTTTTCCGCTCGCGATTGGAATTATACGCATTATTTTTCCTCCGTCTCATTATCCTGCCCGTCCGTTAGCGCGGATTCAGACATCAAATTTTTAACGTCATTTTTTATAACCAGCAGCGCTGATACTGTAAACATATCGAAGCAAATTAAAGTAATCTCTCTTATTAATCCTCCAATCATTGTAGCCTGTTGGGTTAAAAGTGACCAGCATATTATTGCTAAAATTCCGACTGTTTTACCGGCAATGTAGAGGGGTATATATTCCCTGTACCGCACCGTGTTCAGGCACAAAAACAACGCCATAATCGGAAAAACCGTCCCCTGTACCGCAAAAATCATCAATATAAAGAATGACTCATCGGCTGCCATAAAGATCAAAAGATTGGCGATAATGATGATTCTTATCACTTCGTATATTAAAAGCACGGGTTTCAGGAGCAATGCAAATCTCATATATTGAAAGTAATGGTTGCATTAAGATTGATCAAGTGGCAAACGGCGCCTGGCGCTGCAATAAACTTTTTAGCCGTAGCTGGAATATTGCCCTTTAAATATGTTATACTTAAAAAGAAGGAGCAAATATATGAAATTATTGCCTGTTTATATCTTATTTATCGTATTGGTTCTTATGGCGGGGTGCGCTAAGCCGCCTGAGGTTGAGATGCAGAACGCGGTAGAGGCGGTTTTCAGAGCGGAAAACGACCCTAACGCTGCTCTTTACGCGAGCGGGACTTTGATGCGCGCTAAGACAGCGCTGCAGCAGATGCATGCCGAGTCGGATCATAAACGGTACGACGCTGCCAAGACTTACGCGTTAGAGGCGATAACGCTGGCTGAAAGGGCGATACAGGAAGGGCAGACCGGAGCTTCCAGAATCGTCGAAGAATCGAGTTCGCTAATCGGTGATTTAAGGCAAGAAATTGAAGAAACTCAAAGGAATGTAAACGGCGCCCGTTATTCGCGGCTGGACCTTGATTATAATCAGCTTGATAAGGAAATTGTAAACGCCCATGAATCGGCGGACAGAGTGGAAGCGAACCAGGCGAGCGGCAACTATCAGGAAGCGCTTCAGGGCGCGAAGGAATTACGCGCCGATCTTGCAAGCATTAATCAAAGGGTTGCGGGAGCGGTTGTCATAAAGAAAAAATAAACGGTTAACAGAGAGCAGAGAAGACTGGATGGCGAAAAAAGGATTGTTAGACTAACGATTGAAGCCACCGGTCTTGTCGCTCTGGAGCGTGGGGCGGATGCGCTGACTGCTTTATAATACAAGACACCTATCCATTTAATAAGAAAATTTACCTACATTTTTTTTCATTACTCATAAGTATATTGTCTCTAAAGGACAGCTCTATTTCGATAATAGGCTTCCAAATTAATTAAAAAGACAAATGTCTTGAGGAGGAGAAGATGTTGAAAAAATTTTCCCTGATTGCTGTGATTTTTGTGTCACTGGCGATGATATTCGCCGCGTGCGGTGGTGAAGACGAAAAACCGAAAGAGTATACTGTAACTTTTGACTTGAACAGCTCTGAAGCGACATGGGATGATGACTCGACCGGTCAAAAAAAGGTTAAAGTCACATCTACTATCGGCAATAAAATGCCCGCGGCTCCAAAACTGGACGGTTACGGTTTTGCAGGTTGGAAAGACATCAATGATAAAGTCTTCAATAAAACCACAAAGGTAACAAAAAATATTACCTTATACGCGCAATGGGAATTGGATTTGCCGCCTATGGTAGGCTATGCGGATATTACCGGTACGTTCAGGATAGGTGAAACCCTTGAAGTTGCATTACACATTACAGAGCCTGCTTCAGGATATATATTACAGTGGATGGCTGATGATCAAGACATCCTAAACGAGAAAAATTCGACTTATGTAATAAAAGGCGTTGACGCAGGAAAATTTATTTCTTGTGTAGTTTCCCATACTGAATATGCTCCTTTAACAGCGAGCGGCAGTAATAGAGTGCCGTTTGATATTTTCTTAGATATTTCAATTCATCCCGAAGAAAATCTTGGCGACAGCGCCACCGCTGACCCTCTTTACGGTCATGTCGGCGATACGATCACATTGGATTATACGTTGTCTAATACTAAAATATACAACCAGGTCTTTTTCAGCGGCGTGACAGGAATTAATGCTCTTCCGATTACCGTAAGCGGACTGGAAACTGAGAAAACAGGACAGGAAACATTTGTTATATCTCAGGCTGACGCAGACGGCGCTCAAAACGGGGTAATTACAGTTAGCGCTTCGTTCAGCCATTCGGATAAATTAATTGAAACTATCGTTTTCCCGAATAGCGGCGCCGCTGTAACCAAAACCTATGGAGATGCAAAGTTTACTCATGTTGTTGGCACAGCCGGAGCTGAAACCACCGCTAGACCGGTAGTTTACGCTATCGCTTCTGATTCAGCGGCAGACGTTGCAACCGTTGATTCCGCAACCGGTGAAGTTACAATACTCAAAGCCGGAAATACCAGAATCACCGCCACCAAAGAGGAAGACGGTACTCATGATGAATCAACAGCGCATTATGAGCTTACGGTTCATCAAAAACAGCTTACCATAACCGGCACTGTAGTTGTCAAAACAAGAGCGTATGAATCAGGTAACACTGCCGCGACAGTTACAACGGTAGGTACTCTGCAAGGTATTGTGGGAAGCGACACGGTAACTGTAGACGCGGCAGCGCATTACTATAATGACCATGTGGGGACAGCAAAAGAAATAACCGTTGTTTTCACGATTGCCGGCGCGAATGCAGGAAACTATATAAAACCGATCGATATTGTGTATAATGACGGCGAAATTACCGAAGCCGAATGTACCGACGAAGTCTGCACATGCGAACCCGGAATAGCGTTGGTTAGGAATCCTGTGTTGGGATCAAATGACGGACAGGGACCTGCACAGGGAACATGGAACGGAACTGTTATCGGCAATACTGCAAATTGGATAAGCGGAGCAATCCGTTATCAATTCCCGGCAGATACCACAGATTTTAAAATAGCAGATTATGACTTCGTTGAAATCGAATATGAATCAACAACAGCAGGTACTGGAAATATTGTCTGTAAACAATACAATAACGGTACTGATTATGGATTTGCATCGCCTCTTTATCCAACTCTTGCAGCAAGCGGAAAATTAAAATTTGAAATTAGGGGAGCGGGCGGTACAGGCGGCGTTGCTTTACAAAAGCACTCCGGTTCAGACTCTGCTAACTTTAAAATTATTAAAGTTACCTTTACAAAAGGCGTAAGAAAAGTTTTAACATTTGATCTTGGTTCTTGTAACAGTGAAACTTATCCTATTGACGGACCTAGCATTGATTTAGCTTCTTCCTCAGTAACAATTGTTGAAACAACAAAATTCGGGAATCTGCCTACACCGACATGGAAAAGTGAGTATATCTTCTCCGATTGGAAATTAGGTGAAACAAATATCACTCCTGATACTGTACTTACTTCCGCTTTAACAGGTACCGTATTAGTCGCTCAATGGACATATATGCCGCCTGTAAGCGTAGATCCTATTACGGTTAATACAACCGGCAAAGTTGTGGCAAAATTAGGCAGCATTACATTTACAGAAGACGCAGGAGGGAACGGTTACACTGTTACCGGCGGAACAAATTATGATTGGACGGTAGTTTCATTCAAAGTTACTTTGCCGGACGGAGTCAGTTTAGCCAATTATGATACCATTTCCTTTACCTTTACTCCGGTAAGCGGCGATCTGAACAATAAAACATTTTCATTGTTAAATGCAACAGGTACTATGTCAGGAGGCAGTGGTCTTTCAAGTTATATAATTTCTACTCCCAGTGACTCGACAGGTGGAACCGCGACAGCAAGAAGTTTTTCGTTGAGTATTGATAAAACCAAGACAACCGGTTTAACAGGAGAAATAGAAATAGCTTTTTGGTCAAATATGTCTACAGCAAGTTACACGGTTTCTGACATTAAATTATTGCCGCCGCCTGTGTTGTGGTTAGCTATTGAAAGAGATGCGTCCTATGTAGCAGGACCTATTTGGAGTTGGATAGCTTCAGATCAAACTCATAGCATGAAAGGCAGGTTTACAAAGAATTTATCCGATCAAATCAAAGCGATACCAGGCGCTGAATTATGGGTATATTGGACAGGAACCGGCGGATACGGAAGGATTGAAACAAATGCCAGTTTAAATGCATCCGGAGGAAGCGGAGTACAAAAAATTATTGTTAGCAGTATAACTTTCCCCGCTGCAAATGACGGGGTATTTGATTTCAATATATATAGCGCTTCAGGAGGTATAGATAGAATGGAAGTCTATTACCCGGCAGGAGCCACGGTAGCGCCCTTTAATTAAAAAATGAAACGGTACGCCGTTAACTAGCCTCCAAATACCGCAAGGTTTTTGGAGGCTTTTTTTTGTATTGTCCACCACCGCCGGATAGCGCCCCTTCACAACAACAAACGCTATTAGTCTGTAACATCTAAAAATTTACCACTAACCACACGAACCGGAACCTTTGGTTCCTTCACGAACCTGTTATTTGATATATTTACCTTATTGCCAGAAAAAATCAGATAAAAATCATAGATTTCTTAGATAAAAGAAAAAGATATAGAAGTAAAGGTTCGTGTGGTTCGTGGTTAAAAAATAAAGATTTATTTGAATAGCTATATATGGCGCAGCCGTGCGTGGCGCTTGACCGAAAAGGAAAAAAAGTATGAAAAAAATGTAAAAAAGCTTATTTAGGGGACTTTGAGGCGTTTTTTTGCGGGTTTACGGGCTGGTGATATCCGTCGGGCGCTGCTAATCATCATAATAGAATCTTTCCCCCAAATAATATAATATGGAATATGATTTAACAGTCAGAAACGAGAAATAAAAATGAAAAATGAAAAATTAGATATTGAGATACTCGATACTACCCTGCGCGACGGCGCGCAGGGTGAAGGAATCGTTTTCTCGCTGCGTGATAAAATTGCCGTAACAGAAGCGCTGGACGAGCTTGGCGTTACGTGGATAGAGGCGGGCAATCCCGGTAGTAATCCCAAAGATTTGGAGTTTTTCCGTCAGGCTTCAGGTCTGCGGCTAAAAAACGCGAAGCTTTGCGCCTTTGGCTCAACGCGTAAAAAAAACACAAAAGTAGAAGATGACAGCCAGCTGCGCCTGCTTCTTGACGCGGGGACGGAAGGCGCTGTCATCTTCGGAAAGAGCTGGGAGTTTCATGTGAACGAAGTTCTTCAGGTAACGCCTGAAGAAAATCTTGCCATGATCTCGGATACTGTCGCTTTTTTAAAATCAAAAGGACTAACCGTAATTTATGACGCGGAACATTTTTTTGACGGCTGGGCGGATAACTCTGATTTTGCCCTTTCAACGATAGAAGCGGCAATAAACTCAGGGGCGGATCGCGTCGTGTTATGCGACACCAACGGAGGCGCTTTTCCCGACAGGATTGCAGAGGCTGTGCAGGAAGCTGTTAACGCGTTTCCTGATACGGCTATCGGCATACATGCGCATAACGACTGCGGACTTGCGCTTGCGAATACCTTAGCCGCTATTCAGGCTGGCTGTACTCATGTGCAGGGCACGCTCGCGGGTTTCGGGGAACGCTGCGGCAATACCGCGCTTGCCTCTCTTATTCCATCGCTGGAATTGAAAATGTCGCTTCACTGCCTGCCGCGCGGCAATCTTGCGCGTATCGGAGAAATAACGCGGCGTGTCGCGGAAATCGCGAACGTAATAATCAGCGACGATATGCCGTATGTCGGGGCTCACGCTTTTTCTCATAAGGGCGGGATGCATACCGACGGCGTTTTAAAAACGAGATTGTCTTTTGAGCATATTGATCCCGCCGCGGTCGGCAACGAGCGTCACCTCCTTATGAGCGAGGTAGGCGGACGCTCCGCAATCACGGAGCGCGTAAAAAAAATCGATCCTTCTGTCCATAAAGATCATCCGGTAATAATTTCGTTAGCTAAAAAGCTAAAACAGCTTGAAGCTGAAGGCTGGGCTTACGAAGGGGCGGACGCGAGTTTTGAAATACTGATCAGGCGGGAGTTGGGCATTTATTCGAACTTTTTTAAAATTGAAGCGTATCGCGTAATGAGCGAGCACCCCACAGGCGCTATCGCCTGTTCTCAGGCTTGGGTAAAAGTTCTTGTCGGCGACACTTCGGAAGTCGCCGCGGCGGAAGGGGTCGGTCCTGTCGGCGCTCTTGACAGCGCACTTCGCCGCGCGCTCACGCGTTTTTATCCCGACCTTGCGAAGGTTCGGCTTGAAGATTACAAAGTCAGGGTGATTGACGGCAAGGACGCGACGGCGGCGCAGGTGCGCGTTTTAATCGAATCCACCGACGGTCAGCGTAATTGGAATACAGTCGGAGTAAGCGCGGATATTATCGACGCGAGCCGCGCGGCTCTTGTCGATTCGATTGAGTATATGCTGATACATAAGTAGGATTTTTATGTTGATGAGCAGATAATGAAAAATAATCTGTAAATTAAAATTTAAGGGTTTATTATTTTAATTTTTATATTTGGAACATTTTCATAATGCGTTTTGGTATCAATGGTAAAATAATTAAGCAGTTTTACCAAATCATCAATCTGTAAAGGCATATCGTTTTTAAACCAGTCCAATAATATTCTTATAATTCCGGTTATTTGATAATAAATTTTATATCTGTAAATTATGAGCGTTTCAGGGTTTAGTTTTTTCTTTCCCTGTTTGATTAACATATCCTGCCAGTCATTGAATCTGTCCATAAATAAATTTTCAATTCCGGCGACGGATTTCATTATTTTTTTTAGATTCTTTTGATGTTTTATCATGTATTTAATATTAAATGTTAACAAAATATTTTCTGATTTGTTTTTTTCGTTAATATTTTCTACGTTAATTAATTCCGAATTAAAAATATTCTTAAAATATTGAATTATTACTTCGTCTTTATCTTTATAATTGCGGTAAAAAGTTTGCCGTGCGATTCCCGCTCTTTTTGTAATATCCGAAACGGTGATATTATTGTAAGGTTTTTCGTCTATTAATAGTAAGACCGCTTCTAAAATCCATGAACAGGTTCTTTGAACCTGCCTGTTCGGCGCTTTTTCTTTAGACATATCAGCCTCCTTGTCACAAATGATACAAACTTTTGAGTTTGTCCATTTTTATAAAAAAACATTGACCTGGCAGATAAAATATAATACATTTGTCTCATGTTAGTCAAGTGTTTAATAATGGATAAATGTACTGAAAGCTTGACCGTTCTAAAATTATTTTTTTGGAGGTTCAAAATGAAGAAATTTACATGTTTTTTGGTTCTAATAGCGGGGCTTGTTTCAATGGTTTTCGCTCAAGATGAAGAAGCCGGAGCTGTTCAAAACAAGCATCAGAAATTCAATCAGTTTATAGGAATTAATTTAGGCGGCGCGGGAATGAAATTAAATGACGGAGGGATAGTTACGGCATCAGCCGGCATTTCTTATGATTTTTATTTTTTTCCGTGGCTGTCGATTAATTCAGGCATTTTGTTTCATCAGGAAATTTATCTTAAACAACCTTCAGGCGGTAACAGATTTGTCCCTGAAGGAAATCCGTTTTGTTTTACAATTCCACTCGGAATACATTTTAATATTCCAAAAGCGGAATGGCTTTATGCGGGTATAAGTTTTGCTTTTAATTTTCCGGTTTCAAATTCTAATTCGCCGGCTGTAAAAGATTTTTATTCAAAAAACGATATATTTTACAGTTTGCCCGTAGATTTAGGGTTTGATTTTATCAGGGCGGGGAGAGGGGGCCCGCGGTTATTTTTTAGAATAACGCCGACTTTTTATAAAGGCGGTGTCGCTGTTCCTGTAGGAATTGTTTTGCAAATTTACAATTGGAGAATATACGCGCCTAAAGTTGAAGTGAAAGTCCCTGAAATTGAAGTCAATGTTCCGAATGTTGAAGTTAATATTCCGCCGCCGCCTTCGACAATAATAAATTTTTGACAGCGCATGATATCATGCTAGTCAAATTTTAATTATTTTGATATAATGTGTTCATGCTTGATTATAAATTTATCGCCGAAAATATGACAGCGGTAATGGCAAATATTGCCGACCGTTTTATGAAAGCCGATGCCGGGGCGGTGGCGCGCCTTTACAACAAACGAACAGAGCTTACGACAAAATTGCAGATGATGCAGCAAAAGAGAAACGCGAATGCCGACGCGATGAAAGGGAAGGGCGCGCAAATGCTGGACATAACTCAGCGCAGCGCCCTGATTGACGAAGGAAAAAAGATCAAAGAAGAAATATCTTTAATTGAAGCGGAACTTGCAGGTATTGAAAAAGAGCTTTTAACGGAAGCGCGAAAAATTCCCAACATGGCGCATCCAGACGCGCCAGTCGGCAGGGAAGACAAAGATAACCTTGAAGTGAAGAAGTCGGGCGTTGTGCCTAACTTTAGTTTTGAGCCGGCAGATCATGTTAAGCTTGGGCAGGACCTTGATATAATTGATTTTGATTCCGCGACAAAGGTATCAGGCACCAAATTTTACTATTTAAAAAACGAAGGTGTTTTTCTTGAGCTAGGCCTTATCCGTTACGCGCTTGATATCCTAAAGAACAAAGGTTTTACTCCTTATATCACTCCCGATATCGCGCGCGAGGAAATTCTTGAAGGCATCGGTTTTAATCCGCGCGGGGAAGAGTCCAACGTATACACAATAGAAGGCGAAGATACTTGTCTTGTCGGCACCGCGGAGATTACCCTGGGCGGTTATTATTCCAACACGATCCTTCCAAAAGAAAAACTTCCGCTGCGTATGGCAGGCCTTTCGCATTGTTTCAGGCGCGAAGCCGGAGCGGCAGGTCAGTTTTCAAAGGGGTTATACAGGGTTCATCAGTTTACAAAACTTGAAATGTTTGTATATTGTCTGCCAGAAGAATCTAACCGTTTTCACGACGAGTTGCGTTCAATAGAAGAAGAAATTTTTGAAGGTTTAAACATCCCCTTCCGCGTAGTTGACACCTGCACAGGAGACCTCGGCGCGCCCGCTTACCGCAAGTGGGATCTTGAAGCGTGGATGCCGGGACGCAACGGCGGCGAATGGGGAGAAGTAACTTCAACGTCAAACTGCACCGATTATCAGGCGCGCCGTCTTAATATCCGCTACAAAGACTCAGACGGCAAAAATAAATTTGTTCACATGCTCAACGGTACGGCAATCGCGATTTCCCGCGC